>SMVB01233647.1_pt1 | contig 13487 bp, 10 predicted proteins | sample 2456461 | NCBI WGS metagenome assembly SMVB01 (sample SAMN11095934, study PRJNA526329) | marine sediment metagenome | biome: Marine sediment; feature: Surficial sediment; material: Deep marine sediment; isolation source: Hadal surficial sediment | place: Pacific Ocean | collected 2014-05 | depth...
AAAACCTCAGCCCGCGTAGCGCTGGACCCAATATAAACGAGCGACCAGCCTGGGGGCTGGACCCAATATTTACGTGCTATAGATTTATGGCTGACCGAATCTTTCATTACCCCTCCGGGGCATGAAGACAATGGTGAAATATCACAAGTGCTGAATTTTCACCCGGACATTTTCTCCGGGGCTCGCGAGTTCAGCGAGCGTCAGCCCCACTTCTCTTCCCCGCGTTGCGGGGCCAGCGTAGCGGGTTCGGAATGACGGGATTTCTGCGGATTTTTCTGGTCTGTGTGCTTCTATTTGCACCGCTGACAGCCTGCGTACCACGCGGTGGGACGGTATCCCCGGATTCCGCCGCCCAGCCCATATATGCCCGAAATGGCATGGTTGCAACGCAGGCGGCGACTGCTACCAGGGTTGGCGTCGAGATCCTCCAGCAGGGCGGGAACGCGGTGGATGCGGCTGTAGCCATTGGGTTCACTTTGGCCGTCATCTTGCCGCAGGCGGGAAACCTCGGCGGCGGGGGATTCATGATCGTGCATATTGCCAAAACAGGTGAAACCATCGCCATTGATTACCGCGAGACAGCGCCCGCCCGGTCCACCCGCGATATGTTTCTGGACAGCGAGGGCAACGCCGTCGAACAGCGTTCCCGGTTCACCCATCTATCCGTTGGCGTTCCCGGTACGGTTGCCGGGCTTTCCCTGGCGCTGAAAAAATACGGAACCATGACTCTCCCGCAGGTGATGGCCCCCGCGATTCGTTTGGCGGAGCAAGGATTTTCTGTCACCCTCCCCCTGTCCGCCAGCCTCAGGAAGAACCGCGAAACTCTGCTACGTTGGCCGGGGACGGTGAACATTTTTTTTAAAGAGGATGGTGCGCTTTATAGTCCCGGAGACGTGTTACAGCAAAAGGATTTGGCCTGGTCGCTAAACAAGATCGCCCAGGAGGGTCCGCAAGCTTTTTACCGGGGAGCCATCGCAAAAAAGCTGGCCGAGGAAATGAAAAACAATGCGGGTTTGATGACCCTGGAAGATTTACAAAATTACCGGGCGGTCATTCGCGAGCCGGTGCGCGGGACTTACCGGGGATATGAAATTGTTTCCATGCCGCCTCCCAGTTCCGGAGGAATTCATCTGATTCAGATGCTGAATATTTTGGAAGGCTATCCCCTGCGTTCTCTTGGGGCCAAAAGCGTCGGCACGCTTCACCTGCTGGCTGAATCCATGAAGCTCGCTTATGCGGACCGCAGTCGTCATCTGGGAGATCCTGATTTTTGGAAAGTGCCGGTGCGCGGGCTGTTATCCAAGTCTTATGCTGACCAGCTGAGGAAGTCGATTGAACGCGACCGGGCCAAACCCAGCAAGGAAATTCGACCGGGCAATCCCTTGCCACATGAAAGCTTTGAAACCACTCATTTTTCGGTGATGGACAGGCAGGGAAATGCCGTCGCCAATACTTACACCTTGAATTTCAGTTACGGTTCAGGGATCGTTGCCGGAGGGACCGGCATTTTATTAAACAACGAGATGGATGATTTTTCTGCTAAACCGGGTGTTCCCAATGCTTATGGATTGGTTGGGGGAAAGGCCAATGCGGTTCAGCCGTTGAAACGGCCCTTGAGTTCGATGACGCCCACGCTGGTCTTCAAGGATGGCAAACCTTTCCTGGCAACGGGAAGCCCCGGAGGAAGCCGGATCATCACCACTACGTTGCAGTTGATATTGAATGTGGTGGATCATGAAATGAATATTGCATCCGCCACCCAGTCGCCACGCATCCATCATCAGTGGCTGCCAGACCAATTGGAAGTCGAGCCTGGCTTCAACCGGGAAACTCTGAGCGCACTTGCGGACAAAGGTCATCTGGTCGCGGAAACCGAACCCATCGGTTCCACACAATCCATCCTGCGCAGGGCCAATGGATTTTACGGTGCTTCCGACCCGCGCCGACCGGGAGCGTTAGCCAAGGGATATTGACCCGATCATCCAAGGTCCATCAGGAAGAATCAGGAACAGGCTTTGCTTCTGGACCGGTAAATTAAACCCACCATTTTTTGTGGGTTTTTTTCCAGACTTTTTGAAAATCTCCGCCGTAAATCTCCGCCATCATAACGGAATCGTCATCATGCAAATCACTGTCAAAGTATTCAGGCACTTTATTTTCTTTAAATTTTGTTTCAGCTAGGACTTCTTTAGCAAAGGCGTGGAAAAATGAATCTGATCTTTTGAAAGGGCTTTTCATAATCACCTCCGTTTGGAAGGAGTCGCACAGAAGATGAAATTTGTAAGTTAAGATACGCGCATTATTTCGTTAATTCCAACCTTTTTATTCAAAAATTTTCCCTCGCGAAACATGAATTTTTGCCGGCGGAATTTTCCACCACCGTTTGTCTTTTAACTCATTGAAAATATAGGGCAAATAAAATTTTGCCAGTTTAGGGACGGTGTCTTCCCTTATTTATAAAGAAAAAATGTTAGAATGGATTTTCCTGCAAAAAAACCAGGTGAGAAATTTTTTATTTCAGGTTCCCCGCAGTTAAACTATTTAATTCCCACGTCAAGGATCGTCAGCAATGAAACCTGGAAATAAATATCTATTGATACTGATTTTTGTAAGCACCCTCGGGTTTGGTCTGCTGATTTTTTTGGGAAACACTCAACCTAACGTGGAAGTTGTTGTGCTCAACAAAAGCGGTAGGCCCATCTCGTCCATTCACCTGGAAACAGAAAAATCCAGGAAAAATGTCATCCTCCGAGGAATCGATGTTGGGGCTGAGGTGGTGGTCAAATTTCATAACGATGGCGAAGACACCTTTTTTCTCCTCATTCGTTTTCCTGATGGAAAAGAAATTCGCGGTGAAAACGTTTATTTTGAGCCGGGGTATCGCGTGGTGGAAACCGTCACGGAAAACGAAATCATCGCCAAACATGTCAATTCTTTGTCTCAAGCCAAATAACCGCCCGCTACGCGGGAGGAAAAGTGGGCCTGACGCTTGTGATATCCTTTCCGTTGCCTTCATGCCTCTGTTATATCCTCTTCATTAGTGAGGGGTACGCTTCGCTCACGAGCCCCAAAGAAAATATCAGGATCAAAATTCTGCACGATAGAGGATTCAATCAGCCAAAAATCCATAGTACGTAAGTATTGGGTCCAGCCCCCAGGCTGGTCCAGCGCTACGCTGGCGCTGGCTGGGAAATTTTTAAGGTGATGTTTTGTTCCACCGATTGGCCGGGAAGCAATCTCAATTTCCGGTGGGCAAGCAGGCAGGACCCCTGATAGGTGCGTTCGAATCCATCTTCCGATTGAGAAATCGTTTCCACGGGAAAACGCCACAATGAAACGGCGGGCGAAAAAGAAATCGACAATTGAAACTTGTGCCAGTCGTCCCGCAAGCCAAAACTTTCCACGTCATCGAGAGCCCCCTCGCTTATCAACCGGGTAGATTCCAGGGAATGGTCGGGACAAATGTAATAGCGGTCCTCGGCATCTCCCGCCAGAAGTGTGAAGTTGAATTCCACGCCCCACCATAAACTCAAGGGAATTTCACTTTCATTGGCGATCTTGTAATGCGCTTGAATTTCCGCCTGCGTCCGCGAGAAGATAAATTTCTTTTCGACCGTCACCTGGCGGGAACTTTCCTGTTGAGTCACGGTTCCGGTTCTCTTTAAGGCCAGCGTATAATTTTCTCCCGTTTGTGGGTTGCCGTCGGACTGCTTCTCATAGACTTGATCGACGAAGTCTCCCTGCTCCTCGAAACGGCATTGTTTGAAATTTTCCAGCGTGGTGTCTGGTCCGATAAAGTGGTCGAGAAAGGAATAGCGTTCCCAGCGGTCGAAAAAGATTTTGCTCTCTAAATCCGGTTCTTTGAATTTGACGCGATCGTGGATGGATTGAGGCTGGCCATCGCCGTCGCTTTCGGAATGCGTCGCGTCCCGAATGGTTTGGTGATAAATTTCTTCCCGCCGCCGCAAAACATTGCCCAAGTTAAAGCACGCGGGACGGTAGTCGATCGCCATCAAAGCTCCGCCATAAGCGGGAGCCATGCAGGCATTCATTTGCTGGTTGCTGACCAGGATTTCTTCTTTTCCATCCATATTGTAATCCAGCGTTTCCGCGGCGAAATCATGGCCGGTTATTTCATCGGCAATGTTTTCCGCCGCCAGCAAATGCTGATACAGGGCGTGGCGCAAATAGTTGAGATAGAGGCCGCCGAACAGGCCATGCCATTGGGCGCAGTTGCATTGCCCCTGGTAAAGTTCCCGCAAGGCGCCGCTCGATTCCTGATCTTCAGGGGAAAGTTTTTTCACCTTCCGGCTGACGTACAGCATCTTCTTGTGCAGGAGGTTGCTCTCTTCGTACTTGGTCAGAAAATTGTCCCATTGTCCGCCGCGCAAAAACATTTTATACCGCTCCTCCGCGACTCCTTTCGATTGCAACTCTTCTTTCAACCACTTGAATTTCAACGCGGCGTTCGTTGGCAGGGACCATTCCATCATTTCTTCATAGGATGCCATTGGCAGATAAATCCGTCCCTCAGGCGAATGCTGATCGATGTATTCGCTGAAGGTGAGGGTTTCCAGCCAATCCGCATTGTCGCGGATGGCGGAAAAAAAGTTTTCCAGCCATTTTTCCTTGTAAACCCATTGATGCGTCTCTGGCCAACTGCCGAATTTTTCGCCATCATCGGCATAAGTCATCCCCGTGAATCCGAGTTCGTCCTTGGCCCGCCGCAAAGTGGCAAGTGTCTCTTCGGGCAATTTAAAAGGAATGCCGTAGCGAAGCTCTTTGTTGATGGGGAAAAGAAACAAAGGATGCCCCAGCCGCTCGGTAATGTAATACCCCTGTATCTGATTTTCTTCCAGGCCGGAATAATAAAAGTGGGTGTCGTCGACGATGGTGTACTGAATGCCTGCCTGGGCTATGATTCTCGGCAGGTCCGGATTCCAGATACGTTCGGCAAGCCACAATCCGCGCGGCACGCACCCGAATTCCGCTTCGATGAACTGGTTCATCATGCGGATTTGGCCGACTGCATCCTCCTCCGGCAGGGTGGACAGCAGGGGCTCATAAAACCCACCGCTCAGGATTTCCAATCGGCCAGCCTGGACCCTGTCTTTCAACATTTTCAGGTAATCGGCCTGGTATTGTTTCAGCCATTCCAGCAGCGGACCGGAAAAATGCACCGTCGTTTTTATCTCAGGAAACCGGTTGAGTACCTCGAAATAAGGCTGATAGCAAACCTTGAAGACTTCCTCGAAAACGTGGCCGAAGTTGCCCACCGGTTGATGATTGTGTATGGCGAATAAAAACTTTATTTTTTTCATAAAATTCCCCGCCACGCGGGGAAGAAAAGCCTGCTACGCAGGAGGGGTAAAGCGAGCGTCAGCCATAAATCTATAGCACGTAAATATTGGGTCCAGCCCCCAGGCTGGTCGCTCGTTTATATTGGGTCCAGCGCTACGCGGGTCTATGGTTCCGACACTTAGCAGGAAAGGTGTTGCTTGCAAAAAGTCTCCGGGGTAAAGGGAAACTGAGGTCCACTATATCAGGCTTCAACGGGCGAGGACGGGGTTTCTATCATTTTCAAGGTGTAAAGATCATAATAAAGATTTTGGTTTTCCATCAGTTCGTCATGCTTGCCCACTTCTACCACACAACCTTTATCCAGAACAATGATTTTGTTTGCATTGCGAACTGTGCTCAGTCGATGAGCAATGATGATCGTGGTCCGGTTCGCCATGAGCCGGTCCATGGCTTCCTGAATCAGCGATTCCGACCGGTTGTCCAGGGCCGAGGTGGCTTCGTCCAAAACCAGGATTTTTGGATTTTTCAAGAGCGCGCGGGCGATGGCGATTCTCTGCCGTTCCCCGCCGGAGAGTTTGACTCCTTTTTCACCGACCAGCGTGTCGTATCCATTTTCCAGTTGCCGGATGAACTCATGCGCGTTCGCCGATTTGGACGCTGTTATCAATTCCTCTTCCGTGGCGTCGAGTTTGCCGTAAAGAATATTTTCCCGGACGGAGCCTCCGAACAACAGGGTCTCCTGCGGCACCAGAGCGATGTGTTCCAGGAAATTTTTCAATTCCAGCCGCCGGATGTCGTGGCCGTCGATTTTAACGCACCCTTTGTCGGGGTCAAAGAATCGGTGTAACAGTTGAATGACGGTCGATTTTCCGGCGCCGGTCGGCCCCACGAGTGCGGCGGTTTCACCCGGTAAAATCTCAAAACTCACATTTTTGAGAACGGGAGACTCTTCCCGGTAGCCGAAGGTGACATTTTCATACTCAATCTTTCCTTCAATCCCGGAAAGCGCGACCGGGTTTTCCGGACTTTTAATGAGCGGTTCCGTATCCAGTATTTCATAAACCCTCCTGACCGCCCCGAGAGCTTCCTGAACCTGCGTGTAAATGCGGACAAACATGCCAATCGGACCCGCGATGATGAGGGCATAGAGAAAAAATGCCGCCAATTCCCCTGGTGTTGTGGCCCCCTGCATGACTTGATAACCGCCATACCAAATCAAAAGGGCGGAGATCAAAAACGTGAGACCCAGGATGAAGGGGCCGAAAAAGGAGGAAATTCTCACCTTGCGAACCGATTCCTCGAATGCGGTCTCGATCTCTTTCTCAAACCTCTTTTGTTCATGAGCTTCACGGGTGTAGGATTTAACTATCTTGATGGACGATACCCCCTCCTCCAGCACCACCGCCGCTTTGGCCAGCTTATCCTGCACTTTTTCCGAAAAAACCCGCAGGCGTTTGCCGAAAATGCGGGCGAACAGCATGAGGGGTGGCAGAACCAGAAGGATCAATCCGGTCAATTTCCAGTTCAAATAAAAAATGATCGCCAGCCCGCCGAGCAGGGTGATGGTTTGCCTTAGGACGGCCACGGGAATGGTGACCAGGGCGTTTTGGATGACGGAGATGTCATTACTCATGCGTGACAAAATTTCCCCTACCCGGCGATCATTAAAAAATCGCAGAGAGAGCGATTGTATGTGCGAAAAAAAATCAATGCGAAAATCAGTGGTCATCCGGTGCCCGACAAACCCGAAGATATAGTTGTGAGTGACCGCAAACATCGCCTGGAAAAGAATGATAAGAACCAGGTCGCGGGTGAGTGTGTCCAATACCCCACTGTCTTTCAGCACGATGACCGCATTGATCATATTGCGGACGATCAACGGTAATACGAGATTGATCATTGAAGTGAGCACAAGACAAAGAAAAGCAAAAATGAGGCTCTTTTTGTAAGGGCACGCGTATTTTAGGATTTTGGCAAAATCTTTCATATTTGCTTTCCCACTACGTGGGAGGATTCCGGGCATTAAATTCGGCGCCGTACAGGATAGTCAGCCATAAACCCACCGCACGTTAATATTGGGTCCACAGCCCCCAGGCTGGTCCGGCGAGGAGTTTTAAACCGCATATCATACCTTCTAGAGGCCGGTCGTTCAATCAATATCCTCGCCTAAACCTTACAACTCCAACAAACTATTCCGTTTTCAGTTCCCTTCACGCACAAAAAAACTCCGGTGAAAATAAGCGATTTTTTTTCTAAAGAAATCCGGGAATTTGCCGCTAAGGAAAATACGTTAGTTTTGCTCGATAAGAGTGATACATATTAAACGCCAATAAATACAGTTGTTTATGGGTTTTTCAATGACTGGTTTATCAACGGTTAACGGTCAAGAAAGCGATTCTTCCATTAGCCCCGGTTTTATGGAAAAAAGATAATGGACAGTGCATCAATCAATCCCGTAAGAGGACCAGAAGTTCAAACTGCCAAGCCACAGGCATTTTCAGGTAAATCCGTTTCGGCCAAGCCTGCGGTGGAGGGGAAATCGACTCCTAAAGATACAGTGACCTTGTCGCCCGCCGGGAAAAACGCCTTGGGAAGAGAAGTTCCCGTCATTACCAAGGATGGCTTTTCGCGCCAGCCACCGCCAGCCATCGCATCGGGGGACGGAGGCCGACCTGAAAACGGAAACGCCGATCTTATTACAGATAATAGCCGAAAATTCTCGGTAACCGACGCCAATGATGTGGTGCTGAAAATCATCGACAATAAAACCCAGGAAGTCGTCAAGCAGATTCCTTCGGAAGAGGAGCTTCGGTTAAAAACCGCCATCCGCGACAGAGTGGAGAATATTTCTTCTGAAAACAACCCGACCGAAGAATTGATCTAGTCTAAGTGTGAAATTATGGAAGCGTCAGGCTTGGTCAACGTTGCTCCCCTGCTGAGTCTAAAATACCCCGCCCCGAAAAAGCCTAATTCCTGGAGCCTTCTTCACGGCGACCCAGAGCATTCATGAACCGGGTCTTGATTTCTTCCGGTGTATGAGTGACCCGGCCTGTTTTGGGGTCAAAAACCGGATCTACTTTTATCAGTAAAAATCCAGGTCCATCGCCATTCATCAGTTTCTCGAAAGCCGGTTTCACCTCCTCTTTTTTCGATACCTTCAACGCCACTGGATATCCTGAACTTCGCGCCACTTCCTCGAGCGGAACCGATCCCGACAAAGACCGTTGACTGCCCGTGGACTCATAAACCTGATTGTCGAAAACGATGTGCACCAGGTTTTTTGGAGCGGTGGCGGCGATCATCGCCAGCGTTCCCATTGACATCAAAACGTTGCCATCGCCGTCAAAAATGATGACTTTTTTGTCCGGTCGGCACAGGGCCACGCCCAGCCCGATGGAGGAGGCCAGCCCCATCGACCCGATCATATAAAAATTCGCTTCCCGGTCCTGCAATTGAAAGGATTCCCGGCAGATGTATCCATTGGCATGTACAACCGGTTGGTCCTTCAGCAAGGGAATTAATTCCTGAAACGCTTCAGTGCCTTTCATCGAAAATCCCTTTCTTGACCAGCAGCGTGAAAGGAAGCTCCTCATTTATTTTACGAACCGCCCGTTCCAAAACGTCCCGGTGATTTTCAGGGGTGATGACCGCGTAATCCATGTCGGCTGCTTTAAGGAGATCCTCGCTGATTTTGCCCATGATGATATGTTCGGGAGCGTCATTGCCGCCGCATCCGCGCCAACTCATAATTACCAGGGTGGGAATTTTGTAAATCAGGTTCAACGAAGTGAACGCATTCAAACAGTAGCCTAAACCGGAATTTTGCATCAACAGGACAGGAAGCGATCCCGCCATATAAGCGCCGGCGCACAGCCCCACGGCGGCGTCTTCGCGAACAGCGGGGATATAAGGCACATCCGGGGTCTTCTCCAGGCAGGAGATCAAACCGGAAAGCAGGGAGCAGGGAACGCCGGTAAAAAAGTTGAATCCTTTATCGGTCAACTGGTCAACAAAATTTTGCGATGATAGCATGGCACTGAAATTTTCTTTCTGACCAGCCTGTGGGCTGGACCAAATATTAACGGTCGATGGGTTATGGCGGATTGACTCTTACTTCGTCAAACCGTCAATGGCGAGCCCTTCGACATGCTCAGGGCAGGCTCCGCGAAGGCGTAATATTCTACCTAAGCTCTCGTGCCCGCAGGGATAAATCCAGAAACCTTAGATCGCCGCGCCGCTGGTAGCGGCTCGCGACGACGAGAATGATGGTTTTTAGGGGCTAGTGAACGTGTGATATTCGACCTTTGCCTTCATGCCCCGTAGGGGTAAAGTGAACGTAGCCCTAACTCTTCCTCCCCTCGTAAAAGGGGGGGTTACCAGGTTTGGACGGACCGTTCTCCGCCGTATTCGGTTTGCAGTTTATGGAGAAGCTTGATGTAATCGATAATTCCTTCCTCGCCCTTGAATTCAACCCCCAGATCCTTGGCCGCCTGGTTGGACATGGGCACGCCCTCTTCGCCCATGACACCTTCGGCCTCTCCAAACGATTCGATGATATCGACGATCATTTTTCCCAGATCCAGATTATGAATGTGACCATCGATCAAGTGATAGATTTTTCCCGCAGAGTCCTTGTTGTCCAGAACTTTTTCAATGGCCTGGCAAACCGCGTCCACGGAAACATATTTGGTGCTTCCCTTGAGATCAACATTGTAGTTGGTGGCGAGGAAATCAACGGTTTGAAACCATTCCGATTTATCGATCTGCGGACGCACGCCGTATATGGTCACCGGACGCAAAATCGTAACGTCAAACGCCCGGCTTTTAAAATAACTGTAGCAAAACGACTCGATAGAGGATTTGATGGCTCCATAAAGACTGCTGGGGCGCACCGGATGAGTTTCATCAACGGGATGGGACGCATCGACGTTGGGAAGAATTTCCCCAAACACCGTGCAGGCGCTCATGACCACGAACTGTTTCACTTTTGCCTTTTTGGATGCTTCCAGTAAATCGAAGGTGCCGTCGACGTTCACCCGGACCAGTTCGTCCGTAGCCTGCACGGGACCCGGAAAATGAGCCAGGTGGATCACCACATCGGTGTCTTGCACCAGATTGGCGAGCGATTCCTTGTCTTCGAGACCGCCGATGATGTAGTCCACATCCTCATAGGGTTTCAGATGATCGACGATGCTACCTTCACGGATCAAGGCTCTTACACCATGATTTTTGCCCTCTTCGGACAGCCGTTTTATTAAATGGGACCCCACCAAACCGGTGATCCCCGTGAGCGCAATATTCATTAATTCCTCCATTTATTTGCCGGATGAAAGCCCTGTGGCGGGTCCAACCAAGCCGAATTCCAACTTTCCGCAGGCAAAATTAATCTGGCGGATGAGCCAGACGGAGAGTGGGTAAAAGAGAACCTCTAAAAATTGATATTCTCTGGCCTTTGCAATTGCCAACCCCTTAATTTCGGGTTGGCTCATAGTCCAGGTTGAATTTTTCGAGACGCCCTTATGTTAATGATAGAACTGGTTATTATGAATAATAGACTAAAGCGAAGTCAACCACCTTTTTTCCCGGCAGGAAAATGTGACCGGCCTGTTCGCCGGGGTATTTAAGCCCGGATGGAATTTTCAGCCGGGTCAGCGGTGTTTGATGGAAGCTTGTGCTGCCGCCAGAATAGCGGTGGGAACGCGGTAAGGAGAGCAACTGACGTAATCGAGTCCCAGGGTATGAAAAAACTCAATGGAGGCAGGGTCGCCGCCATGTTCTCCGCAGATTCCGAGATGCAGATCGGGATTCACGGACTTGCCTTTTTCCACGGCGATTTTCATCAGGGGTCCCACGCCGGCCTCATCAATCGTCACAAAGGGATCCTTTTCCAACACTCCCTGCTCCAGATAGCTGGTAAGAAAACTTCCGGCATCATCCCGGCTCAAGCCGAAGGTGGTTTGTGTCAGGTCGTTAGTTCCAAAGGAGAAGAAATCGGCTTCCCTGGCAATTTCATCGGCGGTGATCGCCGCCCTTGGCAATTCGATCATGGTGCCGATTTGATAAGACAATTTCACCTCGGATTTCTCGATGATCTCCTGGGCGACTTCCACGATCTCATCACGAACCTTTGTGAATTCGTTGACATGTGCAACGAGAGGAATCATGATCTCCGGAAAAACCTTCATGCCTTTTTTGACCAGTTTGCAGGCGGCTTCGATAATCGCCCGAGTCTGCATTCGATAGATTTCGGGAAACACGATGCCCAACCGGCACCCGCGAAGACCCAGCATGGGATTGGTCTCTCGCATGGAACTGATTTTCTTGACCAGCGCCGATTGCGACATTTTCATTTCCTTGGCCAGAATTTTTATCTCTTTGCTCGCATTGGGCAGAAATTCGTGCAAGGGTGGGTCCAGCAGGCGGATAGTGACTGGCAGTCCTTCCATGACTTTGAAGATTTGCGTGAAATCGCCGCGTTGGATAGGAAGCAATTTTTTCAGGGTCTCGGCTTGCTTATTTGGGTCATCCGTCAGAATCATCTTGCGCATAAGAAGAATTCTGCCCTCATCAAAAAACATGTGTTCGGTCCGGCACAGGCCGATGCCCTGGGCGCCAAAATCCCGCGCCACAAAGGCGTCGTGCGGGGTGTCGGCGTTGGCCCTGATTGTCAAAGCGCGGTTTTCCCCCGCCAAACTCATCATCCGGGTGATGTTGCTGGTAAGGCGGGGGCGGATAAGGGGGACGGCGCCGAGGATGACCCGGCCTGTGGTTCCGTCCAACGTGATGCTGTCAAGTTCCTTTAATATCGTTCCGTTTAAAGAGCATTTCTTTTTCCTGAAATCTACATGGAGGTCCGAACAGCCCGAAACGCAGGGTTTGCCCATCGACCTGGCAACCACGGCGGCGTGAGAGGTCATCCCCCCCCTTGCAGTTAAAATTCCCTGGGCCACGCTCATTCCGTGAATATCTTCAGGCGAGGTTTCCATACGTACCAGAATGACTCGTTCTTTTTTTTCAGCCATTTCCTGCGCCCGTTCCGGTGTGAACACGATTTTCCCGACGGCGGCGCCTGGCGATGCCCCCAGTCCCTTGGCCAACGCCTTGGATGTGACGGTCGAATCGATCATGGGATGAAATACCTGATCTAATTGGTCCGCTGGAATTCGCATCAAGGCCTCCTGCTTGCTTATCAACCCCTCGTAAACCATGTCCATAGCAATTTTAATCGCCGCTGAAACCGTTCGTTTACCGTCGCGGGTCTGCAACATATACAGATGGTTGTTTTCTATGGTGAATTCCAAGTCCTGCATATCACGGTAATGATTCTCCAGTTTCTGATAAACGTTGACCAAGGAGTTGTAGGCTTCTGGCATTTCCGCTTCCAGTTCGGCGATAGGGTTTGGCGTACGTATTCCAGCCACCACATCTTCCCCCTGGGCATTGATCATGTATTCCCCGAAAAATTTTTTTTCTCCCGTAGCCGGATTGCGGGTAAACACCACCCCAGTGGCGGAGGAGGTTCCCATATTACCGAAGACCATCGCCTGCACGGTGATCGCCGTTCCCCAATCGTTGGGAATTTGGTTTAACTTCCGGTAAGTGACCGCGCGGGGCGTATTCCAGGAAAGGAAGACCGCCTGGATGGCCTGTTTCAACTGGGCCATGGGGTCATCCGGAAACTCCTCGTCAACGTTCTTTTTAATTAGCGCCCGAAATTGATGGATGATGGATTCGAGGTTTTGTGCGGTGAGATCGGTATCGACTTGAATGTTGCGTTTCTTTTTTTTCCGGGCAAGGATAGTTTCGAAACTTCCGTAATCGACGCCTAGGGCGACATTACCGAACATGGCAATGAAACGGCGATAACAATCAAGGGCGAATCGAGTATCACCGGTTTGATGCCCAAGGCCTTGAGCTGTTTCTTCGTTCAGGCCAAGGTTCAACACCGTATCCATCATCCCCGGCATGGAGACCCTAGCCCCGGAACGCACCGAGACGAGCAAAGGATTGGAGGCATCGCCAAATTTTTTCCCCACCGTGTTTTCCAATTGGCCCAGGTGGGTCAATATCTCAGCCCACAATTTGCGGGGCAACCGGTTGCCGGAATCGAAGAAAAGCAGGCAGGCCTCTGTGGTGATAGTAAACCCCGAGGGGACGGAAATGCCCAAAGAGGCCATCTCTGCCAG
>SMVB01256927.1_pt1 | contig 13485 bp, 13 predicted proteins | sample 2456461 | NCBI WGS metagenome assembly SMVB01 (sample SAMN11095934, study PRJNA526329) | marine sediment metagenome | biome: Marine sediment; feature: Surficial sediment; material: Deep marine sediment; isolation source: Hadal surficial sediment | place: Pacific Ocean | collected 2014-05 | depth...
CGCCGGCCAGTCGTTCATGACCATGGTGACAGAGCTGATCTTCGAGCCGCTTGCCATGGACCGGACCATGTTTATCATGACGCCCGAGCTTTACCCACACCTGGCCGTGGGATATTCGGTGGGGCGAGACGGGACGGTCAGCACCGACAGGCCGGCTCGGGAGCACTGGGGGCGTGGTTACAAGGTGCCAAACGGCGGCATCTACTCGACCGTGCGCGACCTGGCACGTTTTGCCGCAGGAATCACGGGGGCTTCAGCCGTCGAGATCCTGCCACCGGCGTGGCGCGTCGAAACGATGCGAATTCAAACAGCGGACAGCTCGTCCGCCGGCTACGGACTCGGCTTCAGCATTCACACGACCGAGAGCGGGCTGCGCACTGTGGGACACGGCGGCTCGGTCGCGGGGTACAACGCCCATCTGGTGTTCGACCCTGAGACCACCGTGGGAGTAGTCTTGCTGCGCAATTACAACGGAGGAAGCACCAACCTCGCTCGTCGTGCGGTGGCACTGCTGGAAGAATTGGTGGAAGAGGGAGTGGAACGGCTCACGAGGTGAGGTCATAGTTTGGGATCCGACCGCTCAACCCCGATTGAAATGGTTCTTCCAGGAATTTCGGGGCAAGTGATTGAGGGACGATTCTCAGCCCTTTCACCCCACCCCGGATGAGCCACGGACTTTGTCCCGAGACCGACTCCCGCCCCGGTGTCACGGTATCTTGCCACATGTCCCGACACATCCAAACACGGAATCGGCCGGCCGGAGGCACATGATGGCGGGTGGCGTTATCGAGAGATACCGCACTCATCTCTCGCTCGATAACAGCGTTCGCGCCGTCACGCTCAACGAGGGTGACACCCCTCTCCTGGAAGCTCCTCGGCTCGCCGGGGCGATCGGCTTTCGCGGCCGGCTGTTGCTCAAACTCGAAGGCCTAAACCCGACCGGTTCCTTCAAGGATCGGGGCATGACGGTTGCCGTCTCACAGGCGGTCGCGGAAGGATCCACCGCAGTCATCTGTGCATCCACGGGCAACACGTCTGCGTCCGCCGCAGCGTACGCCGCGCGGGCCGGGTTGGACGCATACGTGCTCCTTCCCCGAGGCAAAGTCGCTTTGGGAAAGCTGTCCCAAGCCCTCGTCCACGGCGCCAAGATTGCGGCGATCGAAGGCAATTTCGATCAGGCGCTGGCGCTGGTCTCTGAGCTCGCTCAGACCCACCCGGTGACCATCGTCAACTCCATCAACCCGTACAGGCTACACGGGCAGAAGACGGCGGCATTCGAAGTTTGCGATACTCTGGGGGCGGCTCCCGATTATCATTTCTTACCGGTAGGAAACGCCGGCAACATCACCGCTTACTGGATGGGGTATCGGGAGTACTGCGACGCCGGAGTGATCGACACGAGGCCGAAGATGATGGGGTTCCAGGCATCCGGCGCGGCACCAATCGTGCTGGGGTATCTGGTCAAGTCACCCCAAACCGTGGCGACGGCCATCCGCATCGGCAACCCGGCGAACTGGAAGGCGGCTCTGGCAGCTCGCGACGAGTCCGGTGGCGTAATCGACGCGGTGAGCGACGAAGAAATCCTCGAGGCCTACGCTATGTTGGCGTCCACCGAGGGCATCTTTGCGGAGCCGGCCTCGGCGGCGGCGGTCGCAGGCCTCAAGAAGATCAACGCCGCTAACCCTCTGCCGTCCTCATCTATTATTGTTTGTACACTTACGGGACACGGCCTCAAGGACCCATCTGTTGCCACAGATGCGTATCCTGAACCGGCCGTAGCCGCCGCCGATCTCAACGCTGTTCGTGAGGTGCTACAACTGTGAATGCAGACGGACCCATTCGACTCGCTGTTTGCGAGGCCGCCGTGTGTATGACCCCCGGTGACGACAACTGGCGCTCGCTCACGATCGATGCGCAAGACACCAAGGCCGACATGTTTCTCCTGAACGAGATGCCGTTCGGTCCGTGGATAGCAGCAAGCAGCGAACCGCAATTCGAAGATCTCATTGCGGTTCAACGCCTACACCAGCAGGCCCTCGAGCACTACGGTGAACTCAGCATACCGATTGTGCTGGGCAACCATCCCGTATTCGACGAAGGCAACAGCATCATCGAAGGCTTTGTCTGGGAACGGGAAGGCGCCATCACCACGGCTCACACCAAGCAGTACTTCCCGAACGAGGAGGGGTGGTACGAAACGCTGTGGTTCGAGCGTGGCACACAGGCGTTTCATATCGTGGAGGTAGGCGGGCTAAATGTGGCTTTCCTGATCTGCACGGACATCATGTTCAACGAGTGGGCTCGCCACTATGGAAAAGAGGGAGCGGACGTAATAGTCGTGCCTCGGGCCACTCCCGTGCAGACACTCCACCGCTGGAAGACGGCCGTGCAGATGGCAGCGGTGGTGTCCGGCTGCTACGTGGCCAGCTCCAACCGGGCAGGCGAGGAAGGAGATATGACGTTCGGAGGCCTGGGGTGGATTGTTGACCCGTCAGGCGTAGTAATTGCCGAGACGTCGGCTGACGAACCCGTGGTAGCTGCCGACATCTACCGGTCGGTTGCCGCTCACGCCAAACGGGAATATCCCTGCTACGTGGACGATGCTCCACCTCCCGAACCAGAGATGCTGCCTGAGGAGGTCTAGCTACTTCGCACGTCCTACTTGCCACTTCCCACTCTCTGCCCAGAGATCAATAATTGGCCCAACTGCTCAGCGACCACGACCTCTTGGAGCGCCTAGTAGCCTTCGACTCAGTCAGCCGCAACAGCAATCTCCCTCTTGCGGACTTCATCTGCGACTACCTAGACCGACCCGGCGTGCGAGTGCACCGCAACCCGTCTCCCGACGCTGGCAAGACCAACCTCGTGATCTCGATTGGACCGGAAGGAAGCGAGCATAGGAAAGGGTTGGTGCTGTCCGGGCACATGGACGTCGTTCCCGCCGACGAGGACGATTGGCGTTCCGATCCGTTTCGTTTGACGGAATCGGGCGAGACCTACGTGGGCCGTGGAGCGGCGGACATGAAGGGTTTCTTGGCGATAGCCACCAACGCCGCCGCCCGACTCGACCCGGCCAAACTCGCTCAACCGCTCGTGTTCATCTTCACCTACGACGAGGAGGTTGGCACCCTCGGCGCTCGGCATCTTGCGGCCAGCTGGCCCGACGCCGAGGCGCTGCCCAAGAGTGCTGTCATCGGCGAGCCGACCTCGTTGCGCGTGATTCGGATGCACAAAGGGCACCTGGCATTCCGGCTCATCGTGAAGGGAACGCCGGCTCACAGCGGGTATCCACATCTCGGAGACAGCGCCATCGAGCCCGTGGGTAAGATGATCGTCGCATTGGCCGAGCTCCGTCGGCAACTTGCGGCAGAGCATCCCCCTAACCGCGACCATTTCCCGGAAGTCCCCTTTGTACCCCTCAATATCGGACTGGTGTCCGGCGGCGCGGCCATCAATGTGGTGCCAGACTTTTGCGAGTTGAACGTGGGTTTTCGCCTCTTGCCGGACATGGATAGCGAGCCGCTGCTGGCGCGCATCTACGAGTCGTTGGATGCGGCGCTCGGTGACACATCATATGAGTTGCAGGTGAACTACGAAAGTCCACCGATGCTGCTCGCCGAAGACGCACACATCTACCGGTCGCTGTGCGATCACATGGGACAGCGGGAAACCCACAGTGTTTCGTACGCCACGGACGCCGGCTGGCTACAGACCATGGGGTTGGAGTGCGTCATTTGGGGACCAGGTTCGATCGAAGTAGCTCACAAACCGAATGAGGCAATGCCGATGGCCCAGCTCGAGGACGGAGCAGAACTCGTGGCCCAGTTCATTCAACAATACTGCCTCCCGACGGATTGATACTCCTGTGAATCCGCACCACGTATTCCAAAGCGATTGGACATGGACGGGAGAGCGTTTCGAACCCGACGTCCAGATTACCGTCGACGACAAGGGGCGGATCATAGAGGTTGGTCGGTTGGGTCTCAAACCCACAAAACGGCTGTCCCAGCGAGCCTTGCTGCCCGGGTTCGTCAACGCACACTCACACGCGTTCCAACGGGGGCTCCGAGGTCGCGGCGAAGAGTTTCCCGATGGTGCAGGAAGTTTCTGGACATGGAGGGAAGCGATGTACCGTCTCGTCCAGGATCTCGACGGGGATGCATTCTACAGATTGTGTCTCCAAACGTTTCGTGAGATGCGCGCTGCAGGCATCACAACTGTAGGCGAGTTCCACTACTTGCACCATTCCAGTGATGCCGCCGATTTCGCTTTCGACGCGCTCACCCTGCGGGCTGCTTCGGCCATCGGCATACGGATCGTATTGCTCAACGTGTTCTACAAGACCGGCGGCATCGGCCAGCCGCTCGATGCAACGCAACAGCGCTTCCGGACCGATTCGTGCGAAGCCTATTGGGAACAAATGGACGCACTGCAAGGCCAACTCGATCAGCACACACAAACTCTAGGCGCCGCAGTGCACAGCATCCGTGCATCCAAGCTGGACGACATCGCTGCCTTGCACAGCGAATCGATAAGCCGTTCGCTACCGTTCCATATACACATGGAAGAGCAGCGAAAAGAAATCGACGACTCGATAACGGCCTACGGTGGACCGCCGATGGCCGTGCTCCAACGTGTGTTGAGCCCTTGCTCCAACGTCACGGCCGTCCATTGCACACACACCGACCCGCGAGACATGGAGAGATTCCTCGAGTCCGGCGGCACCGTCTGCGTTTGTCCACTAACCGAAGGCAACCTCGGCGATGGCATTCCGGCCTTGCCCGGACGCCATGCAGTCGACGAACGGATCACGCTGGGTACCGACTCAAACGTCCGCATCTGTACGACCGAGGAGATGCGTTGGCTCGAGTACGGTCAGCGCCTGGCCCACGAAGCTCGGGGAATCTACGTCGACGCTAACGGTCGAAGCGGCCCAGCGTTGCTGCAAATCGCAACAGAAAACGGCGCGGCCTCGCTGGGTGTCGATACGGGACGCATAGCTCCGGGAGCATGGGCCGACTTCATGGCGATAGATCTCACCGCTCCTACCCTCCGCGGGTGCGACGAGACCACCTTGCTGGACAGCTTCGTGTTCGGAAGCGGGAACGAGGCGATCTCAGAGACATGCGTCGGCGGACGATGGGAGGAAGTGAGAAGTGAGAAGGGATAGGGGTCCTTTGCCCTTCACGGGTGACCCTCCCAGTTGAACACAGACCGCTAGAGATGAAGGATTTGTGAAGAGCTCTGGCTCCTGATCCTGACAGGCCCTATTCTAAGGGCAACCAGCGAGTCCTATCCTCCAACCCCCCGAAATACCGACGCAAGGCATCGGAGGTGGGCTGGGAATCGTGGCACGGCGCAGGAGGGAGCATGTTCGAATTGAAATCGCTGTCCCCCGAAGGGGTCGATGCCGCTTTGGAAAAAGCTCTGCGGTACCGGCTCCTCAACGAACCGCGGGAAGCCGAAAGCATCTGTCGTGACATCATCCAGGTCGATCCCACAAATCACGAGGCACTAGTAACGTTGATCCTCGCATTAACGGACCAACTCGCTACCAAGAGCGGCCGGTGCGCCGATGAGGCGCGTGCCCTGCTCTCCCGTCTCCAAGACGAGTATGAAGAGGCATACTACGCCGGCATCATTTGCGAGCGCCGGGCCAGCGCCCAACTCGGCCGCCGCAACCCGGGCTCCGGTTTCATCGCGCACGACCTCCTCCGCGAGGCAATGGATTGCTACGAACGGGCCGAGAAGACACGGCCTTCCGGGAACGACGATGCGATCCTGCGATGGAACACTTGCGCGCGTTTCATCATGGAGGAGGAGCACATTCGGCCGAAGCCGGAGGACGATTTCGAGCCCATGTTGGAGTAGCGGCCGCAGGTGAGCACGGACGCATGCAGATCAAAGCATTTCGATCCCGTCCCAGCAGAAGATTGCCTGCGCCGCGAGCGGTGCTATGCGCGGGGTGAGCGGAACCCTGTGCACGGTGAGTGGCAACCGGTAGGCACGCGCCCGACCACGCGTTAGCTTTATTGTATGTCGTCCCTTTTCTTTCTCATCATGGTTATTGTCTTGATCAAGAGTCCCTTGGGCAAGGCCATGGCGGACCGGCTGGCCGGTCGAGTTCCCGACTCCCGCAGCTTGTCGGACGAGGACATCGATCTCATCCACCAACTGGAAGACCGGGTGATGGACCTCGAGGAGCGGCTCGAATACACCGAGCGACTGGTTCAGCAGCAGAAGGAAAGGGAGAGGTTAAAGGCTGGAGGTTAGGAAGGGAGCACTGCCTTTCCTTAGAACCCACGTAGTCATACACCGCTTTCCCTGCACATTGGTCGTCTTGATCGGATCGACGAGTTGGCCGCCGAGTTGATTCGTCAACGACAGCAGCATCTCTTCGTCCACTAGAAAACGATCCGTACCGTCCGGCAGGCGATAGCGTTGGCCGCCGATGTGTTCGATCCTGTCTGCTATGCCGATGGACGATGCCAGGCGGGAAAAAAACAGGCCATCCGGCTTGAGCACACGCCACAACTCACGCAGCATTCGATTGAAGTGGTGCTCATCCTCCGCGAAGTGTAAGACGGCGTTACACAACACGGCGTCGAAGTTCTCGTCGGGGAACGGCAGTGCGTCGACCTTGCCAACCTGAAAATTTTCAATCGGAAGATCGGGTGCGATTCGCGTCGCCAACAGGCGAATCTCCTCAATGGCCTCCGCAGTCTCGTCAATCCCAAAAGCCCGACAGCCGCACCGCATGAGGTACACCAAATTGCGACCGTCGCCGCAACCTGCATCCAGGATCGTCATGTCGGGTGTGAGCCGGCCCTTCAACAACTGGTCGAAGAGATAGATGTCGATGTTGCCGAACAGGTGGCGGAGGTCGTTAGGAATTGTCACAGCGTTGGGTTGAGTCGGAAAGTCGGAAGGGCGGTAGCCAACAGAGTGAATCGACGCATCACTCAATATCCCTTCCTCCCTCCTCCCTATCAAACGTAGCTCTTGTACACTGCCTCATACATCTGCGCTTTCACGAACGCCAGGGCGTCTCGTGGCACTTCCCGCGTCGCCAGGCCCTGCTCTTGGGCTAGGCGAGCCACCGCAGCAGCGATCTCCGCCGACACTTCCCGAATCCGGCTCAACGGCGGGTAGATCGATCCCTGTGCCAGCGACTCCTCCGTGACAAGTTGTGCCAGGACCTTCGCGGCAGTGAGAAACATGTCGTCAGTGACAAACCGTGCACCCGATGCCACCACACCCAGTCCGAGGCCCGGGAATATGTAGACGTTGTTGCCCTGGCCGGGCACGTAGGTCTTGCCGTCCACCTCTACCGGGCCGAACGGACTACCGCTGGCAAACACCGCACGGCCGCCGCTCCAACGGTACGCCTGCTCCGCCGTGCACTCCGCCCTGGAGGTGGGGTTGGACAGTGCGAGGATGACCGGTCGCTCGTTCGCATCCGCCATCGCTTTCACCACCGGTTCGGTAAAGGTGCCAGGTTGCCCTGAAACGCCGATCAACGTCGTGGGGTGAAGTTCTCGAACCACTGAGAGCAGGTCCGGCAAGAACTCGCACTCGTGTGCGAAGGGGCGTTTGTGTTCCGCGAGATCGTCCCGGCTCTCTACGACCAATCCTTTGGAATCGACGAGCCAGACATGCGTTAGGGCTTCTTCTCGGGAGAGTCCCTCCCGCTCCATGGCGGAAACGATGAGGTGGCCGATGCCGGTAGCCGCACTTCCGGCACCCAGAAAGACTATCGTCTGGTCGATCAAACTCTGTTGGGTGATTCTTGCCGCGGAGAGCAAGCCGGCGAGAGTGACGGCGGCTGTGCCTTGGATATCGTCGTTGAAGGTGCACATTCGGCTTTGGTATCGGTCCAACAAACGAATGGCGTTTCGCGTCGCGAAATCTTCGAACTGAATCAAGGCTCCCGGGAAAACCTCCTGCACTCCCATCATAAACTCTTCGACCAAGTCATCATACTCCTGCCCTCGAAGCCGGGGCTGATTGACGCCCAAATAGAGAGGGTCGCTTCGAATGGCTTCGTTGTCCGTACCGACGTCGAGCAGGACCGGCAGACAACGCCACGGATGAATTCCGGCGCAAGCAGTGTAGAGTGACAGCTTGCCGTTGGGGATGCCCATACCGCTAGCCCCAAGATCTCCGAGACCGAGAATGCGCTCGCCGTCGGACACTACGACCACGACCACGTCGCGCTCAGGCCAATTGCGCAACAGGTCTGTGACCCGGCCCCTGTCTTGGGCCGTCACGTACAGTCCTTTCGCACGGCGAAAGATATGGGCGAAATTCTGGCAAGCTTCTCCCACTGTTGGGGTGTAAATGATGGGCAACATCTTCTCGATGTTGTCGATGACAATGCGATAGAACAGCGTCTGATTCCGGTCCTGCAGGCCGATCATGAAGATGTACTTGTCGAGGTCTGAGCCCTTGCGATGGAAATTGCCCAGAATGCGGCGCGCCTGCTCCTCCTGGGAAAATATGCGGGGCGGGATGAGCCCCCGGATGTGCAGTTCGTCTCGCTCGCGTTCCGTGAACCCCGTGCCCTTGTTCCACCGGGGATCGTACAGGAGATCCACACCGGTGGGAGGCGTTTCTGCCGGCTCGCCGGAGCGCTTTGAATGGTGCCGATTCATTGATCTGTTCCCTATATTTGTTCCCTCTTAGGCAGTAGGCATGCGGAGACGGCATGCATGCTGCCTACCTATTCACACCCAATCCCAATGCCCCTCCGCCCGGGCGACGACGGCACCAATGTGCCCGTCGAGCAGCAACCCGCGCTCTGCACGCGATCGTGCCGCCTGTTTCGCGGCCCTGGAATAGTCTGCCTTGCCGTGGTAGAGCGACGAGATGCTCGGCCGCGGGTCGCCGCTGCTCCTCCGGCAGCACCAATCAATCCCAGGAAGAAAGACAACCGGAGGCGTTTCACGACAGGACTCCGTTCACGAAGAAAGCAAAACCTTCACACTGTCAAATCCCTACTGCCTTAGCCCCGGTAAGGGTCGAAGCGCGCGGGTTATGGTATGGAAAGGAGTGAGGGGGGCGGCACCGCCCTAGTTCAGCTCCACAAACTCACGAATTTGGAACTGGGTATCGTCGTTGAACAGGCTCCGACTGAAATCGATGTCGACGTCGGTGGGGTACCCAAACATGCTGTTGTAGCGGACGTCGATCTCCGCCGCATCTTGGGTGATGGCGTTCTGAATGAAATCGAACACCCCGACGATGGTCAAGAATGCTCCCTCGGCGGGCTCTGCCACAGGTTCCCCCGTATCCAAGTCCGTCACTTCGAAAATGGTGTCCCCTCGGACAGTGATGCGTACAGGGATCAGGAACTCGACGCTGCAGAACAAGCAAAGACGCTGAAAACTCATACTGTAATCGTGGACCGCAGCAACATCCCACAGGGCGCGATTGAGATCCAACTCCCCTTGGACGTCTTCCTCCTTGCTGGAGAAAATCACGCAACCCACGAGGAGCGGCAGCAGCAGAATGAGAGGCTTAATTCGCATGCCGAATTATCACAGGTTTCACGAAGACACGCTACCGTCAGGCCCTTTCATCAGGGCAGCTGGCGGCCGGCGCCAGGGCATCACCTCAAGCGAGTACGTCAATTCAACCGGGATTGGGCTGAGGAGATGCGATTGCGACCGTCTCGTCTCGCGCATCCGAGGGCCAGGCTCGCCGCCTCCAGCAAACCCTCGGGAGTGGCGGAGGCTTCGGGCACCGAGGCGACACCAAACGAGCAGGTCAGGAGGTGTTCACCCCCAGCCCAATCGAAGATCTCCTCGCTAACGGCAATCCTGACACGGTCGGCGACCTCGAACGCGTGATGGAACGGCGTGTCCGGCAAGAACAACGCGAAATCCTCGTCACCCACACGCGCCGGGACGTCGTAATCCCTAAGGCTCTTTCGGAAGATCCGAGCCACATGTCTGAGGGCTGCCGTGGCCGCCGGCGGGGCTAGTTCATCGAGCTGGTCAACATACACACGCAAGAGAGAACATGGCCGCGTGTCGTGATCTCGCATGGCTTGCACCAGCGCTCGCTTGTTCGGCTGCCCGGTCAATTCATCCGTCATCGAGCGGTGCCTGGCCGCATACAGATCCATCGTGCGGCCCATGATCGGCGTGATCCTACGCGCCGCCTCGCACAGGGCTCCGCCGATACCCTCGATAGTGTCTGGGGTGAGCCATTCCGGCATGGGCGGAGGCTCTTGCGAGTCCACGTCTCCACTCTTCCGGGCTACCGCGAACTCTCCCAGCATGCGGCGTATGTCGGCGGAAGCCGTTCGTACCACATCGGCCTCCACAGGCGTGGCAAACAGGACTGCAGCGCCCACGTGGCCATCACCGAAGGCAACGATCACGTTGTCCTCCTTGACGACGTGCTCGCGACACTCCGCCAGCGCCAGTGAGGCAAGCATGACCGTGCGCTCGATCAATTCGGGCGGTGGGGGCGGCGCGGCTCTCGAAAAGACGGGGTCGCCGTCCTGCGCCGTCACACACACGGCATCCGCGTCATGAGCTCTGCGGATCAGATCGATCACGTGCCTTGTTTCTGCCGGAAGGCATCCGAGATCGCCGGGGGATCGACGGCGTTTTCGTGCCCAGCCGAATCCCGCCACACCCAGCACCATACCTCCGGCGGCAGCCGCCAGGACTGCTGCAATGGCGCTCATTGGATTTCCTCCGAAAACGGGATGGCGTGCCGACACGGGAGCCGTGGGGCCAACCCGATATCTGAACACGTAGCAGGGCTAGGTAATGTTGGACCCGAATCACCCGCCCGTCAAATCGACAGACATCGACCGTCCGGCGGATCCCCGAAAACGGGCCATCCACAATGGCGGCGTTCGCTGGCCACCTCCCCTCTTAACCGGTATTGTTATGCAACCTCCAGCTCCGGGCACTTCTTGGCCGAACTCTCCGATCGCCTTCAAGCAGCCGTCGGCGACAACTACCGCCTCATCGAGGAATCAGGTGGCGGCGGCATGAGCCGTGTATTTCTCGCGCTGGAAGTAGAACTGGACCGGCGAGTCGTCATCAAAGTCCTGCCGGCCGACATGATCGCCGGGGTCAACCAGGAGCGCTTCCACCGGGAGATCCGACTCGCCGGAGAACCGCGCAACGGCGGTTGAACCTTTCTGCCACGAATCTGCGATGACGACCGGATCCGCCGTCCACGATCTCAAGACTCTCATTCTCTCTTTCCACCCGGTCATCGCCATCGAGACCGTCGAGGAGGACAGGGCGGCCAACCTGGTCAAACAAGTCGCCGCCGAGTTGAACATGCCGGTGTTCGACTGGACGATCACGGAGGGCCTGATCAAGCTGCCCGGAACCCAGTCGATGCACGGCACGAGCGAGCCATTGGGTGTCGTGCGGCACATCGAAGACCTAACCCTCAAGGCCGTTTTTCACCTTAAGGACTTCGCACAACACCTCGACAACGCAACGGTGGCCCGGAAATTCCGGGAGGTGGCCCAGAGTTTTTCCCGCAAGCTCTCTACGATCGTGTTGACCAGCACCAAGTTCGATCTCCCGGATGACATCGCACACAAGGTGGTCCACTTCGAGATGCAGCTGCCGGATGCGGCGGAGATCGAAAAGGGCATCCGACCGGTCATTGAATCACTGGTGGCGTCACGCGAGACCGACTTCGAGCTGAGCGACGACGATTTCAAGCGGCTCGTCACCGCCCTCAGTGGAATGACGGTGAATCAAGCACGCCAGATCATCGCGTACGCGGCGCTGCACGACGGTAAGCTGGGCCCGGACGACGTCGCCCGAGTGATCGAGCGGAAGGCACAGGTAATCCGTGACGGCGGATTGCTGGAGTACTTCCCCGCTCAAGACAACCGCTACGAGCTGGGCGGGTTTGCCAACCTCAAGAGGTGGCTGGCCCGCTCCCGCGTGGGGTTCTCCCCGGAGGCAGCCGCCCTCAACCTCCGGCCGCCTAGAGGCATCCTGATAGTAGGCGTGCAGGGTTGTGGCAAGTCGCTCGCCGCCAAGACCATCGCCCGTGAGTGGCAGCTCCCGCTGCTCAAGCTCGACGCCGGTCGTCTGTTCGACAAATACATCGGCGAGTCAGAGAAGAACTTCCGCAAGGCGATCGCGATGGCCGAATCGATGGCGCCTGCAGTCCTGTGGATCGACGAACTCGAAAAGGCGATGTCCGGCGGGACCGGCGAGTCACGGGACGGCGGCGTGGGTCGACGCCTATTCGGAGCGTTCCTCACGTGGCTACAAGAAAAGACACATCCCGTGTTCGTGGTGGCGACGGCCAATGATCTCTTCAATATGCCACCCGAGTTGCTTCGCAAAGGACGATTCGACGAGATCTTCTTCGTCGATCTACCGACCGACGCGGAGCGCCGCGCCATCTTTCGGATTCACCTGGAACTCAGGAAGCAGTCGCCGGACGATTTTGACATCGATCGACTGTGCACCGCGTCCGACGGATTCAGCGGGGCCGAAATCGAGCAGGCGGTGATTGCATCGCTCTACCGCGCGCTGTATCAGAAGCAGCCGTTAGACACCGAGTTGATTCTCGAAGAGTTGGAGGAAACCGTGCCTCTCTCTGTCTCACGACACGAAGACATCGCGCGATTGCGTGAGACGGCGCGGGGAAGGTTTGTGAATGTTAACTAGGCCTACTCGATGACTAGCCAGTTCGTAGAACGTGACGTATCGTTCAAACCAGAACCATGACAAATTTTTCCCACTTTCGCACACACGTCGGCGCCGACCCAGAAGGGTTCTTCAAGTCCACAGTCTTCGAGGGCACCAGTCTGCGGCTGGGCATGAGTTGCCTGGAACCCGGACAATCCCAGCCCGAGCACACGCACGACGGGCAGGACAAGTTTTACTACGTCATCGAAGGTCATGGCGAGTTCGTGGTCGGCGAAGAGACACGTGACGCCGGAGTTGGGATGCTCGTGTGGGCGCCGGCCGGCAGCCAGCACGGAGTTACCAACAACGGCAGTACGCGACTGGTGCTACTGGTGGGGATGGCGCCATCGCTCAGACCTTCCAGCAAGAGGAGACGATTGATGCAAGTCAAACGGGTGCGAAGCTCTGCCAAGCGCGCGGCACGTAAGGTAAAGAAGACGGCGAAGCGGGCTCACAAGGCAGCCGGGCGCGCCAAGAAAAAGGCAGTCAAGAGTGCGCGACGCGCAAAGAAGGCCGTCGGTCGCGCCAAGAAGAAGGCGGTCGCGACCGCTGGTCGCGCCAGAAAGGCCGCGAAACGCGCCCGCTCCGCGGTGAAGGCCGGAGCTACCAAAGCGAAGCAAACCGCAAAGCGGGCCAAGCAAGCGGCAACTCGAGCCAAGAAGAAGGCGTCCAGAACCGCGAAACGCACCAAGCAAGCCCTGAGGGCAGTTCGGAAACGGGTGACCAAGACGGCGAAACGCGCACGCAAGGCCGTGAGGCGATTGAAGAAGCAGCGTTGAGTGATGGAGCGGGC
>SMVB01014860.1_pt1 | contig 13478 bp, 21 predicted proteins | sample 2456461 | NCBI WGS metagenome assembly SMVB01 (sample SAMN11095934, study PRJNA526329) | marine sediment metagenome | biome: Marine sediment; feature: Surficial sediment; material: Deep marine sediment; isolation source: Hadal surficial sediment | place: Pacific Ocean | collected 2014-05 | depth...
CAACTCCACCATCGAACAGCGCTGTGTGCTGGGCTTCCCCGCACCCGGCCACCCTTACTGGACCGTCGAGACCGTCGCCGCCGTGCTGGCGCGCTACGGACCGCTGGGAATGAACATCGAGCCCTACGAGCGCGCGCTCGGGCGTTAGGAAGGTCAGAGAGGGTTGGAAGCACTGAGAGCATCGAGAGCAGCGCTGACCCGCTCGATCGCTCAGCCCACCTCAGCGGGCGACACGCCGAGCACTCACCAGCCACAGCGGATCCGCTCCGACGGGCGAGCGATCGAGCCGCTGAATGTCTTTGAAGCCACCCGCGAGTTGGTAGTAGCGACTCACCAGCTGCAGGCGGTCATCTCCACCCAATTGCTGGAAGACGCGAGTCGCCTTGGTAGGGAAACAGCGATGGGACATCGCGACGATGGACAAGCCACCCGGGCGAAGCACACGTCTGATGGACTCGAAGACTTCAACCGGTCGTACCAGGTATTGGACGGACACCGCGTTCAAGACGGCGTCCAGCGACTCGTCTTTGTAGGGCAGTTCCGGATCGCGGTTGAGGTCATGGACGATCCACTCGCTGAGCTGCGGGTTGGCGCTCAGCTCCTCCGCGTTCATCCCCAGTCCGGCCACTTGTCCGTAGGAAACGTCAGGCGGGAGGTGGGACACCCACGACGACATCAGGTCGAGCAGGTCGGCATCGGCCGGAAGCACCTGGCGGTAGTACTCCGTCAGCGCGGCAATCGTCGCCGCATCGATGTGCGTGACCAGCCTCGGGATGAGGTAGAAGCCGGCGTCATCGGATTCGTCAGCGCGATCGAAGAAGGCGGTGGGCAGGCTCTCAGGCGGTGAACTCGAGGAAGACTCCATCGGCGCGATGGTTCCACAGCGCCGGGCCGACGGCGAGCAGGCGCGAACGACGGCTATCCTCGGTCGACGAGTGGGGGACGGGTGGAACGGGTGGGAGAGTCCCGAGCCCGCCCTTCGCAACCTGAGGCCCCGAGCGTGGCACTTCGCAGTCTTCACATCCCCGCCGCACCCTCGCTGCAGACCTACGCCACCGGCCTTCTGGTCACGTTGGCCTATGGCGCGGCGAGCTACGCCTTCAACCACACAGCGCTCGGCGCGGTGCTGCGCGAGATCCCCTTCGTGTACTTCGTCGGGCTTCAGCTGACGTTCGCTATCGCGCCGGCCGCCGGAATTCTGGGGCATGTCGCGGCGAGGCGCCCGGCAGCGCTCGGATGGCTCGGGTTGGGACTCGGGCCGCGCGACCTGTCGGCAGCCGCTGGGGCCTTCACACTCGGCTGTGTGGTTGCCAGCTTCACCATCAGCACGGACGTCGGCGCGCCTGGTGGCCTCGACGAAGCCGCACGAATTTTCGCGAACCTGCTGGTGGCAAGCGCTTCAGATGCCGTCGTGGCTCTGGGCGTAGCGGCAAACCTCGTCCTGCTGGCGCTTCGAGAGCTGTGGAAGAACCCCCCGCTGCGAGCCCCCGAGGCGATCGGCGCGCTGGTAGCGAGCGGCCTGCTCGGGATCTTTCACCTGAGCCACAGCCCGCCAATGGAGGGTCTCGACCGCCCGCTCTTGCTCGCCGCGGGCTGGCTCACGACATCGGCCCTCTTCGTGCTGACTCGAAGCCTGATCGCCGCGATTCTCTTCCTCAACACGATCTCGCTGATCACCGTCATTCCGCGGGACCTCGAACGAGAGGTCGAGCTGCAGGCAAGCATCGGACACGGCGTCGCACTGATCAGCCTCACACTGGCCCTCTTCATCGGAACTCTCTGGCTGTCCAGCCGGGGGAGCCGCTAGGCGCGGGAAGTCGCCGCCGGGGCGTGGATGATCGACCGCAGAGTCTTCACAACAGCGCGTCGTCGACCGAAGTCCGGCATCATCCGCCAGGAGGAGAGGATGCGATGAGCATCGGTCGAAAGCGCGGCCCGATTCTGGAGACCGCACGGCTGCGCGGTCAGCCGATGGGCGATCGACATCTCGCAGATCTGCAACTCATCTTCGGCGACCCCGAAGTCACCCGCACCCTGGGTGGTCTCCGCACAGCGGAACAGATCCAGAAGATCTTCGAGAGATTCGACAGCCACTGGGTGAAACACGATTTCGGTCCGTGGTTCTTCGTCAATGCTTGCGGCGAATTCGTCGGCTACGCGGGTGTCATCGAAACTCGTGTCGATGACATGGAGGGAGTCGAACTCCTCTACGCCCTCACCGCAGATCACTGGGGCCAGGGATTTGCCAGCGAAATGGCCGAGTCCGTCGTCGCGCAGGCCTTTGGTCCGCTCGGAATCGAAGAGCTGTTGTGCTTCACCCTGACGACCAACCGGGGTTCCCAACGCGTGATGCAGAAAGCCGGCTTTCGCTACCTGCGCCACATCACTCACGCCACGCTGCCACACGTGCTCAATTTTCAGTCCGCCACCGAGTGGCGAAGCCGCCGGGAAAGCTAGAAGAACTGGGCGGCCTGCCTCAGGCACCCGTCATCTCGAGTACCCATGCGCGAAGCGCCTCCCGGTCCGATCCACTCAATTCGGCATCCGGATGGAGCGGAAGGTAATACCAGAGCGGCATCTCGTTGTCCTCGACCTTCTCCCACGCCTCTTCGAGCAACTCGGCCCGCTCGTCCCGGTCGTAGTCGTTCCAGGTCGAGAAGTTCAGATGCTCTCGCGCATGGTGGACGTCGTCGGAGATCAGCCAGGAGACCGGGGCCACGTAGGAGTACCACGGCCAGCTCGTCTCGTGAGAATGGCAGTCGTAACAGGCCCGCCGCAAGATCTCCCTCACGGCGGGTGGTGCCGCGACCTCCTCCTCTACCGGGGGGTTGTCGCGCTTCACTGGCAACAACTGAATTGCGGCGAACAAGATCGCCGCGACCCCGAGCACTCGGACAACAGGGGGTAGTGCGAGGACCGACACCGCAGGACTATATCGCTCGGGGGCGACACGAACCACCGAAGCCGAGCATCCCGATCCGATCCCAAGCTATCTTCGAGCCATGAAACGAGGCTCCCACGCCGCAAGAGAGTTCGAGCGCTTGACCTCGGCTGCGCCCTCCGACTTTCAGCTCCCTCCGCTCTCCGTCAGCCTGGACACCCTGTCTGCGCACTTTCAGAGCGAGACGGCCAGGATCGCCGCGCCGCTGCGCAACCCCCATCACGAGCCCCGCGTAACCGAGGAAGAGGCGCGCGCAGCTCGGCCCGCGGCTGTTCTCATCGCGATCGTGAAGCGCGAGCCCGAAGCCACTCTGCTCTTGACGCGCCGACACGAAGACATCTCCTACGGAGGCCACATCTGCTTCGCCGGGGGCGGGCGTGAGGTCGGCGACTCGAGCCTCGAAGCCACGGCGCTCCGCGAGTCCTTCGAGGAAATCGCGCTCGTCCCGGAGTCGGTCGAGATCCTCGGACGCCTTGGCGACTACGTGACTCACAGTGGATTTCGCATCGCCCCCATCGTCGGCTTGGTGACTCCACCGCTGGATCTCCGGGCCAAGCCCGGAGAGGTGGACGAGATTCTCGAGATCCCTCTTTCCCACACCTTGCGCCCGGATTCGTACCAACTGCGCCGACACACATACCTCGGCGAAGAGCGCGGCCATTTCTTCCTCGCCTACCAAGAGTGGATCGTCTCCGGCCCGACCGTGGCCATCATGATGGGCTTCTACGAAGAGTTGGCGAAGACTCACCTCCCCGGACGGGGATAGACGCCGCCGTCGGCCCGAGACAGCCGCGATCGCGACGGAATCCCAGAGACGGATTGCCAGCTACGGGCGTCACTCTCAGCGTCGCAGGCTGGACTCCGCCATTCTCTCGGACCACAGCAGCGCTTCCATGAAGGCTGCGGTGCTGGGGAGCGAGTCACCATGCGAGCGCGCCTCTTCGGCCGTGAGCCAGAGCACCGCGCTCACCTCAGCGGGATCGGGCGTGAGCTCTGGCCCAACCAGCCGAGCGCGCCAGCCCCACAGCGTAATGTTGCGGTCGGGAAGGTCTTCGTGCCACACGCAACGCACGAGTTCGACATGCACTCCGAGTTCTTCGCGCATCTCGCGGACGGCCGCTTCCGGGTGGCACTCACCCGCATCCACTCCGCCACCGGGAAAGCAAACCTTGAGGGGCGACCAGACACTTTCGCTGCGGCGAATGAGAAGCCAGCGGCCATCTTCGCGCTGGCATCCAACCACCGCGCCGTGTAGGCGCCCGTCGGCCTGGAGATAGCGGCTCAGCTCCCGCTCCTCGCGCGATCCGGCGAAAGACTGGGAATCCGCCGGGCGAAAGAGTCCACTAGCCGGAAGCTCTAGCTCGCGTCGGGATTCGCACTCTCGGCCTTCGGAGCGAGCTCGCTCGGTTTCGGCGCGGCCTTGTCATTCTTGTCGTTCTTGTTGGCTTTGTTGGCTTTGTTGTTCGTGCGACTCTTGCCACCCTTCTCGACCTTCTTGCCGCCCGGCTTGCGTAGCTTCATGTCACAGTCGCCCAAGCGCTTTCCATCCCACAGCGTGATCGTGACGAGAGACTGGGCGCCCACCTGCATGTTGTTCTTCTGTCTCCCATGTGCCGCGGTCCCCGTCGACTTGAAGCGGCCCGTTCCAATCAGGTTCCCGAGCGGATTCTTGCAGACCGTCTTCCACTTCATCTCAGTTTCACTGACGCTGGTCTTCTCGATCTCGCAGGAGGGATGATTCGCCGCCAACCGCTCAGGCGTGAAAGGGTTCTCCGAAAGGCACTCCACAGTGGTTTTGCTGGTCGACTCGTCCACGATCGGAGTCTTGGTCGTAAGGGTCACGGTCCAGAGACCTGGCTCAATTTTCACTTCAGCATCCGAGGCGGCTCTCGCCGGGGCTCCCAGCGCAAACAAGGGCAGTAGCAGCAAGGCGGCGGAGCCGCGGTGGAAGCTTCTCATGTTGAATCCTCGAGTCGATCCACGGTCGTTCGTGGTGGGCGGCGAAGTGTACTCAATGGCCCACCTCGCCGCCGAGACGTCAGGACCCCATGCGACGCATAGGCGGCAAGGGTGCAACTTTCGCGACCCTGGGAAGAGAATCTCTCTTCTCCGCTTTGACGACTCGCGCAGCGTGGAGGTTCCCTGTGGTTCCGCGTAGTCTCCCGTCGGGGCGACTATCCGATCCTTCCCAGCGGAACGCCCAGACTCCTCCACCCGGACCGCTACGACGAGGGCGCCCCCGAGGCGAATTCACCGCCGGTTGTCTCTTTCAGCAGGCCGCAAGAATTCTCGCTAAGCTCCACATTCCTCAACCGAATGGAGGGTTCACTGTGAAGTTTCTCAGTTATCTCGTTGGGTCATTCGCGGTCCTGACGGCGCTGACTGCCTTCGCGTCGATCGCACAGGCAAAAGAGGTCTCTTACGTCCTCCAGACTCCCGGTGTCGTCTGAGGCGGTACCGCCCGGAAGGCCCGTGAGGCCGTCCAGAACATCCCCGGAGTAATGGCCGCTTCTACCGACATGGACAGTCACACCGTCGATGTCACGCTGGAGGACAGCCAGACCTCGGTCGCTGCCGTCATCAAGGTGCTGGCCGTTGCCGGCTATAGCGTGCCCGACTTCAAGGAAACGACGGACTAGAAGAGCTGGGCGAACCAGACGCGCTGGGCGCGCTGAACGCGCTGACTCCACTACCATCTGACTTTCGCAATGCTTGCCGGGGGCCCCATGTTCATCGCCATGAATCGCTTTCGCATCGCACTCGGGCGCGAGGACGTGTTCGAAGAACTCTGGCGCTCCCGCGATTCCCAATTGGATCAGGTCCCCGGTTTCAAGGAATTCCATCTTCTCAAGGGTCCCACGGACGAAGAAGCGACGCTGTACGCTTCCCACACGGTGTGGGGATCCAAGGACGACTTTGAAGCCTGGACGAAATCGGAGAACTTCCGAAAGGCGCACGCAAACGCTCGCGCGCCACAGGGCACCTATCTGGGTCACCCAAACTTCGAAGGATTCGACGTCATCCTTTGAAACGCGCCTCGAGGCGGCTGGTCTCCTCGAGCGGAGCTACGGGGTGTGGCTGCGGGCGTTACCCTTGGCTCAGTCGTTCGCAGGGTCAACCGCGTTCCTAGTTCCTAGTCCCTACTCGGCTCTCGCTCGCGTTCCCACTCAAAGTAGAGCGCGAGTGCCGCGAGGGTCTTGGCATCGCGGATGCGCTCGGAATCGCGCAGTCCCTCACCGCGAATCATCTCTCGCACGCGCTCGATCGACACCGAGACCGGAGTGATGTCCTCGGTGGGGTCCAACTCCTGCCCCACCTGGGAGAGACCGGTCGCCACGAACACGTGAAGGTACTCCGTACTGAATCCGGGCGTGCCGTAGAATCCTCCGATGGCTTCGAACTGCGCAGCCCGATAGCCCGTCTCCTCGCGCAACTCCCGCAAGGCTCCCGCCTCAGGCGCTTCGCCTGGATCCAGCGTGCCTGCGCAGAGTTCCCAGAGAGCTCCGTCGACGCCCGGGCGTTGGTTCAGGATGAGTACGATCTCGCCGGATTCATGGACGGGTATCATGACGACCGACCCCTCGTGAATCGCGAAGAGTCGATCCTTCTCGGAGCCGTCGCGCCCTCGTAGCGTTGAGAGGCGGATTTCTCCGCGATCGTCGCGACACATGAGGCGTCCGTCTCTGGGGTTCACGATTCGCGATCCCGACTCGTCTCTCCAGCACACGAGTGCGTAGTCCCGCGGGTGGCGCGGAGCGCGTCATCCGCGATCTCGCGAAGCTGCGCGCAACTAGTCTGGAGTTCCATGGCTCTCGTCGACTCCGAGCGATCTTCTGCGCATGACGACGCTCGCAATCATGCCAATGGGCCCGATCGACAGAAGTACAGCCAGGAGCGCGGGAGACCGCACCCAGCTCAGCGGCCAGCGCGGCGCGGGAAGCCAGACGGTCGTCGAACCATTCGCACGGCGCACGACGGATCCCGCCTCGATGGAGTAGACGATTCCCGCGGCAGTGCGGACTTCAGCATCATTCGCCGACCCGAAGTCCTCGAACGCAGCGGCGGCGTCCTGCGACGAAATCGTCTTGCCGGTGTTTTCGAAGCGAATCAGCTTGCCGTCGGACGTCGCGACCTCGATCGTCGAGCCCTCAGCCACCCGCAGGCGAAAGGGTCGGAGCGACGCGTCGACGCTCCAGGCGCCAATAATTTTTCGATCGGGCGAGTACTTGTGCACGCGCTCGAACTCGACACCGCAGTACAGATTGCCCGCCGCATCGACCGCCAGCGAAAAGGGGTCGACGAAGAGCGGACCAAAGGCCGTGGCCTTGCGGTAGTCCGAAGTCGCCAGGCCGGCCGCGATGAGCAGCGCGGTGCTGGCTACCAGCAGCCCATTTCGCAGAGCATTTCGCAGGGCGCTTCGATTTAGAACGGCCACGACGTCACCGCGGGAAGCCCCTGCCCAGTCGGAGGAAAAGTAGGAGCCGAGGTAGGAGGAAAGGCAATGACGGTACCACCGTCTGCGACATGCCCGCCAACCCGTCGAGGTCGACACGACGCGAGGTCCCTCGACAGGCTGCTAGCATTGCCTGCATGGCGAGTTGGCGGGACAACGTCGACGGCGGACAGCAGATCGATTGGGGGCGCTCGTCCGCGGACTACGGCGAGTTCCGACCCGGCCCGCCGACCAGTTTCTACAGCAGGCTCCGCGCATTCGACATCGGCTGCCCGGGCCAGCGAATCCTCGACCTCGGCACGGGCACCGGCGTGTTGGCGCGCGAATTCGCGCGCGGAGGCAGTGTCTGCGCGGGAGTTGACCTGTCGGCCGGGCAAATCGCCCAGGCGAAGCAGCTCGCCCAGGCCGAGGCGCTCGAGATCGACTTCCGGCAGGCGCCGGCAGAGGAAATCCCCTTCGAAGACAGCACCTTCGATCTGGTCACGGCCAATCAGTGCTGGTTGTACTTCGACCTGGAGCGCACCATTGCCGAAGTTCGCCGCCTACTGACTCCAGGAGGCCAGCTCCTGGTCTCCCACTTCACCTTCATGCCGCGGGTCGACGCGGTCGCGCGAGCCAGCGAGGAGCTGGTGCTGCAATACAATCCCCAGTGGAACGGGGCGGATTGGAACGGACGCATTCCCGCTCGACCCGGATGGTCGCGCGACCACTTCGACCTTCAGCTGATGTTCTACTACGACGAGGCGATCGAATTCAGCCACGAGAGCTGGCGCGGGCGTCTTCGCGCGCTGAGAGGAATCGGCCCGACGCTGTCGCAGGAGCGCGTCGCCGAGTTCGACCTGGAGCTGAAGCGCCTGCTCGCCGAGATCGCACCGCCTCGCTTCACGGTGATTCACCGCATTGACGCGCATGTGTTCCGGTTCAAGGAAGAGCGGGAAGACGCCAGCGGGCTACCCTCCGGGTCGGAGGTGTCTTCGTGAGCAATGACCTGTGGCGCCGTTGCAGCGCCTGCAAGAACCCGATCTTGCACCGAGCGACCTATTGGGTCTGCAGCGTATCGACTTGCAACCGCAAGCGAACCGGCATGGCGTTCTGCACCGTCTCGTGCTGGGAGGTGCATCTGCCGATCGCGAACCATCGCGAATCATGGGCAGTCGAGGAGAAGGCTCCCGGCACGGGGAGCTTCATCGAAGACACCAACCGCGAGAGCGCCCGAGCGACGCGCGGGTCCGTCAGCCGAAGGGCGCCGAAGCCGCGGCCCAAGCCGGACGTGGTGCCGGTCAGTCGGTCGGCCGGCTCCCACGAAGCCAGCCGCCCTGCGCCCCAGAGTCCACCCGCCGAACGCGAAGCCCATGCGGTAGAGAAAGAAATCCTCGTCATCGTCAGTCGCATGAAGGAATACATCCGCTGGAAGTCGGGCTTCAACACCTCTGATCGCGTCGCCGGACCTCTCTCGGATATCGTTCGCAAAGCTTGCAACGAGGCCATCCAGGCCGCCGAGCGCGACGAGCGGAAGACCGTATTGGATCGAGACGTTCCGAAACCCAGCTGATAGAGCCGCGCGACCTCGCGGCCATCCAGCGAAGGGGCAACCCGACCACGGGCGGAAACAGCGAAGATGCTCCTACACCACTCGTTCCTCAGCTCATCGTCCTGGCGTGTGCGGATCGTGCTCGCTCTCAAGCAGGTGGACTACGAGTCGGAACTCGTAGACTTCGCGGCCGGCGACCACCTGGAACCCGCGTATCGGGATATCAATCCGGCGCATCAGGTTCCCTCACTCGAGATCGACGACACCGGAACAGCCATGCGAATCACGCAGAGCGTCGCGATCTGCGAGTATCTGGAGGAGCGCTACCCCACGCCTCCGCTCTTGCCCGAGAATCCCGCCAAGCGAGCGCATGTCCGGGAAATCGTCGAGCTCATCAACGCGGGCATCCAGCCGCTACACAACGGCGGGCTCAACAAGAGTCTCCGTCGTTCCTTCGGCGCCTCGGAAGACGCGGTCAAAGATTGGAAGCAATACTGGCTGCGTTCACGACTCGGATCACTCGAGCATCTCGTCGCCGCCCGAGCCGGCGACTGTGCGCTGGGCGATCGCATCACGCTGGCGGACGCCTTCCTGTTCCCGCAGATGGGGAAGGCGCGAGACTACGACATCGACCTGGCGCCCTTCGTCACCTTATCTCGAATCGAGCACAACCTGGCCCCACGACCCGAGTTCGCGCAGACCGCGTCCGAGTGAGGGCGAATCCGAGTGAGATCGCGTCCGAGTCAGGGCGCATCCGAGTGAGATCGCGTCCGAGTCAGGGCGCATCCGAGTGAAGAGGAACCCGCGACCCGGGCCTCAGTCCGATTCCGATTCTTCGGGCTCGTAATACTCCGCGTCTAGATCGTCGAGCTTCTCCCGGAGAAACTTGTGGGCGTCGCGAATCGCTTGGTTGTAGACCGGTGCGCCCAGCTCCTTGACGAAGAAATCGAGCACACGATCCGCCTGGAACTCACTCAGCTCCTGATCCAGCTCGTCACGGAAGAATATTCGGGCATAGCGGACGATGCGCTCTCGGCGCTCACCCGAGAGCTCGATGCGCACGGAACTGATCGACATCTGCAAGCTCCCTAGAGATTGCCCTTGTGCTGTACCCCGTCAACGCTGAGCGTCACGCCGGAGATCCAGCTGGCCCGCTCCGACGCCAGGAACACCACGGCGGCGGCGACCTCTTTCGGCGTACCGAGCCTTCCGAAAGGAATCGAATCCTGGATTTCGTCGTACATCGGCGTGTTGACCTTCTTGATCGTCTGCCACAGTCCACCCGGGAACTCGATCGATCCAGGAGCAACGCAGTTGACTCGGATGCCCTTCGGCGCAAGCTCAGCGGCGGTGGTCTTCGAGTAGGAGATCAAGGCCGCCTTGACTGCCGCGTAGGCGGGCGGGGAACCCGCTTCGAGACCCGAGGTCGAGGAGATATGCGTGATCGAGCCACCTCCTGCCTCTTCGAACCACGGCACGACTTTCCAGGTGGCTCGCACCGCAGCCATCATGTCGAGCGACCAGCCCGAGGCCCAACCGGGCTCATCATCCGTTACGCCGAAGCCCGAGGCATTGTTCACCAGCACCGTCACAGCGCCCAGCGCCTCGTAGCTCGAGTCGAGGAAGGTTGCGAGCTCCGCTTCGTCCGACACGTCGCAGCGCTGGGCGTGGACCTTCACGCCCAGCCCGCTGATTTCAGCCGCCGTCTTCGCCAGCTCCTCCTCGCCGCGGGCGCAGATCGCGATGTTGGCACCCTCCTGGCCAAACTCGAGCGCGATCGAACGCCCGATGCCCTTGCTCGCACCCGTAATGATGACGCCCTTGCCCTTTAGGCCCAGTTCCAACTTCGTCTCCCTCTACGCGTGAACCCGCGAGATTGCTCTTCAACCGCATCAATCCAGAATACCACAGCGACTTCCGCCGGAAGCGTCGCGCTCTCCGCCTAACTTCGGAATTTTCCGCGCGGCCCCTTCCCCAGGCGACTCGACAGCGACTCGAATCGCGCTGGCCAGGCGTAGTTTCCGCCCGAGCCCAGCGCCGCGACCCCTCGGATCGCTGCGAGATCGATCGGTCCATAGACGTGTGGAAACTCGAGCGCGGTCTGGAGATGAGCCGTCCCGCCACCCTCGATCGGCGCGGCGGCTTCGAAGCGAAGTTCGCGCGTGAGTCGCTGTGTGTCGATCTCCAGCACCAGCAGCGGCTCGCGCAGAGCGCCGAAGTAGTCGCCCGCAACCGCAAGCGTCGTCTCCGTGCCGCTCGCACAGTGTATGAATCCCTGAGCCTCGAGTCCCCGGGGTGCATAGTCGCCCGCCACGATACCGGCACGCAGCTCTGACTCGGGAACCAGGTGATAGATGATGCGTTCCGGCTCGCAAGCGGGGGCATCCTGCATCCTGAGAGGGTATCACGCGGGAGCCATTGCTCGGTCGACCGCTGCCCGCGGGCTGTCTGCGACTTGAGAGAATGGAGAGCTCGGTTAGGCTTCTTGCCGACGCCATGGACGAACTGCGAAAACGCGCACTCTCCGGCGATGTCGGCGCTCAGTTCGAACTCGCCGAGCGCTGCGATTATCGAAGACCCCGGCGCCCCGCGCAGGCGCGGCGTTGGTATCGCGCAGCCGCCGAGGCGGGGCACCCCGAGGCCGCCAACAATCTCGCCGAGATGACGCGCGACGGCGTGCTATCGCCCGCTGACCCGAAGGCCGCGCTCCCGTGGTTTCGCATGGCCGCCGAAAAAGGGCACGCCGAAGCGATGGTGAGCCTCGCCTATGCCTACTCGGAAGGAGAGGGCATTCGCCGCGATCGCCTACAGGCGCTCAAATGGCACCGGAAGGCGGCACGTCGACGACACAAAGGAGCGGAGTTCAACCTGGCCATCGCGTATCTCTACGGCGAAGGCGTCGAGCGAGACACGAGGCAGGCCTGCCGTTGGCTGGCGAAAGCGGCAAGCCACAATCACGTTCGCGCCCAGTTCTTGCTGGGCCTTGCCGCAGAAACGGGAGAGGGCATCCGGCGCAACTACGCCCTGGCCCACCATTGGTATGGCAAGGCCGCGCGTTGGGGAGAGGCCGAAGCCCAGGCCCGGCTCGGCGCCCTCTACTACAACGGGCTCGGCGTTCGGCGGAGCAAGGGGCAAGCGGCCCGGCTCTATCGGCGGGCCGCCGAGCGCGGCGATGCGAACGGGCAGTTCTGGTTGGGACTCGCCTATCGCGATGGCCAGGGAGTGGCCCGGAACCGGCGTTGGGCAAGGCACTGGTTCGAGAAGTCGCGGGCCAAGGGGCATCCGGCCGCCAGCCTGGCGCTCCGCAAACTCTGATCGGTCTGCCCGCGACCCCAACTCGACCCCGTCGCGGTCTCCGAGCCTCCCGCAGAGACCTCCCGCTCGTCTCTGCCATCTCGCGAGCTGGCCCGACGGAGAGCCGCCGGGGCGGCGTCACCCCTCGCCGTATTGAGTCAGCTCCACCACCACGCCGTCCGGCGCCGCGATGTACGCATAGCGGAGACCCGAGTCTTCGCGAACCGGTTCCGTGAGGATGGCGACGCCGTCTGCGGCCAATTCGCGGGCCGCCAACTCGACGTCTCGCACCCGCAGACCAAAGTGCGCCACGCCGAAGCCATGCCGATACGCGCCATCGCCAGGCGCCGGCGGATCGGCGGGTTCGATACCCGGCGGGAAAGGGCCGATCACCAGAAGCTGCCCACCGAGGGAGAGAAACACGCGTTCCTGTCCATACACGTTCTCGTTTCGGGTCACTTCGGCTGCCTCGAAGTGCCGGCAGTAGAAGGCGGCCGAACTCTCCGGCTCAGAGCTGTAGATGTGGATATGGTCTAGGGACTCGACCTTCACTCGACGCCGTCTCCCAACACCAGCGTCTGTAGTGACACGCGTTTCGCGCCACCCTCGGTGGTCTGTTGCCCCACCTCGCGAAACCCCAGTACGTGGTGGAACGCGAGCGAGCCCGCATTCGGGGGTCGCAGGTTTACCTCACAGCAGAGCACCGGCGCGTCCCCACAAAGGCCACGAAGGTCGTCATAGAGCAGACGACCAACACCACCGCCGCGATACACTGAGCCGACCACGACGCGGTCGACATACCCGAAGCTCTCGTAGTTCGCCGAGAACCATTGGTAGTTCGGGCTGCCGTACTCCGCGCCCTGTCGCAGCGCCAGAAGAAAGCCGGCCACCAGGTCTCCGACGGTCGCAACACGCAGCGCGAGGCACTGTGCGTGAAGATGCGCGAGATCCTCGCGCGTGATCCGGTTCACGGCTGGAACGGCGGCCTCGTTGAGCCGCAGCACCGCGGCGTAGTCGCTGATCTCGGCGTCGCGGATCGCAACGCCCCCGTCACGGGAGTCGAATTTCGGGCTGGAACGCGGGCTCATCGGGAACTCACTCGAGGTTCGGAAAAATCGGCCGGGAAGCGCCGCGGAAAACGTGGAATGCCCGCTCGCCCTCCGCTGCGGCGCCGCCACTGTAGCGCGCCCCCGAGTCAACCGGGACAGGACAGCGGTGAATCCCCAAAGCGGGCGCAACAACACGCCGGCCGCCGGCAC
>SMVB01075554.1_pt1 | contig 13478 bp, 9 predicted proteins | sample 2456461 | NCBI WGS metagenome assembly SMVB01 (sample SAMN11095934, study PRJNA526329) | marine sediment metagenome | biome: Marine sediment; feature: Surficial sediment; material: Deep marine sediment; isolation source: Hadal surficial sediment | place: Pacific Ocean | collected 2014-05 | depth 0-1...
CAAGCCCGATTTAGTGCCCATCATCTTGAAGTGGTAGGCGGCATATTTGCCCTCTTGTTGGGCTGCCGCGACTGAGGCCCGGGTGGCTACCATGCTTGTCGGGTTGCGACCGGAGAGCGCTGGGAAGTCAATAAAGACCACCCGCAAATTTGGGTCAGTATTGATCAGTTTTTCCAGGTCAGGCAGCGATTTCCGACAAAAACCACAGGTATAATCAAAGAACTCCACCAGCGTTACGTCGCCCTTCGGGTTACCGGTTACAAAGGCTGCCCCTGGGTAAAAGATGGCATCATATTTTTCGACGATTATGTCTTTCGCTTTTTTCTGTGCCGAGAATGCTTCCTGAAACTTCATGGCTGCGATCATCTCTTCCAGAATTTGGGGATTCTCGATGAGATAATTATGGACGATCGCTTCGATTTCAGATTGTTCATCATCGTTGAAGGCAAAACTTTTGGGCACTGATAGACCTAATCCCAGAATCACACCCAATGTAACTGTCAGTATCTTGATAGAAAATGTCATGAAGTCGGTTGCTCCGTATCGGTCGGCTCGGGTTCTGGAGTTTCTGTATCTGGTTTATTCGAACGATCACCATCCTTGCCTTCTGCTTCAGGTGGCGGGTCACCGGGCATCGGGGGTGGGGCTTTGCCTTTGCGTCGGTACTGGTCTTCGATGGCGTTGCGAGCCAGCAGATAGAGGTCCTGCGCCCGATACCAAGACGGGGTTTCTTCTTCCAGGTTTTCGCGGGCATAGTTGGCTCGTCTGATGGTGTTACGGGCACTGCCAGTAATGGCGGCGCGTTCGGCCGATGCCAAGGATGCCATCGCTTTGTTGTCGACCAGCGTATAGGCCTTGGCCAGTTGGAACCAAGAGAAGCTGTTGTCTGGCTCGGTTCGATTGGATCTTTCCAGATGCACAATTGCTTCTTCTGCCAATTCTTCATCGTCAAGGGACAGCAGGGACTGGGCCAGACCAACGCGCAACAAGGGCTCATTCGGACCGTGAATGACCGCCCGTCGGTAGGGTTCGATGGATTCCCGCAACTTGCCGCTCTCAAATAATATTTGGCCCTTAAGTTCCCAATAATAAGGATCTTTGGGATTGGCCTCGAGCAGGGCATCCATTTCCTCTATGGCGTTTTCCAGCATGCCCTCGCGATGATAGGCCACCGCGCGCGCGTAACGGGCGTGGTCAGACTTGTCATCAATCGGATACATGGTGAAAACGCGACGTGGGTGCGTCAGGAAACCGTGCAACTTGGCTTGGATGCGGGCCAACATCTCGACAAAGACAGGGTCTGTGGGTTTGTTCCAAAAGGGTGATGCCTCTGCCTGATAGCGTAAAGACTCTACGCGTTGCTGGGTCAGTGGATGCGATCGCACATAAGGGTCTTTGTTGGTGGTCAACAGGGCTTCTTGGTCACCCAAAAACTCGAAGAAACTAATGAGACCACGCCCGGACATGCCCGCAGCAGTCAGGAATTGCAGCCCCGCCTGGTCAGCAGAAGCCTCTTGCGTCCGGCTATAGGTCAGGAAGGACCGTGTCGCGAATTGGCCACCACTGGTCATGATGGCAGCGCCAGCATCAGCGGCGCCAGCGGCCATGGCAGCGGCCCCCAACAACATGCTTATGATGGTGATCGTCGACGCACCCTTCAGTCCGTCCTGGAACCGAGCAAGATGGCCACCGGTGATATGGCCGGTTTCATGGGCCAGCACGCCAATAACTTCACTTGGGTCGCGTGCCGCCAACAATAACCCAGAAAATATAAAAATTCGCTGCCCACCAGCAACAAAGGCGTTCAGGCTTTTGTTGTTAACTAAGTGTATCTGGACATTGTCGGGGTCGAGGCCTGCCGCCAGCCAGATTGGCGTTGAATAGGATTTGATATACCGCTCGATCTCAGCATCTCGCACCAAAGTAATGCCTTGCCCCCAACTGGCTTGTAGGGGAAAGATGACAAGCAACAATGTGATGACCAGTTTACGAATGGTCTATCTCCGCAATTAAGTGTCAAAGGCCGACTATAAGCAGAAACCGTACGCGGGACTAAAGGTAGGTGCGCGATTGGTGTGGGTCAATCACCCACACCAAAGATGCATCTTAACTCGACGGCCGATTCCACCAACCCGACTTCGGTGGCCCTTTGGGGCGCTCTGGCGCTTTGGCCACCGGTTCTGGTTCCGGCGTGCTTTCTGGCTCTGGCGCTGCGGGCTCAGGGGTGGCTGGTGCTGCCACTTCAACAACAGGCTCTGGGGCCGCTTCAACTTTAGCTGCTGACTCCTCAATTGGGGCTTCGCTGGCTTCTGCTACTGCTTCTTCAGCTTTTGGCTTAGCCCGGCTGCGGCGTCTGCGCGGTTTTTTCTCGGCTTTTTCTTCGGTGCCAGGAGCAGAGGTTGGGGCAGGGGCTTCATCAGCAACAGCACTTCCGTCCGGCTCAACCGTTGGATCATTGGAAATATCCAATGTGGCTGCGGACTGGGCGATGTCAGGCTGGTCTTCAGTACCAGCGGCAGGTGTATCCGTATTGTCTTGCGTCGCTGCTTCAGTTCCTGCTTCGACTGCGACTTCATTTTCGGTGCTGTTTTTACGCCGTCTACGACCGCCGCGCTTGCCCCGACGACGCCTCCTCCTGGGCTCTTCCTGGCCGTCTTCTACTGTGTCTTCGGTGTTGCGGTCTTCTACTTCCTCGACGACTTCTGCTTGCACCTCGGTATCCGCGGGGCCGTGTTTATTGCGACGATTACGTCGACCACCCCGTTCACCGCGATCATTTCGTTCACTGCGATCATTGCGTTCGCCACGATCACTTCGCTCATGATTGTCAGAAGACTTCTGTTTGCGTGGTTCCTTTTCAGCACTGCTGCCACCCGGGCCTTCACGCTTAATATCGTAGTGTGGCCGGTGCAGCGATTCGTCACCAATCATATTGACGACGATATCGTAGCGGTCTTCAATCTCGCCGAGCTCGCGGCGTTTGTGGTTCAGAATGTATAGAGCGACATCTGTTGGCACATTGGCCCGCAACTGACGGCCTCTGCTGTGGATGCCTTCGCCTTCAATCGCACGCAAAACCTGCAGCGCCGAAGATTCGGTCGACCGCAACATGCCGCTGCCTTCGCAAACAGGGCAGGGGTTGGATGTGATTTCCAGCATCCCAGGGCGCATGCGCTGGCGAGACATTTCCATCAGACCGAACGCTGAAATACGGCCAACTTGCAAACGGGCACGGTCCGTCTTCAGGCATTCTTTCATTTTGCGCTCAACTGCACGATTGTTCCGCGATTCATCCATATCGATAAAGTCGATGACAATAAGACCGGCAAGGTCTCGCAGGCGCAACTGACGGGCCAGTTCTTCTGCGGCTTCCAGATTGGTCTTGAGTGCTGTCCGTTCGATATTGCGTTCTTTTGTCGACCGGCCAGAGTTAACGTCGACCGAGATCAACGCTTCGGTCGGATTGATCACCAGATAGCCACCAGATTTCAGTGTAACGGTGGTGCTGAACATTGCTTCCAGCTGTGTTTCCACCTGGAAGCGATGGAACAGCGGGATTTCTTCTTTGTATTGCTGAACCTTACGCGCATGGGTGGGCATCATCATTTTCATGAAATCCTTTGCCGTGCGGTAGCCATCAGCGCCTTCAACCAACACTTCGTCGATCTCGCTGGAATAGACGTCGCGCAGGGTGCGCTTGATCAGATTGCCTTCTTCGTGGATCAGCGAAGGTGCCGAAGAATTCAGCGTCATCTCCCTTATGCTGTCCCATTGGCGCAACAGGTAGGTGTAGTCTCGCTTGATCTCGGTTTTTGTACGGTTGGCACCCGCCGTCCGAATGATGCAACCCATGCCGTCGGGCACTTCCAGCTCGTTCAGTATCTTCTTGAGGCGTTTTCTATCCGTATAGGTCGCGATCTTGCGGCTGACACCGCCACCACGGGCCGTGTTGGGCATCAAGACACAATGACGGCCTGCCAATGACAGATAAGTTGTCAGGGCGGCGCCTTTGTTACCGCGTTCTTCTTTGACAACCTGGATCAGCAGAATTTGCCTGGCCTTGATAACTTCCTGAATTTTGTACCGCCGGTTAGGGGCGGCAGACCGGGCTTTTTCGGCGTCGCCAATGGTATCATCGGCGCCGACTTCTTCGACCTCGGGGCTTGGTGCGTCGTCACCGTTCTCGGCACCTTCGGCTTTGGCACCGGTTTCTTCGTGATCGTCATCGTCAACAGAACCGACACGATTGGCCGCTTCCTCTGCGATCAGGGCCTCGCGGTCCTCGATAGGGATCTGGTAATAGTCCGGGTGAATTTCACTGAACGCCAAAAAGCCGTGACGGTTGCCGCCATATTCGACAAAGGCTGCCTGCAGTGATGGCTCTACGCGAGTGACCCGTGCTAAATAAATATTTCCCCGAAGTTGTTTCTTGTTGGCGGCCTCGAAGTCGAATTCATCGATTCGATTGCCGCGTACGACCGCCACCCGAGTTTCTTCGGTGTGGGAGGCGTCGATAAGCATGCGCGTTGGCATTGATGTGTTCTCCATTGTGCAGGGCGGCGCTGCCATTTGGCGCGCTGTACCGGTGCACATTCACTGTTCGATAGGGCTGACATTCCTGCCTGATTTTCACGACAAAGCACCCCAGTACCGTTAGCCAAAGCGGTTAACTTGCTGGTTTTCTTGATGTTGGCTTCATTGTTGAAAAAATGGTTCATAAGAAGGCGATTCTGATCAGCCGGGTTTAATGAGTAATAGCTGTGCGGTTCGGACCGAGGCGAGATGTGTGCAAGAGGGCATTTTATCTCATGTTGCCACCGTACTTTCGAATAGACCGAATGTCGGTATTGGCTAAGTGTTTCCACCGTCCTGCGTTTTCAGCGCTGAACCAGCGCGCAGACAATAACCTGACTTGGCCAAAAGATACAACATAATGATCCAATACAGCTATAGATTCATCCTATGTTCATGTAACCAAGGCTAAATATTGGTCTGATACCTGCCGCTGCATCTGAATACGTGTTTGGAACATATAGGTTATCTGGTAGTATCCGCGCACCAACACACAAGATATTGTAGACCATCCTATGACGACATTCGGCACATATCATTCGCAATCCAAAAATTCGACAATCTACATATTGATGATGCTCGCGGTCGTTTCTCTGATTTCTGCGGCTTCTTCGGCTTCTGCGGCTTCAGCGACCACGGTCACAGGTGTACGGATCGGCGATCATGCGAAATCGACCAGATTTGTACTTGATATGGAAAAGTCAGTCGATTTTCACCTGTTTATGCTGGCCGATCCCTATCGGGTCGTTGTTGATCTTCCTTCTATGGATTGGAATATATCACCTGGCGACAAGCAAAAGGCTGCGGGCCTGATCCAGGCATATCGTTATGGCATGTTTCAGCCGGGGACTTCGCGGTTGGTACTGGACGTAAACGGACCCGTGGCAGTGCAGAAGTCATTTATCCTAGAGCCCACGGGCCCGGCCTCTTATCGTCTCGTCATTGATCTGGTCAAAACCAACCGCAAATACTTTATGGCCAATCTGGGCAAGCCGGTGGTTAAACCGATTGAATACAGCCAGCCAGTCCCGATCAGAAGGGCCGGAAAAAAGATTATAGTGATCGATCCGGGCCACGGAGGGGTGGACCCGGGGACGATCAGTTCAAAAGGGTATAACGAAAAATCTGTAACCCTTAAAGCGGGGAAGGAATTAAAGAAAAGATTAGAAAAAACAGGTCGTTACACAGTTGTCCTAACCCGAGATAAAGACTTCTTTATCCCATTGCGAGAACGCGTACGCATCTCTCGACGGGCCGATGCTGACCTGTTTATCTCGCTGCATGCAGATTCTATCGAGAATTCAAAAATTCGTGGTGCGACAATCTATACGCTGGCCGAAAAATCCTCGGATAAAGAAGCGGCAGCCCTTGCAGCCAAGGAAAACAAATCAGACATCATCGCCGGCGTTGATCTGGAAGGTGAATCGCCTTTGCTGACAAAGATCCTGATTGACCTGATGCAGCGCGAAACCATGAATTATTCCGCGGAATTCGCAAATTTGTTGATTCCGGAAATGGGAAAACAAGTGAAAATGCGGGTGAATTCGCATCGGTTTGCTGGGTTCCGGGTCCTTAAAGCGCCAGATGTACCGTCGGTATTGGTCGAAATGGGGTATCTTTCAAACCGACATGATGCCGACATGCTGGTCTCAAAAAAGGGTGTCGAGAAAATTGCGACGAGCATCACAAAGGCTGTGGATCGCTATTTCGCCAGACACGATGCCCTACTGGCTTCTCCCTAAAGACTTATTGCCCTAATTGTGCCTTAATTCCTGACTAGAACAGACTGAATATGCTAGACGTTCTGGCGTAATATCTTGTTGTCTGGACCCGGATCAAATGGCTAATCAAGACCGCGTTAAATTTTGGCGACGCACCCTTTACATAGGGGGCGGCACCGCGATTGCTGGCATTTTGGCTGCGGGTGTTGGGCTGTTGGCTGTCCTTTATTCCTTTGGCAGTGATTTGCCAGATATTGAACAGCTTAAAGACTATGAGCCACCGGTCACCACGCGTGTCCATGCCTCCGACGGTCGCCTGTTGACCGAGTTTGCACGCCAACGGCGTTTGTTTGTGCCGATCAGCGCCATTCCCAATCGGATCGTAAACGCCTTTCTTGCAGCTGAGGATCAGCATTTCTACAGTCATGACGGCCTGGACTTCATTGGCATTGTCCGCGCAGCACTGACCAATCTGGTGAATGTTGCCACAGACAGGCGCCTGGTTGGGGCCTCGACAATCACCCAACAGGTTGCCAAGAACTTCCTGCTGACGGGCGAGGTATCCTATGAGCGCAAGATCCGAGAAGCGATCTTGGCCTATCGGATTGAGCAGGCCTTTACCAAAGAGGAAATTCTCGAGCTGTATCTAAACGAGATCTACCTGGGTTTAGGCTCGTACGGCGTTGCGGCGGCCTCTCTGAACTATTTTGACAAGTCACTCAGAGAATTGTCTCTGTCAGATATTGCCTATCTCGCCGCATTACCCAAAGCGCCGAACAATTATCACCCAACCCGCAGGACCGATGCAGCCATAGGACGACGTAACTGGGTGTTGGGCCGCATGGCGGAAGAAAACTTCATCACAGATGAACAGGCCAAAATGGCCAGCCAGGAGCCTTTGAATATCAACCGTGGCAGCGGCGACGAATTGTTTAACGCAGACTACTTCAACGAGGAAATTCGCCGTCAGTTACAACATATGTATGGCAATGATGCGCTCTATGAAGGGGGCTTGTCAGTTCGCACGTCACTAGATCCGCGCCTGCAAACAATTGCCGAGGACGTGCTTCAGCTTGGCCTGATTACCTATGATCGACGCCACGGGTGGCGCGGCCCGGTCGGCAATATGAACCTGGAATTCATGCAGCCGGATGACTGGCAGCAACGCCTGGCTGACAATAGCCAATATGTGCCACTTGAAAAATGGCGGCTATCAGTTGTGCTGAATTTTGAAGAAAAGAACGCTGTCCTTGGCTTTGAGGACGGTACCATGGGCGTTCTTCGTTTCGAGGATTTACGGTGGGCGCGCCGTTGGCTCAGCACCAATGCCCGATCCAGCCGCCCTAAATCTGCTGATGATTTGTTGAAGGCTGGGGATATGGTCCTGGTCGAACGAGTGATGATCGAGGATCAGCCCAGCGATTTCTATTCGCTGCAGCAAAAGCCTGCAATCGAAGGCGCGCTGGTTGCGATGGACCCCCACACGGGTCGGGTCTTGGCACTGGTAGGCGGGTTCGACTTTTCGACCAGCGAGTTCAACCGGGCCACGCAAGCAAAGCGACAACCGGGCTCGGCGTTTAAACCCTTTGTCTATGCAGCGGCATTGGACCAAGGCTATACGCCGTCCGATCTCGTACTCGACGCGCCATTCGTGATCGATCAGGGTTATGGTCAGGGCAAGTGGAAGCCAGCCAACTATTCAAACAAGTTCTACGGTCCCTCGACCTTGCGTCTGGGCATCGAAAAGTCGCGTAATCTGATGACTGTGCGGTTGGCGCAGAGCATTGGCATGGACCCGATCGTCGACTATGCAAAACGGTTTGGTCTTGTGGATGACATGCCCGCGACACTGGCGATGTCATTGGGGGCAGCTGAAACGACGTTGCTGCGCATCACCGCCGCCTATTCGATGTTGGTGAATGGGGGCAAAAAAATAACCCCTACCATGATCGACCGCATTCAGGACCGCCGCGGTGACACTGTCTATCGGTCTGATGACCGTCCGTGTGATGCCTGCCTGGTCGATAACTGGGAAGATCAACCCATGCCCGTCGTCAAAGACGGACGTGAAACGGTGATTGACCCAGGCACTGCGTACCAGATCACGTCTTTTCTGGAAGGCGTAGTGCTGCGTGGCACCGGCGTGCGCATTCGCGCGGTGGGCAAACCACTGGCCGGCAAGACAGGCACAACAAATGACAGCCAAGACACATGGTTCATCGGGTTTTCACCTGATCTGGCTGTGGGTGTGTTTGCCGGGTTTGACCAACCGAAAAGCCTGGGCAAAAAGGAAACCGGCTCAAGCGTTGCCGCGCCTATTTTCCGGGATTTCTTCAAAGAAGCGTTGGCAGATGCCCCCGCGATGCCGTTCCGCATCCCGCCGGGCATTCGTTTGGTGCGGGTGAATGTTAAAACAGGCCTGCCGACGACGCCCGACGACAAGAATGTCATTCTCGAGGCCTTCAAGCCAGGAACTGAACCCAAGGGCCCAAGGATGATACTTGACGGCTCTATACAAATAGATCAAATGGATGATCAAGCACCGGTCGGAACCGGTGGACTGTATTAAGAGGATTATTGTGCGCGCTGAGACCCAATCACAAATTGATAGTATCAAGCAGTCGTTAGAACTGCTGAGGAGGTCTCTTTGACTGGGACATCGCCCTCAGACGCCTGAACGAACTTAACGCCCGCGTAGAAGACCCAACCCTTTGGGACAAACCCGCAGAGGCCCAGAAGATCATGCGTGAGCGCACGATGCTAGCCAATGCTGTGGGGGCCTGTCGTGACATCGAACAAACAATGTCCGATCATATAGAGCTGATCGAAATGGCAGAAGATGAAGGTGACACAGACATGCTTGATGAAGCGCATGTCGCGCTCGTCGATCTGGCGAAAACAGCAGAAGAAAAACGTGTCGCGGCGTTGTTGTCGGGGGAAGCAGACGGCAACCATACTTATTTGGAAGTCCATGCCGGTGCAGGTGGAACCGAAAGCCAGGATTGGACATCCATGCTGTTGCGGATGTATGTGCGTTGGTCCGAAAGCAAGGGCTATAAGGTCGAGGTCATCGAAGAAAGCCCGGGCGAAGAAGCGGGCATCAAATCTGCGACACTGATGATCAAGGGCGATGACGCCTTTGGCTGGCTCAAGACGGAATCTGGCGTGCATCGCCTGGTCCGGATATCGCCTTTTGATTCTAACGCCAAGCGCCACACCAGTTTCGCCAGTGTTGGCGTGTATCCCGTAATCGACGACACGATCGATATTGTCATCGAAGACAAAGACCTGCGCATTGATACCTACAGGGCATCTGGGGCAGGGGGACAGCATGTCAATACGACCGACAGTGCCGTCCGCATCACCCATATCCCAACCAATATCGTTGTCCAGTGCCAGAACCAGCGGTCCCAGCATAAGAACCGCGCCGAGGCCATGAAGATGCTGCAAAGCCGCCTCTACGAAGCCGAGCTGCGGGACAGGGAAGAGAAGGCCCAGGCCCAAGCCGCGGCGAAAACCGATATCGGCTGGGGACACCAGATTCGGTCTTACGTGTTACAGCCCTATCAAATGGTCAAGGACCTGCGTACAGGCGTTGAATCCTCACAACCTCAAAATGTGTTGGATGGCGATCTGGACGAATTTATTGCAGCAGCTTTGGCCGCACGGGTCGATGGCTCGGCTGTGACCGAGGTTGAAGACCTACAATAAGTGCAATCAATATGGCTTATTCAGCAGCCTTGGGTGCCGCTGGTTGGGCAGCAGCAGGCTGTGCTGGGCGAGCCGCTGCGCCAGTGGCGTTTTCAACGCGCTTCAGATGACCTTCGATATGGGCACCAGAGGCGACGGACAAATCTTCGTGCAGAATGTCGCCCATGACCTTGGAGCCAGCCTCAAGGCGTACTTTCTTGGCCTGAATGGTGCCGCTGACTTTACCGTGAATAACAACCGTATTGGCTGTAATACTGCCAGAAATTTCTGCGCTGGCACCAACGGTTAGAGAACCGGCCTGCAAATCACCCTCAATAGCACCATCAAACTGCACTTCACCCGACGTTATGAGATTGCCTTTAAGGCGAACATCAGAACCGATGATTGAAGGCGTTTGGGAACCGGTGGAGGGAGCTTTTGTGGACACTTTGGGGTCTTCCTTGATTGTCGTTTTGTTAGCTTTGGTTTCAGATCGTTTGAACATGTTGCGCAGCCTTGAAGAACTTGGACGGATTGAGCGGTTTTCCGCGATAGCGAATTTCATAGTGCAGATGGGTGCCAGTACTACGACCTGAATTACCCATCAGTCCGATTTTGTCGGTCAGTCCAACAGAATCGCCTCTTTTTACCAAAATTGTCGCCAAATGCCCATAGCGCGTTCGGAAACCATTCTGATGGTCGATCTCTATCATCCGGCCGTAGGCACCTTTGCGCCCAACGAATGTGACAACACCGCTGGCCGATGCCAGAATAGGTGATTTCCAATGTCCAGCAATGTCAATACCACCATGGAAAGCCCAAGTCTTTTTGAACGGATCCCGACGACCGCCATAACGACTGGAAATATAGTGCTCATCAATAACAGGGTGGGCGAGTGGTACATTGCGGATGGTGGCGCGCAGTGCGTCCAATTGGCGGCTATTTTGCATCAACTGCGTTATGGACACATCAGCATCCATTGATTCTGAGAAGGCCGCGTGGTGCGGCAATAATGGGCCGCCCATACCTTCATCAATTTCCATCGAGGCATTGATAAATTCGGCGCTATCCAGACCAGTCTTGGCAATCGCTTCGATAATCCGATTTGAGGACAGCTCTATATAGCTGCCGATGCGGTGCAATGTTTCTGTCTGGCGAATACTCAGAGCGCTCAGCTCATCCATATCCGGCGCGTCCGGGTTGGCGGCGTCATCATCGGTCGAGGGGCTTGGAGAGGACTCTTCGGGCCCGCCGACCGCGAGGCCATCTTGCTCCGAAGGACCAGGGCCGGCCATTTGGTTGTCCGCGGGGCTATCCACGATGTCACTGCCTGGCAAGACGCTATCCAATAAATTGTCGACGAATTTCTGCCTGTCCTCCAGCGCTTGCGTGCGCACGGCGACGTCTTCTTTCAGGTATCGTAGTTCGGCCTGCAACTGCTGTTTTTCATTGTGCAAATCGGTGATTTGATCTTCACGGGTTTGTAAAACCGTATCACCCAGGATCAGACTGGCAGAGGCAATGCCAACCCAACAAACGGCTGCAAATCCAAGCACCAACCCACCGGCCTGAAAATTCGGGCTCAAGGTAAAGAATTGAACTTTGCCTTCGGCTCGTAAATGCACCTGACGTTCGGGCAAGTGAGTTTTGATGAAGGCATTTAGCGCCTGACGTTGGCAGACGACAAGGGGTCGAGCAAATAACTCGGCTATCTTGTCCAAACAAGCTTGGACGAAGGTGTCGTACTTAGATTGTGCCATAAAGTCGCTGAAATCCCAGGTCAGGCGTTGTGTTGTGCCGTCTGTTCATACTCATTTCCGTCTTCAGATTCCATAAGATAATAGTCTGGTGGAAAATTAGCCTGTGTTCGCGCGGCTTCATTGAATGGCGGTTTCAATTTACCCGCGAAATGTTGCGCTACCAGGGTCTTCCAGGTTGAGATGGGTTCAAGCTTGTTTTGGCAACAGCACCAATCGAACCAAGTCTTGCCAATTGCGACATGGCCAATTTCGTCGTCATAGATAATCTGCAGACAAGCCGCACTCTGCATGTCACCAGCGCGTTGGAGTTTGGCGATCATGGCTGGTGTTACATCCAGTCCCCGGGCTTCAAATACAAGGGGAACGATGGCCAGTCGTGCCATTAAGTCGTGTGATGTGGCCTTGGCAGCTTGCCACAGACCGTCATGGGCCAGCATATCACCATACGTGGTTCCCAGCTCCTCTAGTCTTTTTTGCACAAGCAAAAAGTGTTTTGCCTCTTCGTCTCCCACACGCACCCAGTCTTCAAAAAATTGGTCGGGAATATCATGTGAGGCAAAGCGGCAGATAATATCCCATGCCAGATTGATGGCGTTGAGTTCGATATGGGCGACCGCATGCAACAAAGCCACCCGGTTTTGCAGTTGGCCACTGGCACGGCGACGCGGCATGTCTTTTGGCAGCATTAAAATTGGCCGGTCTGCATACGCAGGTGACACGGGCGCACATGGCAGGCCGACCGCTGCGATGTCGCCCAAGCGCCAACGCACGGCGACCGATTGAGCCATTGCAGCTTTTTCGGCGGGGTCCGCACATAACAAAATGTCGCGGGCCAATTCGCTCAGTGTTGGTGCCATGGTCACTGACGTTACTATTCGCCTTTGGCGGCGGCCAGTACGGCGTCGACATGACCTTTGACCCTGACCTTGCGCCAAATACGTTCGATTTTGCCGGATTCGTCAATCAAAAAAGTCGACCGTTCGATGCCCATATAGGTCCGGCCATAATTCTTTTTTTCGACCCACACGCCAAAGGCATCGGTCATGGTGCCTTCTTCATCAGACAGAAGGGCTATCTTCAGGTCTTGTTTGTTGATGAAGTTTTCATGTCGCTTCAACGAATCTCGGGATACGCCTGCGATTTCCACGCCAGCGGCATCAAATGCCGATTTTAGCCGCGTGAAGTCATTGGCTTCAGTAGTGCAGCCAGGGGTGCTGTCTTTAGGATAAAAATACACGACGACTTTTTTGCCCTTGTAGTCGCTCAGAGATATCGTTTCTCCCCCATCTCGAGGCAATGAAAAATCGGGGGCCTGGTCACCTTCAATTAGTACGACGGTCATGATTGTCTCCACTTAGTCTTCGGATTTACTTTGCCGTGATATGGCATCTGCGGGCGTCTTAATCAATCTTGTATAGATGGATAAAACCCGATTCTGATGCGCAATCAATCGAGATTGCAAAACGTCAATAGTTTCGGCCCCTGCAGTGCGCGCCAAAGCAGTCTGCATATCAACCGATGCAATGTCCGTGGGGTCACTGTCAGAACCAATAGATTGCCTCATGAATCCGCGCACCGCACTTTGCATCTGCAGCGCCTCAATCAGGTCCCCGGCATCAGCCTCGTTAAGTAATGACGTCTTCTTCAACTGCTGCAGGGCCGTCAGGGTATGAGGTTGTAATATCTCGGGAACGGTAAAAGCGTGGTTCAATTGCAGATATTGCGCAATGAATTC
>SMVB01072731.1_pt1 | contig 13477 bp, 8 predicted proteins | sample 2456461 | NCBI WGS metagenome assembly SMVB01 (sample SAMN11095934, study PRJNA526329) | marine sediment metagenome | biome: Marine sediment; feature: Surficial sediment; material: Deep marine sediment; isolation source: Hadal surficial sediment | place: Pacific Ocean | collected 2014-05 | depth 0-1...
AGGCCCACCCCCAACGGCGAACGCTCCGCGGCACTCCAAGCCGCTCTAGCGAAGCGCATCCTCATTCTGGACGGTGCCATGGGCACCATGATCCAGAGTTATAAGCTGGCCGAGGAAGATTTTCGGGGTGAGGCCTACCGCGATCAGCCGGAGGCGCTCTTCGGAGCCAACGATCTGTTGTGCGTCACACAGCCGCACATGATCCAGGAAATCCACCGAGCGTATCTCGAAGCCGGCTCGGACATCATCGAGACGAACACGTTCAACGCGCAGGCAATCTCGCTCGCCGACTACGGGCTCGAGGGGGAAGCCTATCGGCTGAACGTGGCGGGGGCGGCATTGGCCCGTGAGGCGGCCGATGAGATGACCGCCCGGACGCCTGACAAGCCTCGTTTCGTGTGCGGCAGCATCGGCCCCACCAACCGTACGGCGTCCATGTCCCCGGACGTGGACGACCCCGCGTTCCGGAACGTCGACTTCGACGAGCTGGTGCAGGCGTACACCGATCAGGCACGTGGACTCATGGATGGAGGGGCCGACGTCCTGATCGTCGAAACGATCTTCGACACCCTGAACGCGAAGGCCGCCATCTTTGCGATCCTGGGCCTCTACGAGGATAGAGGTACGTCCCTTCCGTTGATGATCTCGGGAACCATCGCAGACGCCAGCGGTCGCACGCTCAGCGGGCAAACGACGGAGGCTTTTTACAACTCCATCCGGCACGCCGAGCCGTTCTCCGTGGGGCTGAACTGCGCCCTCGGGGCGGAGCAACTTCGACCGTACCTGGAAGAGCTTTCGCAGATCGCGGATGTGCCCGTGAGTTGCCACCCGAACGCCGGACTTCCGAACGCCTTCGGCGAGTACGACGAAACACCGGACGTCACGTCGAAAATCATCCGAGAATTCGCTGAGGCGGGCTTCGTCAACATCGTGGGCGGGTGCTGCGGTACCGGGCCTACCCACATCGAGGCGATCGCGGACGCAGTGGCGGACCTTCCACCCCGAACCATTCCCAAACTCGAGCCCCGGTTCCGGGTGAGCGGCCTCGAGGCCCTCACGATCGGCCCGGACTCCCTCTTCGCGGACATCGGAGAGCGCACCAACGTCACGGGCTCGAAGCGTTTCCGAGACCTCATCACCGACGACGCTTACGAAGCCGCGGTCGAAGTCGCCCGGCAGCAGGTCGAGAGTGGTGCACAGATGCTCGACATCAACATGGACGAGGGCCTGCTCGACTCGGTCCAGGCCATGACCACGTTCCTCAATCTGCTGGGCTCCGAGCCATCCGTGAGCCGTATCCCTTTCGTGGTGGACTCGTCGCGCTGGGAGGTTATCGAAGCCGGGCTCAAGTGCGTGCAGGGCAAGAGCGTCGTGAACTCGATCAGCCTCAAGGACGGAGAGGAGGCATTCGTCGAAAAGGCTCGTCTGGCGAGGCGTTATGGAGCCGCGGTGATCGTCATGGCATTCGACGAAGAAGGCCAAGCAGACACGGTTGAGCGTAAGGTCGCCATATGTGAGCGGGCGGCTCAGGTGCTCCGTGAAAAAGTCGATTTCCCTCTCGAGGACGTGATCTTCGACCCCAACATCTTCGCCGTGGGAACCGGCATCGAAGAGCACAATACGTATGCCATCGCTTTCATCGAAGCCACCAGGCAAATCAAGGAGCGTATTCCCCACGTACACGTGAGCGGAGGGTTGAGCAACGTTTCGTTCGCGTTTCGTGGGAGCCCGCGTGTTCGTGAGGCGATGCACACCGCGTTCCTCTACCATGCCATCAAGGCCGGTTTGGACATGGCCATTGTGAACGCCGGAGCACTCTCGGTCTACGACGACGTGCCGGCAGACCTTCTCGAGGCGGTCGAGGACGTGCTCTTCAACCGGCGTCCCGACGCCACGGATCGTCTGACGGCGCTCGCCGAGCAGTACGCCGGGGCGACGCAGGAGCAGGTCGTGATCAACCGGGAGTGGCGATCCGGTTCGGTGGAAGATCGTCTCCGACACGCGCTCGTACACGGGGTGACGGACTACATCGTGGACGACACCGAGGAGGCGAGGAGCCAACGGGCTCGGGCGCTCGAAGTGATCGAGGGCCCCCTCATGGACGGCATGAACGAGGTCGGCGATCTGTTCGGCGCCGGCAAGATGTTCCTGCCACAAGTCGTAAAAAGCGCTCGGGTCATGAGGCAGGCCGTGGCCCACCTGGAACCCTTCCTGGACGCTGAGAAGGCCGCGGGTGGGCGGGACTCCAAGTCCGGAAGCCTGATCGTCATGGCCACCGTGAAGGGCGACGTGCACGACATCGGCAAGAACATCGTTTCGGTCGTGCTCCAGTGTAACGGCTACGAGGTCGTGGACCTGGGTGTCATGGTCCCCGCTGAGACCATCCTGAAGGAAGCCCGGGACCGGAACGCGGATGTGATCGGCCTGAGCGGGCTCATCACACCGTCTCTCGACCAGATGGTCCATGTGGCCACCGAGATGGAGCGGCTGGACTTCGAGCTGCCTCTCCTCATCGGTGGTGCCACCACCTCTCGCAGGCACACAGCGGTCCGAATCGCCGAGAAGTACAAAGGCCCGACGGTTCACGTCGTGGATGCGTCCCGGTGCGTGCCGGTCCTCCGGGCCGTGCTGGATGATGAGAAGCGGGACGCGTTCATCACACAGCTCGATGAGGACTATGCCCGCGAGCGGGAGGCCCACGCCGCCCGAGCCGCGAAATCCAGGCTCATTCCTATCGCAGCGGCCCGCAAGAACAATGTGTCCCTGGACTGGAGCGTGTTCGAGCCGACGGTGCCGCGCGAGCTGGGCATTCATGTCTTCGACGACTATCCGCTCGCCGAGCTCGTGGACTACATCGACTGGGGCCCCTTCTTCCACACCTGGGAAATCAAGGGCCGGTATCCAGAGATCCTCGAGGACACAGAAGTGGGAGAGCAAGCTCGCATTCTGTTCGCCGATGCGCGTACGCTGCTTGATCGTATTGTTTCCGAGGGCCTGCTCGAGGCGCGCGCCGTGGTCGGCCTCTTCCCCGCTCAGCGCGTGGGGGACGACCTCGAGGTGCTCGCCGGCGATGGCGAGGCGTGTACGGTGCACGGCCTTCGCCAGCAGTTCCAAAAAAAGGATGGGCGACCCAACGTCTGCCTGTCGGACTTCGTGGCACCGAAGGGGTCGGGGCTCACCGATCACATCGGCGCGTTCGTGGTGACCACCGGGCTCGGCCTGGACGAGTTGTGCGCCTCGTTCGAAGAGAAGCTCGACGACTACGGAAGTATCATGGCGAAGGCACTGGCCGACCGCCTCGCGGAGGCGTTCGCGGAGTGCCTGCACGAGCGCGTCCGGCGTGATCTTTGGGGCTACGAAGTGGGCGACGGCCAATCCCAGACCGACCTGATCTCTGAGAATTATTCCGGAATCCGGCCCGCGCCGGGGTATCCGGCCTGCCCGGACCACACTGAGAAAAGCACCTTGTTCTCGCTGCTGGACGCCGAGCGTCACACCGGTGTCAGCCTCACCGAAAGTTACGCCATGCTGCCGGGAGCCTCGGTGTCCGGCTGGTACTTCGCGCACCCGGAAGCCCAATACTTCGGACTGGGCCGGATCGGGAAGGATCAGGTGACCGATTATGCCGAGCGGAAGGGCATGTCCGTGGCAGAGGTCGAACGTTGGCTTCAGCCCAACCTAGGGTACGAACCGGAGGAGGAGGGGACCCCGTGAGCGCGCAAGAAGCGAAGGAGACGGACGCCTTGAGGGAGCTCATCGACGACGGGCGCGTGCACGTCATGGACGGGGCGATGGGAACGGAACTCTACGCTTGCGGGGTCTTCGTCAACGTTTCGTACGACGGGCTCAACCTCGAAACGCCCGACATAGTGGAGAACGTCCACCGGAACTACGTCAACGCCGGCGCCGAAGTCATCGAGACCAACACGTTCGGGGCCAATCCGGTCAAGCTCTCCAGCTATGGCCTGGCCGACCGAACGGAAGAGATCAACCGCGCGGCTGTGCACCTGGCCCGGAGGGCAGCCCAGGACCGAGCCCTGGTGGTCGGCGCCATCGGGCCGCTGGGTATCCGCATCGAACCGCTCGGGCCCACGTCGCGTGAGGAGGCCCAGGAGTTCTATCACCGGCAAGTCGATGGGCTCGTGGAGGGCGGGGTGGACGGTTTCGTTCTCGAGACCTTCAGCGACCTCAACGAGATGGAGCAAGCCTTCAAGGCCATCCGGAGCCGATCGCCTCTCCCGGTCATTTGCCAGGTCACGGTGGGGGACGACGCTTGCACCTCGTACGGTACGTCTCCGGAGGACGTCGCGACCGAAGTCGCCGCTTGGGGCGCATCGGTGATCGGGCTCAATTGCTCCGTAGGGCCGGCCGTCATGCTCGACGCAGTGGAGCGGATGGCCGAAGTGACCGACCTACCCCTTTCGGCCCAGCCCAATGCCGGTCTGCCCCGTGCCGTAGGCGATCGCAAGATCTACCTGGCCAGCCCCGAGTACATGGCGCAGTACGCCCGTCGTATGATCGAAGCGGGAGCCCGCTTCGTGGGGGGGTGCTGCGGTACGAGTCCGGAACACATCCGGAGCATCCGAGCGCTGGTCGGCGGCGTGCGACCGCCGTCCACGCGAGTCCGCCCGGGCTCGCACGCCGAGCCACACGACACGCCCATTCAGCCGGAAGTGCCGCTCCGCGAGCGCTCCGAATGGGGACGGCAGCTCGCCGAGGGCACCTTCGTCACGAGTGTCGAGGTCACGCCGCCCAAGGGTTGGAACGCGGAAGTCCTCTTGGAGCAGTGCCGGGGCATCCAGAGCGCCGAAGCCGATACCGTGAACGTCCTCGATCACCCGCACTCCCCCAATCGGATGAGCGCTTTGCCAGCCGCCATGCTGATCCAACGGGAGGTGGGCATCGAGACGATCGTACACTATCCGTGCCGCGACCGGAACATGACTCGCATGATCAGCGACTTGCTTGGGGCCGCCGCTGCCGGGCTGCACAACCTCCTCCTCGTGACCGGTCGTCCCCCAGCTATGGGTCCCCACCCGGATTCCACGGCTTCACTCGACATCGACTCGATCGGACTCACCAACGTGGTCCACGGCCTGAATCGGGGAGTCGATCCCGGGGGAAACGCGATCGGTGTACCCACGCGCTTCGTCATCGGGGTCAGGGTGAGTCAAGTCGCCGTGGACCAGGATCGGGAAGCAGGACGCTTGAACTGGAAGGTCGATGCCGGCGCCGACTTCGTTGTCACCCGGCCGGTGTTCGACGCGGGACGGCTCCATTCCTTCTTGGAGCGCGTGCCGGAGTTGTCCGTGCCCATCATCGCGAGCTTGCGACCGCTCACTTCTCTTCGCGAGGCCGAGTTCCTCCACAACGAGATTCCGGGCATCCACATCCCGGACCGAGTTCTGACCCGGATCGCCGATGCCGAAGCCCGAGGTGAGGATGCCGCACGAGCGGAGGGTGTCTCCATCGCCCTAGAGGCATTCGAGGCCATCCGCGACTCCATCGCGGGCCTCCACATCCATGTCGCCGATGGCAACCTAGACGGCGCGTTGGAGCTCCTGTCCGAAATACGAAACTCGGTCTAGAGCAGCCTTCTAAGCGACGGGCTGCCCGGCCCGCTGTCGGGCCGCAACAGCCAGCCCGAGGATCACAGCCAGAAGGTAGAGCAGAGGATAGAGCAGTGGTAGCTCGAGACCGAGCCGCTGGCTCATGTTCGCCAACAGGGGCTCCATGACACCCTGTAGACCGTACCACGCCCCGGCCCAAGCGTGGAAGACGGAGACGATTACCGAAGCCACCAAGAGGGTTCGCAGGATGAACGCCCGTGGACCCTCATAGTCCATGATGGCCGGAAACCCCAGGGCCAGGAGTGGGAAGAGAGGCAGGAAGAAACGGCCGATGCCGTATCCCACCGATCCGTGGTGTTCGATGCTCAGAATGAACAGGAAGTGAATCAGCACCAGAGACCCGATCACCAAGAGACGCTTCAGGGGCCACTGCGTTCGAAGCAGCCCATAGGCACCGAGCACGAACAGGGGAAAGAAAAAGACGAGCCCGTACTCCGGATGCGTCAGATAGAAGTGCAGCTTCTCCACGGAGTTTCCCAAGTTGAACTGGGGATAGTTCAGCACTCCGCCCTCTCTGTAACCGGTACGCCAGGGAGCACCGAACGCCAGCGTGTGATAGGCGGCCAGGGCGAGTACGGGCGGAAGGCCTCCGAGAACCAGGGCAGCTCGCGCTTTCGGATCCCTGTCACGGATCACCCAAAACACCACGAGTCCAGCCACGAGCGGAACCACCAAGTAAGAGGTCAGCACCGAGAGTCCCGCCAGAAAACCGGCAAGTCCTCGGGCGGCCAGGGCACGCCGGGCTCCTGAATCGCGGGCCCCCTCCAGCAGTGCGGCGGCCACCAGAAGAAGGGCCAGGGCGACGTTGTCCTGATTCAGGAGCGCGGACCCGGCCCACCAGGGGCTGGCCACTCCGAACGCCAATGCAGACCAGAAGGCCGTGCGCCGCTCAACCCCCCAGCCTACGAGGATCAGGAAGAAACAGGCCACCGCAATGGCGCCCAAGGGCGTCGTCAGCGCCAGAGTGAGAATCCACCACACGACGGACTCGTGGGTCTCAAAACGAAATCCCAGCGCCGCGCTCGCCGCGTAGATCGGAGCGGCGATGAGGAAGAGCCCGGGTCCGTGGTTGACCCGGAACACATCACCTGCGGGATACACGTTGTAGAGAACTCGAAACGACTCGGTTCGGGTCTCGGTATTAAGGAACCGATCGGGACCGATCATCTCACCCTGAACGAAGTGAAGCCGGCCTCGCTCCACGATGTTCTCCAACTCCGCGCCGATCAGGCTCACCTCGGGTCCACGTTGGGGGATCGCGGCGTAGAGAGCCCAGAGAGACATGAAGAGAACCCAAAACGCTCTCCGATCCGATCCGATCCCCATGTTACGCCCGCTCGGAGGTCACGACCGAAGCAGGGCGGCGACTCAACCCAGCGCAGACGATCAACGCGGCGACGCTGAGCACCGCCCCCCACACCGTCGGCGCCCCACTCGCGAACCAGACCCGGATGTGCGACTCACCTCCCGGGATCGAGACCAAGAGACCACCACTCTCTGGATTCGTTCCGACCTCGAGCCGACTCGCGTCGCCATCCCTGGAAAGCTCGGCCTTCCATCCCGGGAAGTAATAAGTGCGGAGCGCCACCTCGCAGGGCCCGTCGCTCTCGACCCTGAAGACGCGCTCCGCCTGATCCCAGGCATCTACCGAGACGCGGCAACCGGGTGTCAACGGAAGCACCAGAGGCTGGTCCGGGAGCGTCGTAGGATCGACCCCGGTGTTCGGCAAGAAAAAAGACTGGCGGGCGTGGAAGGTCTGGGCGAGTGCCGTACCCGAGAGCTCTCCGGAATGGAATGCTTCGACTGCGGGAGTCATCCGCGCAATCGAGCCGAACGACACACCGGTGAGCACACCGACGATGATAAGGCCACCGGCGAGCACCATGACGGCCAGATCGCTTCGGCGGCCGGGAGAGGGCCTCACGTGGCTCGCGTCGGACACCACGGCCCGTACCGTGACAGCCGTCAGCACAGCCCAAGGAACCGCCGTCACCTCAAGAAAACGCCACGGGAGTTCGGCCTCGTGCAGGACCGGAAATATCGCCCAGATCACCGTCGACAGCGGGGTCGCCAGGACGAGGGATAGGACGCCGAACGTAACCAGGAGTGGGACCCCGCTCGACGCGGAGCGCCACCGGGCTGCAGAGGTTTCGGGCTCGGTGACGGTGGGTCCAGCGGAAGCCTCGATCCGCTCGGTGGAGCCCGATTTTCTTAGGACCCCCAGCATCACGAGGCTTATGAGGAGTCCACTCACGGGCAGGAGCGCTGCGTCCTCGAGGGTCCGTCTCAGTCGCGGCATCAAGATCGCATCGTCGTCGAACAGGAAGTTGAGAGACCACCACTCGCCACCTGCTTGCTGGGGTATGGACATCTGGGGGAGGTGTACGAGCATCGGCAACAGGAAGACCCCAGCGATCGCGGCGCCGAGGACGCCCCCCGCGACGATCCGGAGGGAGCCACTCACTTCCGCGCGCAAAGCACTCCGAACCACCACCCAAGCCGCCACGAGATAGGTCACCATCACCACGTACGGAAGACTCGTGAGAGCCAGCAACCCATAGGTGAGGGCGAAGAACGATACGGCACGCGCCCGCTCCGAGGGCCGAGCCACCTCCAAGCGGTGAAGCGCAACCAATATCCAGGCGGCCAGACCACCGCCTGCCAGGAAGGAAAACAGTCCCGCCGAGAAGAGCTCGAAGGCCCTGAAGGGCGTAACGAGCCAAAGGCCAACCGCGAGCCATGCATACCGGCCCGCCCGGAGCGCCCGGGCCAAGGTGTAGACCCCACACGCACCGATGAACGAGAAGACCCCTAAGGCCACCATCAGCCCCGCCATCAATCGCCCGCCCGCGATCCACGTGAAAAATGCGGTCAGCGCAGATAGGGCGGGTGGGTAGAAGTAACCCGTTGGCCCACCCCACCCCAAGTTGAAGTCGCCATACCACCGAGGGTACCAATGCCCCTGCGCGACCCCACGCGCGAACTGATCCGCCATCGCGAGGTGGACCGCGAGGTCGGTCGCGGAAGGGAGTCGGACCCGGAAATAGAGGACAGGTAGGACGGCCAACGCCGCCAAGGCCAAGGCCGCCCGCCACGAGGGGAGCGTCGGGCTCGCCGGGTCGAAAATGGTATCCCGCGCCCCAAGCGCCACCTACGCCGCCGGCTCAGAGGGTTCGGAGGACCGAACCTCGGCCAAGAACGCGTCGTAGTCGCGGATGTAGTCGTCCGGGTCGTAAGGATCCGACGCGAAGACGATCAGGAGCGCGTCCTCCGTGGACTTGTACTGCGTCGTCCAGACCATGGGCGCCACATGCAGTCCAACTTCCGGGTTGTCGAGGAGCACCTCCTGGTGGCGGACTCCGTCGTCCACGACACAGGCCATGGACCCCTTCACGCAGACCAGGAGCTGTTCACACGTACGGTGCGCGTGTTCACCTCGAACCTCCTTCGAGCTTACGTCCATCACCAGGAAGCAGCGCTTGGGAGTGAACGGGAGACCCGCTCCGACCTCACGTGCGATCAGATCTCCCCGCAGATCCTCGATCCTCGGAACCCGGTGAAGCGAAACTCCGGAGACTTCGATCACGAGATCCCGCGGCTGACTTCCGCTCGACGAGCCCGCTACGGAAGAGCCCGCCACGGAAGAACCCGCGTCGCCGGCATAACGCATGATTCGGGCCGGATTCCCGATGACGACGGCGTAGGGCGGAACCGATCGAGTAACCACAGCCCCCGCTCCTACCATCGCGTACTGACCGATCGTGAGGCCAGGCAGAATAGTGGCGTTCGCTCCGATCGAAGCCCCTCGCCGGACGACCGTGGGGGAACGCTCGTCGAGATCTTGTTTGCTCCGGCGTACAGGATGGTTGGTGAAGGTGGCGTTCGGCCCCACGAAGACATCGTCCTCGATCCGAACGCCGTCCAGGAGCCGCACCCCCGGCCTGATGGTGACCCGATCTCCGATCACCACGTCGTTTTCGACGAACGTGTGCTCGCAGATGTCACATTCGGCTCCGATGCGGGCTCCCGGAAGAACATGGGCGAAAGCTTGCACCCGGGTGCCCTCACCAACCTGTTGGGATTCCAGCAGGGCGTTTTTGTGGACGAAAACGCTGTCCTCACTCATCCGCTCCTCCTGGGTCGTCTCCCTCTGCGTCGTCTCCCCTTGCGGCATCTCCCCTTGCGGCGTCGCTGTCTCCGTTGCCCCTCTCGGCTCGCCACTCGTTGACCAGCTGGACGACTCGCTCCACCTCCCAGTCCAAGAGGTACGCGTGGATCGGCAGGGAGACCTCCTCCTCCGTCAGCGCCCGGGCCCGCTCGACCGTCCCGATGACCTCGTGTGGAACCGACGAGAGCGCGGGCTGAGAGGGGATCAAAGTGGGATAGTGGACCGCCGTCGGCACTCCGCCCGCTTCGAGATGAGCGCGAAATGCCGCCCTCCCATCCTCGGGCACACGCACGGGGAAGAGGTGCCAGGAGGATTGGAAGCCACGGCTCGTCGGAACGGGCCTGACGTCCGGGTTCGATATCCCCTCGAGATAACGGCCCGCGACCTCCGCTCGGCGGGTGTTCCACTCTTCCAACCGGGGGAGGAACACGTCCTCGAGCACCGCGGCGTGGAGCTCATCGAGACGGCTATTCATTCCGATGTGCAGGTGCTCGAACTTCGCGCCCTGCCCGTAGTCCCGGAGTCGTCCGGCCAGCTCGGCGACTTCCGGGTCATCCGTAACGAGCGCGCCGCCGTCACCCAGAGCCCCGAGGTTCTTGGTCGGGTAGAAGCTGAGCGTCGCGACCAGCCCCACCGACCCAGCCGGCCTCCCATCATGCGCCGCACCCAACGCCTGGGCACAGTCCTCGATCACGGGGATCCCGTGTCGGCTCTGGATGTCCGTGAGGCGTCCGATGTCGAGACAGCGTCCGTAGAGATGGACCGGCACCAGGAAGCGGATCTCGGAGTCGTGTTCGAGTGCCTGATCCGCGAGGTCCAAGTCGAGGAGCCCGAACTCGTCGGTATCCACGAAGACTGGGCGCCCGCCGGCTCTCACGATTGCCAGGGTGGTCGCGAACGCGCTGAGCGGCGTGGTCAGGACCTTGTCTCCGGGCCGCAGGCCCAGAACACGGAGGGCCAGCTCGATGGCGTCCAGGCCACTCGCACATCCGACCGCATGGGTGCGGCCGCAGTAGCCAGCGATCTTCTCCTCGAAGCGACGAACCCGCTCTCCCAGTATGTACCAGCCGCTCTCGCCGACGGCTGCGACGGCGTTCAACACGTCGGACCGCGTGTCCTCCCACTGGCGAATGAAAGGGCTGGACGACACCGGCTGCTGGGAATCAGACATGGAACTAAGCTACTACGGCAGCGGTGAGGAAGGCGATGATACTTTTCGAGCTGTCCTCGGGGGTCTCGATCACATAGAAACACGCGCCAGCGCCTTGTCGAGCCTGTCCTGCACGCGCCGGTGGCCCAAGTTGCTGATGTAGACCTTTTCCGCGCCCGCAGCACGCAGGGCCTCCAACGTCCTCCCCAAAACCTCTCCAGGCGAGGCACCCGCGGCGAATTCGCGGGTCAATTCCTCCGCCGGAACGGGGAAAAACTCCCCCAGCCGCCCGAGCGTTTTGGGTTGGGCACTCCAGTAGTAAAAGACGCCGAATATTCCCGGCGTGGAGACACCCCGGCGATCGCACTCCTCGAGGAACGACTCCACCCGACCCGCGCTGTGGTGGGATACGACCTGCGTGAGGTAGAATTCGGCTGTGAAATCGTCCGAGCCGATGTACTCGACCTGTTTGCGCACGTCGCGATGCGGGTTCGCCCAACCCCCCAGAGACAATCCAGGTTGCCGCTCGCGAATCCGCTGCCTGAGCATGTAGGAGTGTGGAACGCAGCGGGGCGGACCCGTCGAGACGTCTCCACCCACCACCGTCAGCGCCTCGAACCCAAGGGACTGAGCACGGTCGGCGTATATGAGGCAATGCTCTATCGTGTGCTTACACGTGAGAAACGGAACGAGTCGCGAGAGCGACACATCCGAGCCGACGTTGGCCGCAAGATGCCCGAGATTCTCCTCCTCCCGCAGTCCGACCGCATCATCCGTCAGGAAAACGAAGGTGTCCTTGAGCGTGAGGTGGCGGATGGAGTGGTTGAGGTCGATCCAGCTGTCCATACCCTCGGCGGCGGACAGCCCACGGCGTGGTGGCCGAAGCTCCACCGTGATGAGTGGCCCCGGACGCCGCAGACGCTCCACCAGCGCCGCGGTCATCCCTGCCCTCCCACAAGACCCCCGAGCTCGTCGGGGGACACGGGTAATGCTGCCGTCAACACCTCATGTCCTTCGGCCGTCACGACCACAACGTCTTCGATCCGGATCCCGATCCCCACATAGTCATCCATGACCGCGGAACCCTCGACTTCGTCCGAAACCCCGAGACCCTCGAGCGGGTCTTGGAAGTACAGCCCCGGCTCCACGCTCAAGACCATTCCCCGCTCCAACACCCGGGACACACCGGCGTGGGCGTAGTCACCGACATCGTGCACGTCGAGTCCGAGCCAGTGTGATGTCTGATGGGGAAAGAACTGCTTGTAGGCCTCGGTATCGATCACGTCCGCCTTGCTCCCTGCGAGAACGCCGAGATCGAGAAGCCCGTCGATGAACACGTCTCGCGCCGTGTGATGGATCGACTCTACCGTCACACCGGGGTGAATACCTTCGATGGCCCGATCGTGCGCCTCCAGCACCAGATCATAGATGACTCGCTGGGGCGCCGTGAACGATCCGGATACCGGGAACGTACGGGTGACGTCGCACACGTAGAGGTCCGTCTCGGCACCGGCGTCCACGAGGACCAGGTCCCCGTCACACAGGCTGCGGTTGTTCTCCACGTAATGAAGCACGCACGCGTTCGCGCCCGAGCCCACGATCGTGGGATAGGCGGGGCCCCCAGCCCCTTTTCGACGAAAAGCCCCGTCGAGGATCCCCTCGAGCTCCCACTCGCCCGCCCCGGGGCGCACGGCGCCGAGCATCTCGGTAAACGCCTCGACCGTAACGGAGGCAGCCCACCGCATGCGCTCGAGCTCGTCCGGGTGTTTCGTGAGCCGTTGTGGATCCAGCAACCGCCCGGGATCGATGATCCCGTAAGGCCCAACGCCCTTCCTGGCACCTCGCAGCCGGGCAGCCTGGAGAGCCTCCATCACCAAGCTCTGAAGAGGAGATTCGGCCCCAATCCGGAAGTACATACCCTCGGCTTCCGCGAGCAATTTGGGAAGGTGCTCGGAAAGCAGGTCGTTACCATAGGTCGTATCGGCACCGAATATCTCCTGTGCCCGCTCCGGCCCGAACCTCTCTCCGCTCCAGCGCTCTTCCTCGGGACTCCTGACCCGTACGAAGAGTACGAAATCGCCGTCTTCACCACCGGGACGAAGCACGGCCACGGCCCCAGGCTCCGTCACTCCGGTGAGATAGAAGAGATCGCGGTCCGGCCTGTGTCGGCCCCCGGAAGCGTCCGGGTCGGAGCACAACACCAGAGCGGAACCGTCCAGATCCGCCAGCACGCGCTTGCGCCGCGCGGCGAAAATATCGGGTGAAAACCCCCGCATCGGATCAGGACCGTTCTTCACGCCTCGTCTCCACGGTGGAATTCACCCCTCGGAAGGTATGGCGCTCGCCACGGGGGCAGCCATGACGGCAGCCAAGGCGGCAACCACGGCAACCGCCTATTGGCTGCCGCCGCTCACGGTGGGGGGCCGCTCGATCAGCCAGTGCTCGAACCAGCTACGGATCCGCTCGAGTCGGTCTACCAGCAGCCATGGCTCGCCCGTCCTGGATAACCCGTGAGAAGAACTCGGGTAT
>SMVB01238829.1_pt1 | contig 13476 bp, 13 predicted proteins | sample 2456461 | NCBI WGS metagenome assembly SMVB01 (sample SAMN11095934, study PRJNA526329) | marine sediment metagenome | biome: Marine sediment; feature: Surficial sediment; material: Deep marine sediment; isolation source: Hadal surficial sediment | place: Pacific Ocean | collected 2014-05 | depth...
CCAGAGAGCGATCCCTTTGCGGGATCGACCACCAAAACAAATTTTTTATAAACGTTGGAATTTTTCGACTCCGGATCGGACCAGGAGTTCTCCGGAAGCAGAGTGAACTTGCGAAACAATTCCAGCGCCTGTTTCCGGCAATCTTTTTGTGTTCCTTTTAACGGAGCGTTTTTCAAGGCCGCATAGTCGAGGGTTCGGATGGCTTGGGTAAGTTCGATGTCGTTATCCGGGAGAAGCTTCATGCCGCGAAAAGCGCAGAAAGTTTTGATCCCGTTTTGGTCCTTGGGATTGTGGGAGGCGGTGATCATAAAGCCTGCTTTGGCATTTTTATAAAGCATGTAGATCGGAACCAGGGGCGTAGGAACGATGCCCACGATCAACGCGTTTGCACCGGCTTTGCGGATTCCCCTGACGACCGCCCCGGTAAATTTTCCGTGGACATCCCGCGGGTCCCATCCCGCCACGATGGCCTCTCCGAGCTTCATTTTTCCGGTTTTGATTAAACAGTCCGCATAGGCAAATGCGTACAGTTCCATAAATTCTTCAGTGATGAATCCGCGTTCCAAAAAAACCTGTTGCGGAGTCAGGCCCTTGAACTCTTTGGACGCGGCGGACCGGACCTCGCGGCGGATACCGTCCGTTCCCTGGAGCCGCAACGGAAAAGAGTCGGACCGTTGTTTCTGTTTTTTCATGAGATATTCTCTTGAATCTCAGGAGGGACGCCCCGGACAAGCAAAAAATATAAATATGGATTTTAGTATGCAGTCAGGTGAACAAAATTATTCAAAGCAAAATCCTAGCACACGGGCCTGATTTTGTAAATTTATGCCGCCACAATTCCAAGGTCATTCCAAGCACCCTGTTGTTGAGTCCTATGGTTTGAAAACCCAAAAGGTTTTTGTGGATTTTATGGTATTGCAGAGTTAAACTCTGCTCAGATTTTGATCCCACCAGCGGGTTTAATTCCCCGCCCCGCAACGCGGGGAGGGGGGCAGAGTTTGTGATATCCTTTCCTTTGTCTTCATGCCCCGCAGGGGTATCCAGAGTCTCTGGGTTGCTTCGCTCCGCTCGCAATGACGTTTTCACGAAGAAAGGTTTGGTTAGCCATAAACCCATCGCACGTTAATACTGGGTCCAGCGTCACGCTGGCCGCTTGCGGCGGGGTCGTACATTGGTTGGAATTCCACCCGCAAATTTCCGGAGAGACAGTTCTATGGCATACAAGAGTGTGGTAAAAAAAGATAAGGTCGATGCGGTCATTTATACCGCCAACGAAAAAATCGAAGGAACTATTTTTAAGCTACCGCAAAACCGTCTGCTGGATATGTTGAATAATGACAGCGGACCTTTTATTCCCGTCACCTCGGCCAAAGTATTTCATCTCGTTACGGGAAGGTTGATGTACAAAGCCGAATTTCTTGCAGTCAACAAAAACAGTGTGGTTCTTATTGCGGATAAGGTGATGCAAGCGGGCGATTAGTTTTATCCCCTGCCCCGTTCACGCCCGCTACCCTCACCAGCCCCTGAAAATCATCCTCCTCGTCATCGCGAGCCGCTATCCGCGGCATGGCCGTTATAATATTTCCAAGCTTTCGCTTTGCTCGCCATGACGGGGAAATAATTTCCTCGCGAGCAGAATGTAGTCAGCCATAAATCCATCGACCGTAAATATTTGGTCCAGCCCTCAGGCTGTCATGAAAAACCACAAGTTGGGGAAAAGAGGGGTGGTGTGGACAAATTTACAGGATTTACTATTTAAACCCTTAGCATATAGGGAAAAATGTTCTATAATGAAAAGTCAATGACTAATTGAAAAATAGGGTTTTATGACCGAATCCGTCAAGCTCACTATTCCCAGTGACCCGAAATATCTCAGCCTTGCGCGCAAGATTGTTTACCACTTGTTGATCAACCACGATGTTTCCAAGGAAATCATTCCAAGGTTGGTTCTTTGCGTTGATGAAGCTTGTTCAAATATCATCAAATACGGTTATAACGGTTGCCAGGACCAACCTATAGAAATGTGTTTCTCCCTGGCTGAAGATTTTTTTGAGGTGAAGATTCGCGATTACGGAAAACAATGCGATTCCCGCGACATCAAACCACGGCCTATTCATGAGGTCAAACCGGGTGGCTTGGGAACTTATTTTATCAATGAAATCATGGATGAGGTTAATTATTGCACCAATCGCGAAAAAGGGACATTGCTCACTATGTGCAAAAACCTGAAAGGTGAACCGGCTTCCGCCCGAGAGAAAATCGGGTGATGTCATGAGCGTTGACCTCAAAACCAGCCAAAACGGCAACGGGGTGGTGACGGTACTGATTGAGGGGGATATCGATATGAGTTCCTCCACCGAGGTCCGCACCCATTTGACGGATTTGTTCGAAAAAAAACAAAAGGCGATTGTCGTTGATCTTTCCAAGGTGCCCTATATCGACAGTTCGGGCATTGCCACTCTGGTTGAGGGATTGCAATGGAGTCACGCCAACAAAACAAAATTCAGGCTGACCCGTTTGACGCCCATGGTTAAAGACGTGTTTGAAATTGCCCGCCTGCTGACGGTGTTTGAGGTGTTCGACTCAAATGAAGAAGCGCTTAAAGGGATTTGATTCCCACCAGTGGATTATATATACCCCGCTCCGCAACGCGGGGAGGAGATGCGGGGCAGACGTTCGCTTTGCTCACGCGCCCCTGGGATTCTAGGGAAACTATTAATTCCTCAAAAACCCATCGAACGTTAACACTGGGTCCAGCGTCACGCTGGCCGCTGGCCGCTGGCCGCTTGCGGCGGAGTCGTTCATTGTAAGCTCGATTAGGAATGAAAATTGAAGAATGAAGGTCCGGGAATAAAGAATCCACGCGGCTCAATAATCTTTAGCTCCGAAACACAGTATTCCTTCATGCTTGACTTTTCATCCTTAAGATCAAAAACCCTGAAGAACAATATTATCCAAGTCCACCATATCCTTTGGGCCTGGGCAGTTGAATAAATGAAAAGCGTAATCGGTTACATAGGGCAAAAAGGGTATCAATCCCGAGATGCCGCCTTTGATTTTTTCAGAGAAATCAGCGGGCTCTATTACCTGACGCGAGCCACCCTGTACTGCACTTTTATAGAACCTCTCCGAGGCAAACCCAACAAATGGGGTCCCGTGTGGACTCAGATGGAAGAAGTGGGCGTCAAGTCCACCCTTATTGTGTTTCTCATTTCCTTCCTCATCGGGGTTATCCTGGCATTTCAATCCGCGTATCAAATGGCCCGATTGGGCGCATTAGATTATGTCGGCGCCCTGGTGGGTGTCGCGATTATACGAGAGCTCGGTCCTTTGCTGACGGCGCTGGTCATGGCGGGCCGCGTGGGGGCGTCGTTCACCGCGGAAATGGGGACCATGAAAGTCTCCGACGAAATTCTTGCCTTGGAAACAATGGCTCTGAACCCGGTGAAGTATCTTATCACCCCAAGGTTTCTGGCTCTCCTCATCATGCTTCCCTGCCTGACGATCATGGCGGACTTGATGGGCGTTCTGGGAGGGTATGTTATCGGAACGACCACGCTGGGAATCGACTCGGCCCCTTACATCCATCATTCCCTGGAAGCGATGAAAGTAATGGATATCGTCACCGGATTGATTAAGAGCAGTGTGTTTGCGGTGATCATCGTGATGGTCGGCAGTTACCTGGCGTTCATCATCGAAGGCGGAGCCGAAAAAGTGGGGGAAAATACCCGCTCCTCCGTGGTGGTCTCCATGGTTCTTATTATCATTGCGGATTTATTATTCACCTCTTTATTTTATTTCATCACCTGATGATTCAAATTAAGAATCTTTACAAGTCTTTTGGCGAAGGCGATAAAAAAATTGTGGTGCTCGAAGATTTCCACGCCCAATTTGAAAGAGGAAAAATCACTTCCATCATCGGCGGAAGCGGTAGCGGGAAGAGCACTATCCTCAAACTTCTCATCGGTGCGTACAAGGCCGATGCGGGCCAGATACTGATCAACGGTGAAGACATAACGCAAATGGACAACGAAGGTTTGAATGAGGTACGTAAAAAATTCGGCATCATGTTCCAGAGCGGGGCTTTGTTCAATTCTCTCACCGTAGAGGAAAACGTTGCCCTGCCACTTCGGGAACATACCGACTTGAACAACAGCACAATCCGCATCATGGTCAAGATGAAGCTGGAGATGGTCGGACTGCGCGGCGCGGAACATTTAAAACCCGCTCAGTTATCCGGCGGCATGATAAAACGGATCGCCCTTGCACGGGCAATAGCCCTGGACCCGAAAATCGTTTTTTACGATGAGCCGTCCGCCGGACTCGACCCTATTTCCATCGGCGTGATCGACAAATTGATCATCGGTCTCAGCCGTAAAATGTGGATCACATCCATTGTCGTCACGCATGAAATACCCAGCGCCATGAGAATATCAGATAAGATCATCATGCTTTTCAAAGGAAAAATAATTGCCAACGGGTCGCCTGAAGAGCTTCAAAAAAGTACCGATCCACGGGTGGTGCAGTTTATCCAGGGCGATCCGGACGGTCCCATTCCCTTCAGCAAAAGCCAGGTTGATTATGGGGAAGAATTAAAAGAAATGAAATTTTAAGAGATCTCTAATTATTTAATATTTTTCTGTCAGGACCCGCTACGCGGGTAGGAGAATTTCCAGGTAATATTCAGCGCCATGCAGGATACAGTCAGCCATACAATCTTCGCCCGTTAATACTTGGTCCAGCACTATGCTGGCTAGCCCTTATTTCATAAGGGCCACTCATGGCCCAGAACAATTTATAGAGGCGCCCTGTAGCTATGGAATACAAATCATCAGAAATTAAAGCGGGGATGTTCATTTTCCTGAGCCTGATCGTTCTGGCGGTATTTATTTTTATGCTTGGCGACGTGAAAGAACGGTTCAAGCCAAAAAAAAATGTCCGTGTCGTTTTCAATTTTACCGTCGGGTTGGAAGTCGGCGCGCCAGTCCGTTATGCGGGTTTGCAAGTAGGAAGAGTGAAGGAAATCGACCTGCTCAATTCCCTGGATGAAGAGGGGGTCGACCGGGTGATCGTTTTGGCGCAAATCAATCCTTCCATCAAGGTGAGACGGGACTCCATCGCCAGCATTAAAACCTCCGGCCTGATGGGGGGACCTTATCTGGAAATTCGCCCCGGCAGTTCCAGTTCTCCCGTTCTTAAGGAAGGCGAGCAACTCATGGGGCAGGAGCCCTTTCAGTTCACGCAAATGGGAGATATGGTGGAGGAAATGGTTTTTCAGGTCCGCAAGTTCACCCAGTTGGCGGATGCCCTCACCACCGATTCGCGGGAAACTCTTAAAGCATTCAAGACCTCCCTGGAAAGCTTGAACGCAATCCTTGTCGATAACCGGGAAGAGATTCGGGAAAATTTAAAAAACCTGGCCCGCGTGTCTCGCGAACTTTACAATATTCTGGAAGGCAACGGAGCCAGGATCGGGGAAATCATCGAGCATGTTCATTCTTTCACGCAAAAAGCCGACCGGCTGATAACCGACAGGGAACCAGACTTTGTTAACATCATCGAACAAACCGACGGGTTGACGCACGAGTTGGAAGCCCTTCTGAAAGAAAACCGGGTTGGCATCGCCGAGCTGATTAGCTCCATGAAAAAAGATACCGGAACGATCGCGAAAAACATCAGTTCCGCATCCAACAGTCTCGATGAAACCCTGCATCAAAGTAGCGCGATTCTGATTGAAAACCGGCGCAACATTTTGGAATTGATTCAAAACCTGAATGAATCTTCACGTAATCTCAAGGCGATCACCGCAGACGTGAAGCGCAATCCCTGGAAACTGATAAGGAAATCACCCGAACAACCCGAGGAACTAAAAAAAGAATTTCGCGCCGGTATGCCGGCCAGCAAAGTTCGCATGCAACGGCTGGATAAATTGTCGAAAAACTAGATTATTGGCACCTCGAAACATTCAATCTGGACTATGAAAAAAAGGAGACCGGAGACCGCAGGCGGCAGACCGGAAAACTCTGAAAAATATCCATCGGTGGTTCCAACACTCCTTTCTTAAGCAAGCACAGCCGGGAAAGTTTATGCTATCAAACGAAAAGGCGTTGCTTATCAAAAGTCTCTGGGCTAAAGGGAAACTAATGATTCCTCAAAAACCCATCGCACGTTAATATTTGATCCAGCGGTATGCTGGTTGTAAAGGCCAAGTACCATCATTTTTTAAAGAACCCTTATTTTAACGATGCAAAACAAACCTTCATTTTTCTCGGTGCGGTTCACCATCGTGTTACTGGTTGGCCTGGCGTGGACAGGATGCATTAATTACCCCGCTCCCACGGAAAGTCACTTCAACCGGGGAGTGGAGCTTTATGACCAGGGAAAACACGCGGAAGCCATCGACGCATACAAGCTTGCGCTCAGAAAAAATCCCGACGATCCGTTTGCCATGTACAACCTTGCCGTCGTGTACCAGGATCAGGGGAAACACGCAGAGGCCATCAAGCTGTATCGAAAAATTCTCGCGGATACGGAAGATACTAACAGCCGCATCAACCTTGCTGCAATTTACTATGATCGCGGAGACCATGATCTGGCTTTCCAGGAGCTGGACACCGCCGCTGAAAAAAACCGCGACAGCGCGGAACCCTTGAGCGTCCGGGGAGAGTATCTGGAACGAGAAGGATCGCTGAAAAAGGCGGAAAGCAAATACATAAAAGCTCTTGCCATTGACGACCAGCATGCTTTGACCTATTTTCGTCTGGGCAGGCTCTACTGCAAGCAGGAACAATTCGCTCCCTGCATGGAAAAAATTGAAAAAGCCGTTGAATTGAAACCAAAAACGCCCGCCTATCTGGAAGCCCTGGCCACGCAAAACGAAAAGCAGGGAAATTATTTTGAAGCGATCAATCTTTTGGAAAGCGTTTCCGTACTCCAACCGGACCGGGCGGATATTTTTGTCTGGCTGGGCAATTTATATAAATCCGAAAAACTGTACAAAAATGCCATCCGGAGCTATTGGTCGGCCATCGCGATCAAAGACAGCAATCCAAACGTCCACCGGAGCCTGGCGGAAATTTATGGTTGGTTGAGCGAACTGGAATTGCAGGAACTGGAAAATATGGAAGATCAAAATTCACTGGCAAAAAGTCCCTAGTTTGCAGATTGGCTGTTCCTTATGGCCCAGGCAATTCAATGGTTCAATATGAATCCCTGTAGTATAATCAGAAATGCCAGTTATTTTCCGAGAAAAAGGATTTCTTTTTTTCTTTAATTCAAACGAGGGCGAGCCGCGAGAATCGCTTCATGTCCATGTAAGAAAAGGCAGTAGCATCGCTAAATATTGGATCAAGCCTAACGTTTTTGTTGTGGATTCTTATGGCTTTTCTTCATCTGAGTTGAATGATCTGGCGGGAATTATTGAAAATAATGTAGATTTGATTGAGAGATTCTGGAATGACTATTTTGGAGAATGAACCCCTGGCAAAAAAGGCAACCTTTGATTCAACAAATATGTGGGTTGAGCTTACGGACGGCCGAAAACTCGGGATTCCTCTCGCCTATTTCCCGCGCTTGCTTCATGCCGCCCCAAAACAATTGGAAAATTATGAAATCAGTGGCGGAGGAACCGGGTTGCATTGGGAAGAACTTGATGAGGATATTTTGGTCAAAGGTTTAATGATGGGGATTGGGGATAGAACCCGTCCCTCCTCCTCAACCCATAAAGAAATTTCTCCTACCGAATAGATTTTTAAAATCACAGCCCCAGGGTTACTCACAATATTTTCAAACCACTGATTCATGTTTCCCTTGAAATCCTCCCTCTGGCGATCTCACCGGCATTTAATCGCTCTTGGAATAGCCAGTCTGGTTCTGTATGCCGCCATGACCGCGCTTTCCCGGCAATTCAATTGGGGAGAAGGTTACGCCGACCGGCCTATTCTAGCCTATCTTGTGATTTATGCCGTCCTGTTTGTCTGCTATGCTTTTGCCTGCAAGATCGTATTGCAAAAACCGGATTCCGCCTCGTCCTTGTGGCTTATCGTGGTATTGGGACTTCTTTTCAGGGCGGTGATCCTGCCCGCGAATCAAATCCAGGAAGATGACGTTTATCGCTACCTGTGGGACGGCAAGGTGTTTGCCCACGGAATCAACCCCTACAAATACGCGCCGCAGGAAACCAACAACTACCTGCAGTTTAAAATAAAAGATCCGGAAGCGTTTATGGCGCATTACACCCAACAGGAGCGCTCGGAGCTCGAACTTCTGAATAGTTTGAAATGGGAAAATGAGGCGGCCCTGAAAACGCTCGAGCGGGTGAACCATCCGGATATCCCGACCATCTATCCGCCGATGGCGCAGTTCATTTTTCGCGCGGTCGCCACCCTCAAGCCGGACAGTATTTTAGCCCTGCGCTTGGCCTTCCTGATTTTTGATTTGGCCGCGCTTTTTTTTATCGTTAAAATCCTTGGCGCTCTGGGGAAGAATCCGAACCTGTGCCTGATTTATTTCTGGTCCCCTCTCGTCATCAAGGAAACCTATAATTCCACACACATGGACATACTTGGCATCGCCTTTTTATGCGCCGCCATTCATTTTTTGATCCTCCATCGCCATTTTCTGGCGAACCTTTTGCTGGCCTTCAGTTTTTTGGTGAAGCTTTATCCGGTGATCCTTTTACCCTTTTTCCTGCAACGGGCGGCGCTGAAAAATCTAATCAACGGAAAGCCCGTTTGGACTACTCCTCTCCGGCTTGTGGTGATGTTTGGCGCGGTGGTGGCACTGTGTTATCTGCCCTTCATAAACACCGGGCTCAAAACCTTTGAAGGACTGAAAACATTTTCCACCTACTGGCAAAGCAACGACAGCCTGTTTTCCCTGCTGGTTTATTTTTTCAGCGACGTGCTGAGATTGAAGGAAGTTCCGCAAACTTTTTTTTCCAACGACCTGCCCACGTTTGCAAGTAAAATAACCGTTGCGGCACTCCTTTCCGGAACGATTGCTTATCTTCTTTTCCGAAGAAGTTTTCTGCAAAAGCCCAGGGAATTATTGATCTTCTATTTTTTTATTTTAATGGGCCTGGTGTTTCTTTTGAGTCCGGTGCAAAATCCCTGGTACCTTGCCTGGGTCGTCCCTTTCATGTGTTTGTTTCCCTGGCGGTCGTGGATATTATTGACCGGCCTTGTGGGATTGTACTACCTGGATTTTTACTTCGACTATCAAGACATTCCGCAGTATTCCCGGTGGATTCCCTGGGTTGAGTACACACCATTTTATATTTATTTCGCCTACGAGCTTTGGAAAAGCCGCGCAAAAGACAAGGGAGAGACGGTAACGTCACAAAGTAAAGTTTGACAGGTTGTCAAGAAATTCCTCAAAAGTTACAAGCCGTAACGGAATCCGGGTCACACCAGCTCGAAAAAGGAATTGACTTTGGGGGATGCAAAATCCTCGTGCCGTCCCGTCCGGTCGATCAGGATCGCGTCTACGCCCGCTTGCCGGGCGCCTATTATGTCCGTATCCGGTTCATCGCCGATGTGGCACGCCTCCCCGCAATCAACCCCGCTCAGCTTCAACGCTTCATCGAAAATCTTTTGATCCGGCTTGGCCGATCCCACCACCGTGGACGCCAGGATAAAATCGAAATACCGGGCCAGGCCCATTGCCTCCAAAGTATCCGGCAGGCGTGAGTCCCAGTTTGAAATGACACCCAAAACAACTCCCCGCCGTTTCAGGGTTTGCAGAATTTCCGAGTCTAGAACATCATCATAAACGCGCCAGCAATCTTTGTTTCGGAACGCTTCGTAAACCTGCTCAAAATAATTTTCAAAGTCGCGCAACCCGCCAAAATGTTCGAATACGTGGAAAACGAGATCGCGCCAAAACTTTTTTTCAATTTCCAGCCCGCTTTGACGGCCAAGAGATTCAATCCCTCCGGTTATTTTCCATTGTTGGCGAAACTGCCGGTCTACCTCTTCGGGCGATCCGGAAAACCCATAACCACGGGCCATCTTTGTATACACTTCGCCGACGGAAGGGTGCACCCTGATTAGGGTTCCCCCCACATCGAAAAACACGGCCTTGTATTTCTTTAACATGCAAACCCTTTCTTCCTGATGGACTATTGCCTTCCCCTTGAGGTTTTCCTTCAACCGTACATGTCCCTGTTTCGCTCAAAGTAATCCAGGGCGTGTTGGTATTCTTCCTGCGTGTCGATTTCAAAGCAATCCGTATTGGCAGTCGTCCAGGTCTTTAAATCCGCCTGTTGAGCGAATTCAGTGAAAGGGATTTCCCAGAGAACGTTTTCGTATTCAGCTTCCTCTTTGGCGTACAAGTCCAGAAACTTTTTCACGTTTTGCGCAGAAAGCTTGAAAAAACCGATCGCCTCCCCGCCAAATTTGAAACCGTTTTTCTCCGCCTCGGTGAGGTGCCGTTTGGTGATGAACGCATGGATGACTCCCGACGGTTTCAACAACACCTTCGCCGATTCTTCATCATCGATATTGCCAGGAGTCATGGCGAAGGAGGAGGCATCCGACTGACGCGCATAATCGATAAAAACCGAGCGCGGATACAGGACATCCCCATCCAGAATAAGAACGTCACCGGCGCATTGCTGTAATCCCATCACCATTGAAAGCGTGTTGCCAGTGGTTCGATAAACCTTGTTATCAATAAATTGGATGGGCAGACCGAGCTGTAAGCTTCGGACATAGTTCTCAACCTTTTCTTTGTTGTGTCCCAGAACCAGATGGGTTCGGTCGATTTCCAGTTCCTGCAAACAGGAGAGGTGGCGGGAAAGAAGAGTGTCGTTGCCAAAAGGCAATAACGATTTGTGGGGGATATCCTGCCGGTTCAAGCGGGAGCCGTATCCGGCCAGAAGAATTACCGCTTCCATGAATTGCCTATTTACTGTAGGCCCAGAAATGAGACATCGGTTCCCCTGAACAATATCTTTTGAACTTTAGAAGGGTGTCCAGACCATCGGCGGTGCGTTCGACGTTGCTGGGTTCTCCTGGAAAATCTCCCCAGCCGGTTGCATTTTTCTCGTCCATCAGCCAGCGAACGCCCTTCTCAATAATAGGGGTGTATTTTTTCCGCCTGTTAAACGTATCTGAGACCAGCATCAAGTTTCGGCAGGCATCCATTGTGTGGTCCATATTTTCATTATCCCACGACCCACTGGCGGCCTGTTCCCCCGCAAGTGATTCGGCGGCGTCCATGCAAAGTTTTTCCGCGTAGTCGATGCCGTCCATGAAATACGCGGGAACGAGCGTGTACTGTATCAGGTGAGCCGTTGTTTCGATTCCCGCAGGGTGAAAGGTATTGTCCTTCCACAACCCGGAGTCTTTCTGCCAGTTCTTGATGAACTCGAATCCACGCTTTCTCGCGGCATTGATTCTTTCTTCATCCTGCTTGTCGTGCGTCACCTGATAAATGGTGAAAAAACATGTTACCGAGCAGGTGGTATCAAGGTGGGACCATTCGGGGTCGGCCCAATGCCCGTCTTTCTCCTGAACGGAGAGAACGTATTCCAGGGCACGCTGGATGCAATCCTCTATCGCAGGGTCCTGTATAACCATATTGCCTCGGCAAAGTTTCAGGGCGACAAATGTCGTGATCCACATCGAGGTCTTGTTGGTATGGGACTGTTTGGACCAGCCGCCATCCGGGTTTTGCACCTTGATGCATTCCTGGAATTCGTTCGCCAAATTCTTTGTATGGTACAAGTGCAAAATGCACCGCAAAATGTGTTCCAAAACTTCCATATCCTGCTCCCCTTCGAGGAGGCTCCATTCACTTTTTTTGGAGCTCAGATATCTCCATTCATTTTCAATTAATTGATCCAGTTTTTCCGGTGCAATTGTGGTCATTTAAAAATCTCTAAAAAATACAATTGATTAAGAAGGGGAAATTGGTTTGTGAAAGCCGATTATATTATGAGCCGGCTGTTTACTCAACCCCGTTACACGGGGAGGAAAAGCCTGCTTCGCAGGAGGGCTGACGCTTACTTCGTTCGCGAGCCCTTAAAAGCCATTAATCAAGCGCGAATATATCGGGTCCAGCGTCACGTTGGCCGCTTGCGGCGGGGTCGTTCATTCCGCCAGTTGCGAGTATTTTTTGGAAATCCAACCCATTTGCCCGGTGGAGAACTCTATCTTGTACCACCCGTTTTCTTCCCTGATGAGAGGGACCAGGGAACCTTTGGGCACGGTGGCAAGAACCCTGGAGAAAAGAGTAGGATATTTCCGGACCCTGAGAGGATCTCTGCGGGTGACAATCCTGACTTTCCTTTGCTGGGCCTTGGCTACTTCAGAAAAATCTTCAGGTGTCGGGCTAGATATTTGAGGGATTTGGCTGGAAACATCGGGTTCCAAGCTGGGGAAAAGGTCGACCCCCGTCGCGGGTTTGGGCTCCACTTGGGTGGCGATTTCAATTTTCTGCTCTGCGCTACGCGGGACCTCCAATGGTTGGACAGGAATAAACCCTTTATCCAGGTTTTCAACAACGGGCGGAGTCTCTTCAGCCATTTCGACTTTTTTCATTGTCTCTTTGCCCGAATCATCCCTAATGGGGGATTTTCCCCCGGTGACGGCTGATTCCATCTTCTTTTCAGTGAAATTCTTCACCGTGGGGGTAGCTTCCGCCATGCTTGCTTTGCTCTCCCCTTCCATCGGCGAGCCTTCAAGCATGGGGTTTCCCGCATCGATCCCATCATTACCCACTTTTGTAAGTGGCGCCTCTGCGGGAGGAGTTTCCAGTGAAGCTTTATCTTCTGTAATAATTTTCTCATCCGGAAACACCGTATCCCTGGGTTTCAACCCCTCAATCTTCATGCGGGCTTCATCTGAATTTTTGGAGCTGTTGGGGTAGCGTTTTAGAAATCCTTCATAAGCATCCAGAGTGTCGATGCGTTTAGCTTGTTCATAAGCCTTGTCTTCATATTCCTCGATGCGAAACCCGATTTTTTCCTTTTGCTCCGGGGAGGCGATTTCCTGGACGCGCTTAAGGGTATCGACCGCTCTGTTGTAATCCCTGGCTTCCTTGTAAAGGGTGGCCTTGAATTTAAGGACTCTTATCAGGTTTTTTTTGATTTTCGATTCGTTGGGTTCCAGGGACAAAGCGGTTTCCAGCTCAGAAATCGAGGCATCTACCTGATCGTCCTCAAAGTAAACCAATCCCAAATTGTTGCGGGCTTCAAAGGAACGCGGATGCTTTTCCAGGAATTGATTCCAAACCTTTATAGCCGGTTGAATCCGGTTGTTTGTCTGCCGGAACAAAGCGCGGTCAAAAAGTTCCCGGTCGGCCTGGGTCATTTGGGCGGGCGGAGAAGCAAAATAAGGTTTTTCAGAAAATGGATTCAGAGTCGTGACAGCGCATCCTTGAATGCCGATCAAAATTCCGGCGATTAGCAATCCCTTTAACATTTTACAATCCATAATCATAGTTTTCAGTATCACTCCATTTTTAAATTCC
>SMVB01113826.1_pt1 | contig 13469 bp, 11 predicted proteins | sample 2456461 | NCBI WGS metagenome assembly SMVB01 (sample SAMN11095934, study PRJNA526329) | marine sediment metagenome | biome: Marine sediment; feature: Surficial sediment; material: Deep marine sediment; isolation source: Hadal surficial sediment | place: Pacific Ocean | collected 2014-05 | depth...
TATATTTTTCGCGATTCCGCTCCTGCTCGGCGCGCCCGCCCTGGTGGACGCCGCGGGCAAGAACAAGAACAAGGGCGGCCCGGTCCCGACCAAGAGCCAGGGCAAGGTCAACAAGGGCAAATCCGGCGATGTCTCCACGGGAGATCTGCTCACCACGATCATCTCGGCGACCGAGCGCGCACTGATCGGCGACTTCGTGACCAAGGCCAAGAAAAGCAAGAATGGCCTGCCGCCGGGCCTGGCCGGGCGCCCTCTGCCGCCGGGCTTGCGGAAACATATCGAGCGTACCGGCCAGCTGCCGCCAGGCCTGCAAAAACGCGTCCTGCCGGGCGAACTGCGAAACCAGTTGCCGCGCCGGGCCGGCCAGGATTTCCGCGTGGTCGGCGACGACATCGTGCTCATCGAGACCGCGACCAACCTGATCCTCGATGTCATGCAGGGCGTGCTGAGATAGGGCCTGTACGCATTCACGATGATTGAGCAGCGGCGCCCTACATTTCCACTTTGGAGACTGCCCCGGACGAACCGTCTAAGGCTACGCAAGTCGCCGTTTAGTCACAATTGGAAATCCGGCACTCCATGTCACTTTGCGTTTCCCGGAAGCAGGCAGAATGTCGCCTGTCATCAGGAGGTGCAAATTGAAAACTGCAATACGCCTTTCAGTGACCGGTCCGATCCTCATAATGCTGGTGCTCATAGCGACAGGCTGCGCGCAACTTACTCCCAGGAGCAGTGGGTCCACACCCATCGCGTCAAGATCTTCAACCGCCACAGCCTGGCTGGATGAAGACCATAGCTCGATTGGCGTTGTCGCATTGGGGCCGAACCAGTTCCTATACCAGGATTGGTTCGAGTTCGAACCGGCCTTTAAGGAGCATTTCAATCGTGGTCCCACCTACACGACGGTTTACCCGAAAAGATTGAAGCGAACGCAAATTGCGCTTGGCGATGCATTTCACGAGACGGCTGAGTCTTACTTCAGTTCATTACCACAAGCCGGTGAAGCGGCTGGCTACGGCCTCCTTTTAGCCCCTGCACTCATCATGGCCGAGACACTGTCGAGGGCAGCGATTGGTCGGATTGAGTGGGTGCAGCCTCGCCCGGTTGTTCAGCTTCTGGCCAGTACTGATAGTCCACTATCGTCGATACCCACGGGGCTGCTGAGCAAGCAAAGCCTCGCAAAGGCAATCGGCGGCCGGATTACTCACAGCTCACAAGATCGCTCTGACCGTCAACTCCTTGAAGTGCCGTTCGAGCAGGCACGTGAACGTTCTTTGTGGATGGCTAAAGTTGACGCGCTTCTCACTGTGCGTGTGCAATCGATCGACTTTATCGTCGATGAGAGCGACGACCCCCGAGCGGCGCTGTATATCCACCTATGGACCAACTTCAATCGAATGGTTTCCCGGCCATTCGAGTACACAAGCAGCAGACTAAAGCTCAGCGTATGGACCGCCAACAATGCGCGTCGTCTTCAAGAAGAAATCGATCTCGCTGCCGAATCAGTTGCTGCACAAATCGTGGGGAATTTATTTTCAGCCAGCTAGTGTGGTGGAGGTGCGGTCGGGGAATCGAGGATAATTTGGCTTGGGGTGAAATTGCGAACTCGGTCCTCAAGTGGTTCAATGCCGTTTTTTTGGAGGAGCCTGGACATTCGCATTACGCATTGATGCGATAAGCCTGCACGCCATTTCAGATGCAGGGCGTGCTTAGGTACCACCCTCGTCCCGCGCCGCGCGGCGGCCCATGGTGGCGAGCACCAGCGGGCTGAGGAGGACGACCAGGCCGCCGCTGGCGAAGGCCAGGCCCCAGGCGAGCAGGCTTTCGCGCCCGCCCGCCAGATCCAGCACCACGCCAAAGGCGAGCGGGCCGACAAAGGCGCCGGCGAAGCCGATGAAGGAATGCACCGCCATGGTGGCGCCGCGCTGGCCGGGTGCTGCGGCCTCCACCGCGCCGGAAGTCACCGCCGAGGAATCGCCGCTGACCGTGAACGAAAACACGATGGTGGCCGCGATCACCAGGATGAACGGCAGGGCGGCCAAGAATCCGAGGACCAGGCCGATCGCCGCCGAGGCGCAGGTGATGACGATCACCGTGCGCCGGCGCCCGAAGCGCAGTGCCGCCTCGTTGCCGAGCACCGAGGCCGGCAGGCCGAGGATGCCGATAAAGGCGGCCAGTGCGGTCACGCTCCAGGCCGCGCCCAGGGCGCCCGGGCTTTGCAGCCCTTGGGAAAACACGAAGAAGGTCACGATCCAGGACCGGAAGGCGAAGAGTTCCCAATTGTGGGCGCTGTAGGCGAGCACGTAGGCGAGGGCCTGGCGGTTGCGCAGCACCGGCCGGAAATCGAGCAGCGCGGTCTTGGGCTTGGAAATGTGGTGCGGCTCGCTGGGCGGCGCCAGGTAAATCACCATCGGCAATGCGGCCACCGCGCCCAGTCCCATCAGTCCGAAGGCCCAGCGCCAGTCGAGCAGCGCCGCGATCTCGCCCGAGAACAGAAACGACAGCGCAAAGCCGATCGACAGCGAAGCGGTGTAGAAGGCGACCGCACGGGAGCGCAGGCGTTCGTCGATATGATCGGTGAGCGCCTTGAGCCCTGGCATGTAGGTGCCGGCCAGGCCGACGCCGCCCAAACCGCGGTACAGCATGGCGTCCCAAAAGCCATCGGCGAATACCGCAAAGCCGAGTGAGGACAGCAGCGATACGACCGCGCCGAGCGCGTAGATGCGGCGCGGATCGACCCGGTCGGTGAGGCCGACCAGGACCGGCACCGCGGCCATGTAGGCGGCGAAGTAGATGCCGTTTATCCAGCCGGCCTGGGTATTGGAAAGGTTCCATTCGACCAAGAGGATCGGGAGCAAGGCGGGAAGGGTCGAGAAGCCCAGCACCATCAGGCCCTCGGCCGCGCACATGAGCACGATCAGGCGCACGCCCGACAGGTGCCGCCTCGCGCCCTGCGGCGGTGATTGGTTCGGCGCCATGGTGAGATTCCTCGGCCCGGGACCGCCTCCGCCGCTACATGTGGATGGCCCGGCCGCCGACCGCGAGCGCCGCTTCCTTGACCGCTTCGTTGAGCGTCGGATGGCCGTGGAAGGCGCGCGCCAGGTCCTCCGCCGAGCCGCCGAACTCCATGATCAGCACCACCTCGTGGATCAGCGTGCCGGCATGGGGGCCGATGATATGAGCGCCGAGCACCCGGTCAGTCGAGGCGTCGGCCAGGATCTTCACGAAGCCCTCGGTCTCCGCATTGGCGCGCGCCCGGCTGTTGGCGGTGAAGGGGAACTTGCCCACGGTATAGGCGACGCCGGCATCCTTGAGTTGCTCCTCGGTCTTGCCGACCGCGGCAACCTCGGGCCAGGTGTAGACGATGCCCGGCACGGTATCGTAGTTCACGTGCCCCGACTGGCCGGCCAGCATCTCGGCCAGCGCCACGCCCTCTTCTTCGGCCTTGTGCGCGAGCATGGGTCCGGCGATCACATCGCCGATGGCGTAGATGCCGGCGATGTTGGTCTGGAAACCCTCATCGACCAGGATCCGGCCAGCCTTGTCGAGGGCGACCCCGGCACGCTCCAGGCCGAGTCCCTCGCTGTGCGGCCGGCGGCCGATCGCGACCAGCACGACATCCGCCTTCAGGGTCTCGGCCGCGCCGCCCTGGGCGGGCTCGACACTGAGTTCGACGCCGTTCTTGGTGATCCTGGCGCCGGTCACCTTGGAGGAGAGGCGGAATTTCATGCCCTGCTTCTTGAGCATGCGCTGGAAATTCTTGGCGATCTCGCCGTCCATGCCGGGCACGATGCGGTCGAGAAATTCGACCACCTGGACCTCGGCGCCGAGGCGGCCCCAGACCGAGCCGAGTTCGAGGCCGATGTAGCCGCCGCCGACCACGATCAGCCGCTTGGGCACCTTGGGGAGCGCCAAGGCGCCGGTCGAGGAGACGATGCGCTTTTCGTCGATCACAACGCCCGGCAGGTCCATGTGGTTGGAGCCGGTGGCGAGCACGATACTGCGCGCGGCAAGCTCGGTCTGTTTGCCGTCCCCATCGGTCACCGTCATCGCGCCCGGGCCGATCAGGCTGCCCGTGCCCTTGATGTAGTCGATCTTGTTCTTCTTGAGCAGGAACGCGACGCCCTTGGTCAGATCGCCGACCACCTTGTCCTTGTGGCCCATCATGGCGGCGAGATCGAAGCCGACCTTGCCGGTCTTGACGCCCAGGGCCGCCAGGCCGTGGCGCGCCTCGTCGTACTTCTCCGAGGCGTTGAGCAGCGCCTTGGACGGGATGCAGCCGATGTTGAGACAGGTGCCGCCCAGGCTCCCGCGTTGTTCCACGCAGGCGGTCTTCAGGCCCAGCTGCGCCGCCCGGATCGCGCAGACGTATCCACCCGGACCGCCGCCGACGACCGCGACATCGTAAGGCGTATCAGCCATGGCACTTGCCCCCTAAATTCAAGATGGCCGCGACCTTGCCCGAAGCGGCGGCGGGGAACAAGGGGCCAGCCCCTTGAGCCCACACCGCACCGGGCGCAGACTTGGGGTTATGGAAATTCGGCGGCTTTCCGGTCCGCTTGGGGCCGAGGTTTGGGGGCTGGACCTGGCGCGCGGGCTGGACGAGCCGGCGCTGGCCGATGTGCGGGCGGCGCTGGGGGCGCACAAGGTGCTGGCGTTCCGCGATCAGGACCTGACGCCGGCCCGGCAGATCGCGCTCACCGAGCGCCTGGGCGGCGCGCTGCGCCTGCCGTTCATCGAACCGCTGCCGGAACACCCCGAGATCATCGCCGTGCTCAAGCAGGCGCAGGAGCGCGATATCGCGACTTTCGGCGGCTCCTGGCACTCGGATTTCACCTTCCTGGCAGCGCCGCCGTCCTACACATTGCTTTACGCCCTCGAACTGCCGTCCCGGGGCGGCGATACCATCTGGGCCGACATGGCGCAGGCCTACGCGACACTCTCCGAGGGCATGAAGGCGCTGCTCCGGGACTTGCACGCCGTCCACAGCGCCCTGCCCCACGGTACCCAGGGGCCGCCCTCCGGCCTTCGGGTCTCGGCCTCTATCAAGCTGGCGCGCAACGACCCGGCCGCCGACGCCGAGGTGCTGCATCCCGTGGTGCGCCGTCACCCCGAGACCGGCGCGGCCGCTTTGTTCGTCAACCCGGTCTATGTATCCCGCTTCGAGGACATGACCGAGGCCGAGAGCCGGCCGTTGCTCGATACCCTGCAGGCTCAGGCGACCCGGCCCGAGATGACCTGCCGTTTGAGTTGGAGCCCTGGTACCTTGGCGATCTGGGACAACCGCTGCACCCAGCACCTGGCGGTCAACGACTACGACGGCTACCGCCGGCTGCTGCACCGCACCACCGTCGTGGGCGAACGCCCGCTCCCGGCGGTTCAGTCCAACAGGCCATCCAGGGGGAGCGAATAATAAACGTTGAGGATTTCGACTCCGGGATTTTTGTCGCCGATCGAGGCGTTGGAGATGTGGCTGAAGGCGAGGCTGAGGCGCGCGCGGTTGTCGAATCGGTAGCCAATCTCGATCTGGGAGCGGAATTCGATTTCGTGGCCCAGGTCCTTGCCGTCGCCGTCGGCGTAGTAACCGGCGCCGAAGCTGGGGGTGACCACGAATCGCTTGCCGAAGAAGACGTCGATGAGGACGCCGGCGGCGCCGTAGAACGCACCGTCCGAGGTCGCCTCGACCCCGACCCAGGGCTTGAAGAGCCAGATCTTTTCGCCGTGGCGGTATTCGAGACGGAAGTCGGCGGCTGAATTGTCCTGCTTGTTGATGTCGTAATAGCCGGCACCGAAGGTGAGGAAGCTCGGATCCTGGGCGCGTAGCGGCGCCGCCGCTCCGAGGCTTATGGCAAGTGCCAGGACCAGGCCGAAGCCGGCCAAACCTGCGCGCGTGGTCACCGATCTATCCCCCAAAGCAGAATCATCCCACCGATTCAATATCATAACCACGATGCCGTGGCTCTGGCAACGGTCCCAAAACCAATGAAATGCGATTCACCCATAGGCGGCTGTCTATCCCTTTGGGTCCTCTGGGTCCCGTAATCGTCCCTCAGAGCGGGGTCTTGTAGCGCTCGGTGGCGGCGATCAGAGCGCGTCGGATGCCGGGTTCCATGGCCGAGTGGCCGGCGTCGGGCACGATCGTGTAGTCGGCTTCGGGCCAAGCCCGGGTGAGCGCGTCGGCGGTGGCGATCGGGCAGACCATGTCGTAGCGGCCCTGGACGATGGTGCCTGGGATGCCGCGGATGCGCGCCACGCCGTCGAGCAGCGCGTTCTCGTCGAGAAAGATGCCGTTCGAGAAATAGTGCGCCTCCATGCGCGCCAATCCGAGCGCCATGGTGTCCTCGCCGAAGGCGGCCACGGTCTCCGGGCTCGGCCGGAGCGTCGAGCAGGCGCCCTCGTAGAGGCTCCAGGCGCGCGCTGCCGGCATGTGCACCTCCGGGTCCGGGTCGATCAGGCGCTTGTGGTAGGCGCCGAGCAGATCGCCGCGCTCGGCCTCGGGCACGCCTTCGGCGAAGCGGCGCCAAGCCTCCGGAAACACCCGGCGCATGCCGTAGAGGAACCAGTCGATCTCCTCTTTTCGGCACAGGAAGATGCCACGCAGGATCAGTCCGCTAACCCGCTCGGGATGGGCCTGGGCGTAGGCGAGCGCCAGTGTCGAGCCCCAGGAGCCGCCGAACACCTGCCAGCGCCCGATGCCGAGTTTCTCCCGCAGTGCTTCGATGTCGGCGACCAGGTGCCCGGTGGTGTTGTTCTCGAGTGCGCCCAGCGGCTTCGAGCGCCCAGCGCCGCGCTGGTCGAAGATCACCACCCGGTAGTGGGCGGGATCGAAGAAGCGGCGATGCTCGGGTGATGCGCCGGCGCCGGGTCCGCCGTGCAGGAACACCACCGGCTGGCCGTCCGGCCGGCCCGACTGCTCCCAATAAAGGTCGTGCGGCGGCTCGCGCTCGAGGCGCCCGGTTTCGAAGGGTTCGATCGGCGGATAGAGTTCGCGTTGGGACGGATCGGTCATGGGGCCTGCTCGGAAGTTATTCGGCGCTTGGGCCCGCGCGCTTTCATCGCGGCGCGGGGTTTCCTATATGCCATTGAGGCGCCGCCTTGCCAATGGCCCCCCTTGGGGGTCCCTGGTTCGGGCGCAACAGGGAACGTGACCGAGCGCGATCATGAATTACAGCAAGCCCCCATTCTTCGTCCTGATCGCACTTGCGGCCTTGGCGGTGGGACCGTCTGCCGCGCACGCGCAGGGGCTGGATACCGCAATCCGCGACGCCGCCGCCTTCGCCGCCCTGGAAATCGCCGAGACCGAATCGGTGGTCGAGATCATCGACGGCGACACCCTGGTGCTCGCCGATGGCCGCCAGGTCCGCCTGGTCGGCCTCCAGGCGCCCAAGCTGCCCCTGGGCCGGCCCGGCTTCAAGGCCTGGCCCCTGGCCGAGGAGGCCAAGGCGGCGCTCGCCAGGCTCAGCCTCGGCCGTTCGGTGACCCTCGGTTATGGCGGCCGCCGCATCGACCGCCACGGCCGCGTCCTGGCGCACCTCTTCGATGGGGCGGGTGTTTGGATCCAGGGCGCGCTGATCGACCTCGGCATGGCCCGGGTCTACAGCTTCGCCGACAATCGCGCCCTGGTGCCGGCGTTGCTGGCGCGCGAGGCGGCGGCGCGCAGGTCCGCACGCGGCATCTGGGCGCTGCGCGCCTATGCAGTGCGCGATGCTGCGGCGATTCCCGAGCGCTTGAGCGGCTTCGAGGTGGTCGAGGGCCGGGTCGTCGAAGTCGCGACCGTGCGCAAGCGCACCTACCTCAACTTCGGCGCCGACTGGCGCAGCGATTTCACCGTCACCATCGCGCCCAAGACCCGGCGCCTGTTCGAGGCCGCGGGCATCGACCCGCAAATCTACCGGGGCAAATGGGTGCGGGTGCGCGGCTGGTTGAAATCGTATAATGGGCCGCTGATCGAGGCGACCCACCCCGAACAGATCGAGGTGATCGAGGAATGAGGCTAATAGAAAAATGAGCTGGCGCCCGTCTTTCCGCCTGCTGGCCCTCATGGGGCTCGCCGCCCTTCCGTTGCTCGCAGCCTGCGAGACCGCACCGGGGACCGGGCGCACCATCTTCACTGGCGGCATGAGCGCCGAGGACGAATCTCGGCTCGGATATCAGGAGCACCAGAAAATCCTGCCGCAGTTCGGCGGCGCCTACGCGGATCCGGCGCTCGTTGGCTACGTCGCCAGCATCGGCAATCTGCTGGCCCGGACCTCGGAGACGCCGGGCACGAAGTTTACCTTCACCGTACTCGACACCCCGATCGTCAATGCCTTTGCGCTGCCCGGCGGCTACGTCTACGTCACCCGCGGCCTGCTCGCCCTCGCCGACAACGAGGCCGAGGTGGCCGGCGTGCTGGCCCACGAGATCGGCCATGTGACCGCGCGCCATTCCGCCGAGCGCTACGGTCAGACCATGGCCGCCAACGTGCTCGGCTTGGGCCTGGGGCTGCTGCTCGGCCGCGGGCCGGCGACCGACCTCTACAGCGCAGTGGCGGGGGTCGCGCTACGCTCCTATTCGCGCGAGCAGGAGTACGAATCCGATTTGCTCGGGGTGCGCTATATGGCGCGCGCCGGCTTCGACCCCGGCGCCATGGCGAGCTTCCTCAGCCGGCTGCAGGCGCACAGCCGGTTCGAGTCCGAGCTGCGCGGCGAGCCGGGCAAGGCCGATCGGTTCGACATCCTGCAGACCCACCCGCGCACCGCCGACCGCATCGCCCGGGCGATCCAGCAAGCCGGCGCCCGGACCGTCGCCGATCCCATCACCGCGCGCGATCTCTACCTCGACAAGATCGACGGCTTGCTCTACGGCGACAACCCGAAGCAAGGCTTCGTGCGCGGCCGCCGTTTCCTGCATCCCGAACTGCGATTCGCTTTCGAAGTGCCCCCGGGATACCGCCTGTTCAACGGCGCGGAGCGGGTGACGGCGCGGGGGCCGGAGGGCGCGACGATCGCTTTCGAAAAGTCGAAACAGGCGGCGCCCGGCGCCATGACCGCCTACCTAACGCGGGTCTGGGCCAAGGGCGTTGCGCTGGATGAGGTCGAGGAACTCACCGTCAATGGCATGGCGGCGGCGACCGGCCATGCCCAGGGGCGCGCCAGCGATCTGCGCCTGGTCGCGATTCGCTACGACCGGCAGACCGTCTACCACATGATTTTCGAGACCCCGCTGCGCGTGGCCGGCACACTATCGCGCGGCCTGCGGGAAACAACTTATTCGTTCCGCAAGTTGAGCGCGGCCGAGGCCGCAGGGTTCAAGCCGCTGCGGCTGCGTATCTACCGCAGCGGCGCACGCGAGACCGCGGCGCAGATCGCCGCGCGCATGCCCTTCCAGGACCACCGTCTGCGTCGGTTCCTGGTGCTCAATGGGCTCAGCCGGGACCAAAGCTTCCCGACCGGATACCGGCTCAAGATCGTGACCGAATAGCCCCGCGCCGGCTCCTTTAATCTGTGAATTCGCCTTCATGAGCCATGGATTGTCGTGAAGAGATCGGAAAACTGGCCTGACGATAAGGCCCGGGCACGATCGGATCGAAACTGATTCGGGAGCGTCAGACCGCTAGCAAGAGAATGTTGTCCCTCCGATAGGATATTGCGGTACAATCTTTTCGAAATCTGGTACCGGCAGGCGAATTTGGTTGGAATGCAGGAGAATCGTACGATGAATAAACTCTCGACTTTAGCAATCACCACAGTGGCGGCGCTCGTGCTGTCCGCCTGCGGCATGGAGTACAATCGGGCGCTCGACGCCACGCCGTCGGGCAGCGCCTTCGACAACCACCTGTACAAGGAATACATCGCCCTCGCAGGCGAAGAGACCGGAGAGAGCGATCACGGTAACTCGGATACCTTCGCGTTGCGGGCGATTGCCGCGGCGGCCGGCAACTCCGGCGCACCCGAAGACGTGGCCAGCCGCAATCTTCCCGCCGGCACCGAGGGCGATTTGCAAGTGGCGCATGCCACCCTGCTCGGCGCCTTCGCGAAATCGGCCAAGGAGAAGATCCCGGATCAGGCCGCCCGTGCCCAGGCCATGTACGAGTGTTGGATGGAGGAGCAGGAAGAAAATATCCAACCCGACGACATCGCCGCCTGCCGGGCCGGCTTCGAGGAAGCCCTGGCCGAGATCGCCGAAGCGCTGACCCCGATCATGGCCGCTGCGGCCGCCCCCGCCCCAGAGCCTGTCATGGGCCCGCTACCGCCGGTTCCCGGGCCTTTCGTGGTCAATTTCGGCTTCGACGATTCCGACCTCGACGACAAGGCGATGGCGATCATCAGGAGCGCTGCCTCCGCCGCCAAGGCGGCCAAGACCACAGGTGTCACCGTCACCGGTCATACCGATTTGGCCGGCGGCAATGACTACAATATCACTTTGTCCAAGGCCCGTGTGCTCTCTGTCAGCAATGCGCTGGTTGTCGCGGGCGGCGCCAAAAGTTCGAGCGTCGTCCAAAAATGGCGTGGCGAGGAGAGCCCGCGCGTCGGCACTCCGGACGGCAAACCCGAAGCGATGAATCGCCGGGTGGTGATCGTGTTTGCCCGCTGAGCGTACCCGCCCGTAAATCACCGGCCCCGGCATGCGTTCGGCGGGGTGTCCAAGATCGGCCGGAAGCGGCGCAACCAGTGGCGCCGCTTCCGGGCTCTATCGTGCTGTACGGCTTGTCACGGAAGAGGAACGGTTGCCTCTCAAATGGACTGCCGTTAGATTTTGTCCTCCGAATAGCAGGAACCTGCGGTCAGCCATTGCCATGAGAAAACCTGTCGTCGGCATCATCGCCAATCTCTTTATGATTAACGATCAGTACCCGGCCCAAGCAACCGGCAGTATGAATGTCGAAGCCATTGCACAGGTTGCGGGCGCGGTGCCGATGATTATTCCGGCGTTGCCCGATTGCGTGAATATCGACGAGATCAGGAGCGTTTGTGACGGATTTTTGTTCACCGGCGGGCGGCCCAATGTGCACCCGGCGGAATACGGCCATGAGGCCACGGACGCCCACGGCACCTTCGACCGGGGCAGGGATCGCGTGGTGCTTCCTCTGATCCGCGCTTGCGTGGATGCCGGGCAGCCGGTTTTGGGAATTTGCCGGGGATTTCAGGAATTCAACGTGGCCATGGGCGGCACATTACATCCGGAAATTCGCGACCTGCCCGGGCGCATGAACCACCGCATGCAGCCCGATGGCACGCTCGAAGAAAAATTCGCGCTCCGCCACGTGGTGAAATTTTCGCCGGGCAGCCCGTTTTCCCGGATTTTCGGCTCTGGCGAAGTCCTGGTCAATTCGCTGCATGGCCAGGGGATCGAGGAGCCGGGCCGGCGTGTAAAAATCGAAGGCTCGGCACCGGACGGAACCGCCGAGGCCATTACCATCCAAGACGCGCCCGGCTTCGCCATGGCCGTCCAGTGGCACCCGGAATACAACGCCGCCAGCGATGCCGTCTCCAAGCCTCTATTCGAGACCTTCGGCGCCGCCCTCACGGCCTGGCAACGCGGCGCCACATCGGCGGCGGAGTAGGGCATTCGCCTCCCTTGCCCGCCTGTGGAAATGGGAGTAGGTAACCCGCGCCCGCCCCGCGGTGATGGGACTGGACGCGCATTTCAGGGGGAACTCCACATGGCTCGCAAAAAGATCGCGCTTATTGGCGCCGGCCAAATCGGCGGCACGTTGGCCCTGCTCGCCGGGCTCAAGGAACTCGGCGACATCGTGCTGTTCGACATCGTCGATGGCATGCCCCAGGGCAAGGCGCTGGATCTCGCCCAGGCTTCGCCGATCGAGGGCTACGACGTCAAGCTCGTGGGCGCCAGCAAGTACGCCGCTATCAAGGGCGCCGACGTGGTCATCGTCACCGCCGGCATCCCGCGCCGCCCGGGCATGAGCCGCGACGACCTGCTGGACACCAACTCCGGAGTCATGGCCGCGGTCGGCGCCGGCATCAAGCGTTACGCCCCGAAAGCCTTCGTGATCTGCATTACCAATCCGCTCGACGCCATGGTCTGGGTCCTGCAGCGCGAGTGCGGAATCCCCACCAACATGATCGTCGGCATGGCCGGCGTGCTCGATTCGGCGCGCTTCCGCTACTTCCTGGCCGATGAGCTGAGCGTCTCGGTGGAGGACGTGAGCGCCTTCGTGCTCGGCGGTCACGGCGACACCATGGTGCCCATGCCACGCTATTCGACCGTCGCCGGTATTCCGGTTCCGGATCTGATCAAGATGGGCTGGATTACCAAGTCCCGGGTCGATGAGCTGATCGACCGCACGCGCAACGGTGGCGCCGAAATCGTCGGGCTGATGAAGACCGGCTCGGCCTTCTACGCCCCGGCCGCGTCGGCCATCGCCATGGCCGAATCCTATCTCAAGGACAAAAAGCGGGTGCTGCCCTGCGCCGCCTATCTAAAGGGCGAATACGGCATCAAGGACATGTTCGTCGGCGTCCCGGCGGTGATCGGCGCGGGCGGCATCGAGCGTGTGGTCGAGCTGCAGCTCAGCAAGCGAGAGGCCAAGATGCTGGCCAAATCGGTGGCGGCGGTTCGGGATCTTGTGGATATCTGCAAGAAACTCATGCGAAAATCGGCCAAAAAGGGCCGATCCTAGGCCGGCCGACGGTTTCTGTCTCCGGTTGCACCGGTGACTCAGGATGCTAGAGTAGCCGTCGATTCGGCGGCAAGAATCGCAAATTCCGAGCGGAGACCGCCGGTGAAGCCTTTCTTAACCGAATTCACGGCAAAAGAGACCTCATGAACATTCATGAATATCAGGCCAAGGGCCTGCTGGCGAAGTTCGGGGTCGCAACCCCCAGCGGCGGAGTTGCCTTCACCCCGGAAGAGGCCGAACACGTTGCGCGCGACCTGGGCGGGCCGGTCTGGGTGGTCAAATCCCAGATCCATGCCGGTGGGCGCGGCGCCGGGCATTTCCGGGACGATCCCGAGGGCGCCGGCGGCGTGCGCGTGTGCAAGTCCCGCGACGAGGTCAATGACGCCGCCCGCAAGATGCTCGGCCATGTGCTGGTGACCAAACAGACCGGAGCGGCCGGCAAGGAAGTCAAGCGCCTGTACATCGAAGAGGGCGTCGATATCGCGCGCGAGCTTTATCTCGGCATGCTGACCGACCGCGCGACCAGCCGGATCACGATCATGGCTTCGGTCGAGGGCGGCATGGAGATCGAAGAGGTCGCCGCCAAAACCCCCGAAAAGATCCTCAAGGTGGCGATCGATCCGGCGATCGGCTTCATGCCCTACCACGGCCGCCAGATCGCCTTCGGCCTCGGCCTCGAGGGCAAGCAGGTCGGCGCCTGCGTCAAGTTCATCGGCGCCATGTACCGGGCCTTCACCGAACTCGACGCCAGCATCGTCGAGATCAACCCCCTGGTGGTGACCGGCGACGGCCAGGTGATCGCGCTCGACGCCAAGATGAACTTCGACGACAACGCGCTGTTCCGCCA
>SMVB01002784.1_pt1 | contig 13468 bp, 12 predicted proteins | sample 2456461 | NCBI WGS metagenome assembly SMVB01 (sample SAMN11095934, study PRJNA526329) | marine sediment metagenome | biome: Marine sediment; feature: Surficial sediment; material: Deep marine sediment; isolation source: Hadal surficial sediment | place: Pacific Ocean | collected 2014-05 | depth...
ACCGCTCTGGATGAGCGCGTTATGTGCGCAGGAGTATATCGGGCCCAAGGCGCTGAACAAGGTCGTGCCCTGTTTGAACCAATGCCTTTACCCGCACCTGCCGCGCGTCGATAGGATCGTTCGATGGCTGCACCCACAGAAGACCCACGAGTGGTCCAACCGGGACACGCTCAGACACCGTTCACCGCAGACGAAATCCGAGAAGGGTGTCCGGCGGGACGAACCATCGGGCTGCTCGTCGAGCCCCCCGACGCCGATCCGTTCGTCACCATCAACCGTTTTGTGACCGTCGACGATGAGGGGGCCGACCACGAAAGCGAGTCGCTGACGATGGAGGGTGATCCGATGAACCCGCCTGAACAATTGCGGACCCGCTGGAAGGAGTTCCAGGCCCACGCCTCGTTCTCCGCCGAACAGACCGAGATCGCGTCGGAGGTCCTGGATACACCCATGGGTGCGCTCCAGTGCAAGCGCTACACGGTCGCCGATGGGCCGACCTCAGACACGTATTGGTTTGCGATGGACAAACCGGGGATGCCGGTGAAGGTGGAGACCGTGGGGCCGGGTGGCGTCACCTACCGGATGAGGATGATCAACGACAACCGTTGAGTCACAAGTCGCAACTCACAACGGGGCGCCAGCCCTTTGCTGGACCTCCATCGAGGAGCCTTGAATCGCGACTCGGCCCGACATCACCTTCTACCATGACCGGTGGGAGGAGGTGATGACTTGGATTCGGCACGTCTGACCCAGCCCCATGTTCGCGCCAACGGAGCACTGCGGCCTGCCACCTGGGACGAGGCCCTGGACCGCGCAGCTGCGGGGTTCCAAACCGCCCTTGACCAGCACGGGCCAACGGCATTCGGCATGTTCTCGTGCTCGAAGACGACCAACGAGCTGAACTTCATGGCACAGAAGTTCACCCGCGCCGTCATCGGGTCGAACAACATCGACAGCTGCAACCGCACCTGACACGCACCCAGCGTCGTCGGTCTGACGGCAGTGTTCGGAGCAGGGGGCGGAACCAGCTCCTACGAAGAGATCGAAACCACGGACCTCATCGTCCTGTGGGGGTCGAACGCGCGCGAGGCCCATCCGATCTTCTTCCACCACCTGCTCAAGGGAATCGACAACGGCGCCACCATGTACGCCATCGATCCCAGACGCACCGCGTCGACGGCCTGGGCGGATCACTGGCTCGGCATCGACGTCGGCAGCGACATCGCGCTGGCCAACACCATCGCATGCGAGATCATCGCCCAAGGCCTCCACAACGAAGCGTTCATCGCACATGCCACCACCGGATTCGACGAGTACCGGGCCTCAGTAGAGCCGTGGACGCTGGAAGAAGGGGAGCGGGTCACCGGTGTGCCGGCATCGTCGATCCAAGACCTCGCCCACGCCTACGCCAAAGCCGAGACCGCCCAGCTGCTGTGGACCCTCGGCATAACCGAGCACTACACCGCGGCCGACAACGTCTTTGCTCTGATCAACCTGGCCCTCCTCACCGGACACGTCGGCCGGTACGGGTCGGGCTTGGTGCCGCTGCGCGGCCAGAACAATGTGCAGGGCGGCGGCGACATGGGTGCCCTGCCCAACAAACTGCCAGGAGGCCAGGACGTCGCCGACGACGCCGGCCGCGCCAGGTTCGAAGCGAGATGGGGGGTCGAGCTCAGCGCCGAGCCCGGTTGGCATTTAGCTGAGATGTTCGACGCCATGGAACGGGGCGATCTCCACACCCTGTACATCATCGGGGAGAACCCTGCGCAATCGGAGGCAGACGGCGAAAAGGCGCGACACGCCCTCAAGTCGCTCGACTGTCTGGTGGTACAGGACATCGTGATGACGGCCACCGCCGAGCTGGCGGACGTCGTGTTCCCTGCGGCTGTGGGGTGGGCGGAGTCGGAGGGCACGGTCACCTCGAGCGAGCGACGGGTGCAACGGGTGCGCATGGCGGTCACGCCCCCGGGTGAGGCCCGCGACGACATAGACATCCTCGTCGCCTTGGCCAACCGTCTCGGCCACGACTGGCCGGCGACGACGGCAGAGGAGGCGTGGAACGAGCTGCGATCGTTGTCGTCGTGGCATGCCGGGATGAGTTACGAGCGGCTCGAGGCCCTCGGCGGCCTGCAGTGGCCGTGCCCAGACGAGAGCCACCCCGGCTCAAAGTTCCTGCACGCCCGGCTGTGGGAGGAGCCAAGCGGCGGGCCGGCGGCGCCGTTCACCGTGGTCGAATGGCGACCACCCATCGATGAGCTCAGCGACGAGTACCCGATCCGCCTCACCACCGGGCGCCATCTCGACTCGTTCAACACCGGGGTCCAATCCGGCCGGTCCCACGCACCTCGGCGCAAGGGTGCGACGATCGACATCTCACCGGAGGATGCCGAGCACCTCGCCCTCAGCGACGGGGATCTGGCCAGGGTCACCTCGCGCCGCGGGAGCGTTGTGGCGCCGGTTGCCGTCGAGACCGGGCTGCGTGACGGTCTCGCGTTCATGACGTTGCATTATCCGGACGAGGTCGACGTCAACGTGCTGACCCTCGATAAATGGGATCCGAAATCGGGGACGGCCGAGTTCAAGGCGACGGCGGTGCGAATCGAGCTGGAGGGCTAGGTGGATCTCAGAAACGTCACCACTCCGCCCTCCGACCGAGAACGCGTCGCCATTGACCGTGTGCTCGCAGACCATGGCTTCGCCGAGACCGACGGGACGCCCGGGCGAACAGCGATCGGTGGCCGCAGTGCCGCCACCCGGCGCGATCTGTTGCTCCCGGCGCTGCATGCCCTCAACGACGCGGTGGGATGGATCAGCGAGGGCGGACTCGGATACGCCTGTGAGCGGCTCACCGTGCCCCCGGCTGAAGGGTACGGCGTCGCCACCTTCTACGACCAGTTCAGCTTCGAGGAGCGGGTCGAGGTGGTCAGGGTGTGCGACGACATCGTGTGCGGTCCCTACGCCGACCAACTGATCGCCGGGCTCGACGGCATCGAGGTAGAACGAACCCCCTGCCTGGGGCGGTGCGAGAACGCACCGGTCGCCTTCATCCAGCAGCCAGGGTTCCGGCGCACCGAGATCGCCCCCGCCTCACCGCAGAGCGTTCTCGAAGGCGAACCGACCTCGGTGGACACCCATATCGGTGTGATCGGCGAGGCGGTTCTGCTGGCCAGGGTCGGGTCCGTCGACCCGGAGAGCCTCGACGGCTATCGAGGGGCCGGCGGTTACCAGGCGCTGAGCCGGGCCCTGGATGAAGGAGCAGACGCCGTCCTTGATCGTATCGAGGCGGCCCGGTTGCGCGGCCGCGGTGGCGCCTCCTTTCCTGCAGCAGCCAAGTGGCGAGCCGTTGCCCAGGCGCAAGGGGACAAGATCGTTGTTTGCAACGCCGACGAGTCGGAGCCGGGGACCTTCAAGGATCGGGTGTTGATGGAGGCGGACCCGTTCGCCGTGATCGAGGGGATGACCCTCGCCGCCTACGTCACCGGTGCCGAGCGTGGGTTCCTCTACGTGCGTGGGGAATACGCCCTTGCCGAACGACGCATGATCGATGCCATCGAGGCGGCCAGGGCGGCCGGTCTACTCGGAGAGGACGTCGCAGACGGTGGGTTTGCCTTCGACGTCGAGGTGAGGAGGGGCGCCGGCGCCTACATCTGCGGCGAGGAGACCTCGCTGTTCAACTCGATCGAGGGTCTTCGCGGCGAGCCGCGAGACAAACCTCCGTTCCCGACCCAGGAGGGTCTTTTCGGTTTGCCAACGGTGGTCAACAACGTCGAAACCCTGGTAGGCGCCGTCGCCATCACCATGGACAAGGACGGGAACAGCAAGCTGTTCCCCATCTCAGGCGCTATCAACAACCCCGGCCTGTACGAGGCGCCGTTGGGGGTGTCGGTTGCCGCGCTCATCGAGGCTGCCGGTGGACCCACCTCTGACGTCCAGGCGGTGCTGGTCGGTGGTGCCGCCGGCAAGTTCCTGCTCCCCGACGATCTCGAAGTCACCCTCGACCACGGAACGGAACCGCCGCTTGGGTCCGGCGCCATCGTCGTCTTCGATACCGCAACCGACATGGAAGTGATCGTCGACCGTATCGCCCGATTCTTCCGCGACGAGTCTTGCGGCAAGTGTGTGCCGTGCCGGGTTGGGACCATCCGCCAGGTCGAGGCCCTGGAGCGGCTTGGAAACGGCGCTGCGGAGCGCGAGACACTCGATGACCTCGCCGCAGTGCTCAGGGATGCCTCGATCTGTGGCCTCGGACAGCTGGCGGCCGAAGCCGTTCAGTCCGCTTTGGACCTCGAGCTGATCGGGGGTCCCAGTGACTGACACCGTGATGATCTCGATCGATGGGGTCGACGTACAGGCGCCGGTGGATGCAACGATTCTGGAGGCGGCCGCCAAGCAGGGAACCGAGGTGCCCACGCTGTGCTACCTCGAGACCCTTACCGCGGCGAGCACGTGTCGATTGTGTGTCGTTGAGGTCGAAGGCGCCAGGGTGCTTGCCCCCGGCTGTTCGCGACAGGTTGAAGAGGGGATGGTGATCAAGACCCGGTCGCCAAGGGTGGACCGCGCCCGGCGCATGGTGCTCGAGTTGCTCGCTTCCTCCGTCGACCTATCGCTGGCTCCCGAGTTGCTCGAGCTCGCCGAGGAGTACGGCGCCGCCCCGGAGCGGTTCGGCGAAGTCCGTGCCCAGGTGCAGCTCCCGGTAAACATCGACAACGGCCTCTACGTCCAGGACCTGTCCAAGTGCGTGCTGTGTTATCGATGCGTGTCGGCGTGCGGCGACGACGCCCAACACACCTATGCGATCTCCGTTACCGACCGCGGGTTCGGCGCAGCCATCTCGACGGAGTTCGGGGTGGCCCTCCCTGATTCGGCATGCGTCTTTTGCGGCAACTGCGTGGCCGTCTGCCCGACCGGTGCCCTCATCGTCACCACCGAGTACGACATGCGCCAGGCCGGAACCTGGGACGAAGAGTTGCAGACCGTTACCCGCACCATCTGTGCCTACTGCGGGGTCGGCTGCAACCTCGACGTGCACGTCCAGGACAACGAGATCGTCAAGGTGACCTCCCCGTTCGACCACGAGGTCACCGCAGGCAACCTGTGCATCAAGGGCCGGTTCGGTTGGAGCCACGTCTCCGGGCCCGCTTCGCCCGACTAACCATGTTCGTCTCTCCCACGAAGTCGCCGAGCTCCCAAGAGCTTCCTCCGCTCGCGCCTCTCCCGTGGCGCTGTCGTTTGCGAACGAGACAATCGCGTAGGGAATGAATCCCCTCCGACCGGCATTGACCCGTGGGAGACACCGAGGAGGTCCGGAGATGGCTGCTCTGCCCCCGATGCCGGAGGACTGGGAAGATACCCACGCAACGCTGCAGGCCTATTCGAACGCGGTAGCGGCCCTGCCGCGGGCGTTCATAACGCCACACGACAAGTGGTGGCACATCGCATTGACGGTACAACCGGACGGGCTCACCACCTCCCCGGTCCCGTTGCCCGACGGATCGACAGCGACGGTTCGCATGGATCACTACACCCACGAGGTGGTGCTCGCATCCGCAGGCGGACAACGGTGGACGTGGCCGATGGACGCCGGTCTCACCGCGACCGAGCTGGGCGACGCCCTGATCGATGCAGCAACCGAGCTTGGCCTCGAAGGTGAATACGAACGGGGTAAGTTCGAGAACGACGAGCCACGCCCGTACGATGTAAAAGCTGCCGCGGCCTTCTACGACACTCTTCTCATCGTCAACGGTGTGCTTGCCGAGCATCGAGCCCGGCTGGAAGGCGAGGTCAGCCCGATACAGATGTGGCCCCACGGATTCGATCTGTCCTTCGAATGGTTCGGGACTCGGGTCGAGCGCCTCGAAGAAGACGGCGAGGTGGTGGAGTATCCATCGCAGCTCAACCTGGGTTTCTACCCCGGAGGCGAGCCGTACTTCTACAGCAACCCCTGGCCGTTCGATGCCGATGACCTGGTCGACAACCCCCTTCCCGCAGGGAGCGAATGGTATGACGAGGACTGGCAGGGAACCCGATTCCCCTACCACGAACTTCATGACGATCCGACGGCTACCGAACGGTTACTCGAGTTTGCCGACCGGGTCTTCCAAATCGTCCAGCCGACGCTGACAAGCTGAGGCTGGTGACCCGTAGCTGGGCGGCTCTTACCCGGGTTCGATCCTCGCCGCCCGCTCGATCTCTGAGCGGCGGAGGGCGCGTTCTACACTCACCATCTGCTCATCGGTGACATCGGGGATGTGGTAGGCGGCTCGGACGAACTCGGCAAGGTCGGCCCGATAATCGTGGCCGAAGGCATTGAAGTCGCCGGGGACGACCCTGGCCGCGTTCTTGGTGTCGAATACGGTTTGCCAGAACGTCACCGCAGGAACCCAGTGTTGGGTCCTGGAGATGTTCGGCGGGCGCTTGGAGGGTGGACCGAGCCACGGCGGCCTGCGGTGGAAGATCGACAGGTTGAACAACGTGACCGGGTCATCGTGGTGGTCGAGGAACGTGAACTGGGTAGCGGCGTCGTGCTCGTCGATCGTCGCCGACCGGCCAAACCTGCTGTCGTCGGGGTTCGCCGACAGCACTGCTCGACGGAACTTGGCTGGGTACGGGGTTCCGACCCACAAGGCGTTTTGGATCGATCGCTCGACCAGTGCCTCGTAGCCCGGGTTGGGGAATGCATCCTGGCTGGTTTGGGCACCGAGGCTCTCCCCGTAGAGGACGACGCGAGGCCAGCCCTCCCTCGGTCGCCGGCTGAGCTCTTTGGAGATCTCCTCGACGAGAGCCAGGTGCTGTTGCTGAGCCGCCCCGACGCGGTCGACGGAGAGCAGAGAGGGGCGTTTGCCATATTGGATTGTGACCGAAGCTACGTCACCTCGCATGAAATACTCCGCCGCTTCGATGGGTATGTGGTTGAGATACCCCGTCCCCGCCGGTGAGCCGATGATGACGAGAGAGCGGTCGAGGGCGTGGGTGCGCCGGATCTCCATCATTGCCAGCTCTACCCGCTCGTCGATGCCTGGTGCCGAGTCGACTCCGATGTAAAGACGAATCGGTTCGATCGCATCGGCGGTGCCCAACACGATGTCGATCGCCTCCGGGGTCGGCACTTCGGAAACGAACCGTCTGCCCTGAACTCCGAGGTCGGCGAAGGCGACGACGCTGTCGGCCCCTCCACTGACGAGACGCGATGTGGGCGGAGACGCGTAGCCGGGTTCGATATGGTCACCCGCTGCATCGAGTAACCGCAGCACCCGCCTGGCGCAAAGCTTGGCCCCTGCGGCGAATGCGCAGGCGATGGCGACGTGGGCGAAGAAGGTTGGTGCGCGGCGCCGGCTACTGCCCGTGGAGGTGAGGAGATCAACGGCGGCTGCGGCACTGGCTCGCTCGACGGCGACCAGCGCTCCGGCTGCAACCGCGATGCCGGTTCCGGCGGCGAGGCTCGACGCGATCGCCAGGGAAGGTGGTGGCCGGCGGCCATTCTTGCTGTATGCGCGAACCTCCCTCCTCAGGGAGATTGCAACGACGGCGCCGATGCCGGCCGTCTCGACTGCGGCACGCAGCGGGCCGCGACCACGCCGGCGCCGCCGGAGGGAGAGGGCGCCCGAGGTTATGGCAGTGGCCGAGGCGACCCTCCCGAGGGTGTTGAGCACAGGCGCTCGCTCGTCGGCGACGGTCATCGCCGCCGCGGCCGTACCCGCGACCGCCGCCGCGATGATCGCCCGATCAATCCCGGTTGCAGCGCACGTTGCTTCGATGGCGCGTTCGCCGAGGTTGCCGGCGACATAGCCTGAGGCCATCGATCCGGCGACGATCAGCGCCTGATCGTTGCGGGACCTATCGACGAGCGACGGCTGGTAAGAGCGGATGGCGGCGGAGACTGCGAGGGTGATCCCGGTCTGTACCGGGGGTCGCGACAGGAATCGGCCGAGGTCCTTGAGCATGGCGACGAGCCTATCGCAGGGCGCGAGTCCGCGGCCCGTCACTCGACGAAGCGGTTCAGGATCGATGCGGACACGGTCAGCGCCAGTCCTCCGAGCAGCGTGGCGAGGAACGAGTCGCTGTCGAAACCGATATCGGCCGCTTGCGCCACCCGAATCAGGACGACCATGAGCGCAACGTTGACGACCAAGGTGAACAGACCAAGGGTGAGGATGCGCAGCGGCAGCGTCAGCATCTTGGCGGCTGGTTTGATGTACGCGTTGACGAGGCCGATCACCAGCCCGAACACGGCGAACCACCACCAGTCGCCGGTGAACGACAGCCCCGGGACAAACCACACCGTGAACCACGCCGCGATCGCATTGCCGGCGATTCTCAGCAGCAGTCCCACCCGGGCAGCGTACTGAGATTCGTCCTTTCTTCGGACGCTACGTCCGGGTACGATCAGTTGTCCACAGGCCTGGCCAGAGAGGTGTGATGCGGGACTGGAAGACCTATAAGGCAGCGCCCGGCGCGCCGGAACCGTCGAGTGACGCTCCGCCGCTGATCGCCAAACGCCAGTCGGCGGTGGCAGCCCCGAAACAGGCCGCCGAGCCGTACCTTGAGATCACGCTCGACATGAACGCCGAACAGCTGACGCTGATGTTCGATGACCCGGCCACGTTTGAGTCCCGTCCCGTCTTCGGGCCTGGACAGGCGCCGGCTGACTTCCAAGAGGCGTGGCGCGCCGAGGCGATGCGGTCCAGCGCAGAGATCGCCGAAACCTTCGGTCCTTGGTCGAGCGAATCCCGGATCGACGGTGCGACGTACTACAGGAGAGCGACCCGCCTGCATTAGGTAAGGGGTAGTTGGGAGTCGTGCCTACGTCCAACTACCAAGAGGCTCCGCAAATAGGGCACGATCCGATCTCTATCGGCGAAGGCCATCTGCGAGCCGTGGGCCCGAGCGGGCCGTAGCCAAGAGCGGGAAAATGGCTCCACTTCTGTCGAGACGACCGGTCACCTGTCGGTGCGCGCTCTAACTTCCCGGCTCCGTCGGTGGCGGAGGCTCGGGACAACTCTCGCTCTCCTCCAAACCGAGTTCGATCACCGCTCGCTCCGGGTCCTCCAGGACCAACTGCACGTGCTCGTGGACGAGATCGATATTGGCGATAGCGCCCCGCTTCCCATCGTCGCGGTACCTCAAGTGGTAAGTCGGAGGGATGAACCGGATCGACACGATCTCTTCGAGGTCGATCTTCGGGTAGAGGGCGACGAGCTCGGGAAGCAGGTCGAGCGGGATGTCGGTGGTCACCGTACGCTTGATGACGTCGGCGATCGTCGGGAAGCTGGTGATCAGGTCGGTCGGCGTCATCTGCTCCATCGCCGCTTCGATCACACACCGCTGTCGACCCATACGGGCGTAGTCGGTGTCCTGGTGCCTGGTTCGCGCGTAGGACAAGGCCTGCTCTCCATCCATGTGCTGCATGCCGGGTTCGATGACCAGGCGGGTAAAGCCACCGTCGAGCGTCGGATACTCGTCGTCGACGATCCTGGTCGGCACGTAGATGTCTACCCCACCGATCGCATCGATGATGTCGGTGAAGCCGTCGAGATTCACCAGCGCGTAGTAGTGGATGGGGATGCCGAGGAACTCCGAGACCACGCTCTTGACCGCGTTCTCCGACGGCGACCCCGGTCCGGGGAACGCCTCCGGCCACTGCTCACCTGCGAGCCAGAGCTCGTTGATCAGCTCCGGATAGCAGTCGCAGTCCCAGACCCCCATCCCTTCGGGTAGCGGGGCGTACGTCCAGTTCCGCGGCACTTGGAACAGCGCCGCCTCCCCGGTTTTCGGGTCGATGCTCATCGTGATCATGGTGTCGGTTCGGATGCCGGAGCGCCCGACGCCGAGGTCCCCACCGAGCAACAGGATGTTGAGGCGCTCGAGCTCCTCCCAAGGAGGAGGCGGAGGGAGCGTGGTTGTGGTAGTCGGTGGCAGCGTCGTCGGATCGTCCGATGATGTGCCGACCGGAGGGGTCGATGTCGACGGCGGCTCGGTGTCGGCGCCTGCTGTCTCGCCACCGTCGAATGTCGATAGCAGCAGGTCGTACTGGATGAGGTCGTAGCGAGCGAAGACGAGGTGCGGGGCGATCAGCACCATACCGAGGATGACCGCAGCCGCGATGCCGACCGTGCGGCCCACCGGCCGGCCCCCATCGGAAGCGGTGCGGTAGGCGTCGTCGGCTGCCCACACCCGGTAGGCGAGCAGGATGATGTTGCCCACCATCATCAAGGCAAGGGTCGTCGGGCGGAAGAAAGCAGTAACGACCGAAACCTTGTCTCTGAAGAACAAGAGCAGGATGACGACGAGGGCCGTGTCAATGGCGAGCAGGATCTTCGCCTTTCTCCGATCGCCTGCGATCCACTGCCCGAGTCCGGGGATGAAAACGGACGCAGCGGCCGCCAGTAATGGATGCGCGTGGGAGTCGACGGAGGAGGCGGTCACAGCAGCCGCATGATAAATCGAGCGCTCTAGTAGTCGTGCCTATCACCGGCAGGCGCCGGGTGGCCGGGTAACCTCCCGATCGCCCTCGTGACATGAGCCTGTGACCGACGATCCCACCCAACTCGAGCCATCCGAGTCGACGCCCTCTCGCGCCACTCGATATTCCTATATGCGCTCCGACGGCACGCTCGACATCGTGGTTGGCAGCTTTGTCGCCGGTCTCGCCGCCTACGCCTACCAGTTTCTCGGAGGCCACAGCCTCGGTGCGGAGGGGTTCGCACCTATCGGAGCGCTGCTCACCGCTCACTTCCTCGCCTTCGTAATCATCCTGTTGCCGATCGAGCAGTTCGTGATTCGGAGGCTCACCCTCGGTGCCAGGGGCTGGGTTGTGCCCGTTCGTGCGGTAGCACTGACCGTCTCCAGTGCCGGCGTGGGCGCCGTCGTCGTCTGGTCGACGGCGGACAGCTACTTCCTCGGCGATACGTCGTTTGTCTGGTTCATCATCGGCACCGTCTCCTTCCACTTCTTCTTTGCTGTCGGGCGTGGTTACCTCGCCGGCTATCGCCGGTTCCGGTCCTATGGGTACGTCAGCGCGGCTGCTTCTCTATTCCGCCTTGCCCTCGCCATCGGCGTTGTGACGATGGGTGCGACCGTCCAGGGTTTTGCCTGGGCCCAGGTGCTCGGGCCAGTGGTCATCTTTCTGTGGCGTCCGTGGAAGCGGCCGGAGCAGCCGATGCCCAGCTCGCGGCGAGATCTCACCGATGAGCACATCGACACCATGGGTGAACGCGGCTTGCTCTCCGGGCTGGTCTTGTCCTCTGCCGCCTCGCAGGCGCTGCTCCTCGCCGGTCCGCTGGTAGCGGGTGGCCTCGGCGCCACGGACGTCCAATTCTCCATCACATTTGCGACGCTGCTCCTCGCCAGGGCCCCGCTGACCCTCGGCTACAACCTGATCGCCAGGGTGCTTCCGCCATTCACCGAGATGGCTGCCACCGGCGAAGAGCGCGAGCTCCGCTCATGGGCTCGGGGACTCGGTATCGCCGGGGTGGCGCTTGCGGTGGTCGGCGGCTTCGTCGGCGCCCTGATTGGGCCGACTCTGGTAGCGGTTGCATTCGGGCAGGACTTTCGGCCGACCGCTCTCGTCTCGGGCGTGGCGGCCTCCGGTGTGGTGTTGGCCGCTTCTGCGCTTTTCATCGGACAGGTTCTGGTGGCACGTGGCCAGCCAACCAGACTCGCCCTGGCGTGGCTGAGCGCCTTGGTTGCTGCGGGTGCGGTGCTCGTGCTTCCGATTTCCGATCCGATCCTTCATGTGACGGTCGCATTCCTAGCCGGCGAAGCGGTCGCACTCGGCGCGCTGATTGTCGGCGCTCTCGCACGCGATCGCGGTGAAGGCGAGATCTCGCACGGCTATGTGGTGGCGAAGCGATCGATGGATATCGGCGGCTCCCTCGTCGCCATCGTGCTGCTCGCCCCTGTGCTGGCGCTTGCGGCGCTGGCGGTGCGGCTGGACTCGCGGGGTCCGGCCTTTTTCCGGCAGCTGCGTACCGGGAGAGGAGGCAAGGACTTCTGGATGGTCAAACTCCGCACGATGACCATCCACCACGACCCTGCTGTGTTCCACGAGCACCTAGAGGCGATGAGGCGCGCTGCCTCGGACGATGAGTACACGATCAGGATCGATGACGATTCCAGAGTCACTGCAGTTGGCGCTCGGCTACGCCGGTGGTCGCTCGATGAGCTACCCAACCTGTGGAATGTGCTCAAGGGGTCGATGTCGCTGGTGGGGCCACGACCGCTGGTGCCTGCCGAAGCTGATCTCATCGGCCTCGACAATCCGAGGTTCACGGTCAAGCCGGGCGTGACTGGGTATGCCCAGGTGCACGGCAGGGACACGATCTCACTGGAGGTGCGCACCGGACTCGACGAGAAGTATGTGGCCGACAGATCCATCCGCCTCGACCTGAAGATCCTGGTGAAGACGGCGGCGACCGTTTTCCGAAACCCTGGAGCCGAGTCGAAGGGCTGAGCAGCATGGAATCACCGTGCGTCCGTTAGGGTTCCCTGATCATGGATCCGATCACAACACTGCTCAACGAGGGCAACCCGGCGATTGCCGTTGTCGGTGCAACCGACAACACCACCAAGTATGGGTCGATCATTTACCGCGACCTCAAGGCGAAGGGGTACCGGGTGTACCCGGTGAACCCGGGCCGCGACGAGGTCGACGGCGACACCGCCTATCCCGACATCGGCGATCTGCCTGTGACGCCCGACATCGTGAACATCGTGGTGCCGCCACACCAGACGTTGCGCGTTTTACAGCGGGCTGCAGAGCTCGGCATCGAGAACGTGTGGGTGCAGCCGGGCGCCGAGGACGAGGCGGTCCTCGATTACCTCGAGGCGGGTTCGTTCGCCTACCTGGCCAGGGCCTGCATCATGGTGCAGGCGAGAGTCAAGGCAGCCCAATAACCCCGAATCGCCACGCCACGAACGTCGCGATAGACTCGGCGCCTTCAGAGGCCAGACATTTTGGGGGGTGGAGATGACCGTTGAAGACCTTCGTGACGCGGTACTTGCCGTGCCAGGCGTAGCAGGAGCCGAGGTTGCAATCCGTGAGGACAAGACGCCGGTCGTGCGCGTCTGGACCGATGGCAGCCGCGGCGACGCCGAGGTTCATAACGACGTTTGCGATGTGATTGCCATTCACGGGTATGGAAGTGGCACCGCGGCGACCGGTCGTGCCGCCGTTGAAGCCCGTGTCGCCGATGCGGTCGGTGCCGCACCTCCCGTCGTGGTCGACGAGTCCGGCTATACGGGTGGCGAGCATTTGGACGCTGTTGCGTCGAGCGGTCTCGCCAAGTTGATCATCGAGGAAACCGGAAACGATGTCGTTGCAGTGGCTTCCGACGCCAGGGGACGGACCGCTCGCGCCGTGGTTGGCGACGGTTCTGACGCATTCATGGTCGCGGTCACAGAAGCCGTGGCCAGCCTCAGGGGAGTCATGCCCTCCCCGGTCCTGCTCCGAGTGGAAGACCGGTTGATTGAG
>SMVB01081945.1_pt1 | contig 13465 bp, 11 predicted proteins | sample 2456461 | NCBI WGS metagenome assembly SMVB01 (sample SAMN11095934, study PRJNA526329) | marine sediment metagenome | biome: Marine sediment; feature: Surficial sediment; material: Deep marine sediment; isolation source: Hadal surficial sediment | place: Pacific Ocean | collected 2014-05 | depth...
AAGCTCCGGGCTCGATGCCAAGACGAGATTCAATTCTCGGAACGCATCGGCGACTCCGGCATTCGTGGATGCTCGTGTTGCGACTGAGTTTTGCTTTACCTCAAGCCCTACAAACACAAGAGAACCTACTATGCCCACTAAGCCGATAACTTCAGCGATTCCTCTGGCAGTCCAGCCCGACATATATTCGCTTTTGATTCGTACTAAAAAAGAGTGAGTGCTAGATTGGCCGTTCTCACGAACGGCTGCTTAGGGTCACAAGCCGTCATTTACAATGGCTCAGATTCTAGCAGATGAGCGGCTGCTGCCGGCAGTATTGCTGCCGGTCGGTGACGTTACCGCGGTAACGTGAGCGCCGAGCGTCTGCTCCTGCCGTTAGCAGTCGCTCGATCGAGTGGTGGGACGCTATCAAAGGAGAATATGCGCAATCACTAGTGGACGCGGTAGATGCCGCATACGCTGAAAAATAACTGTGGAGTCACTATTACTCACCCCTCGTTCATTGCGTGATGATCTACGTTCCCTGATTCATAGAAAGCGATTACTAATGTACTCTAATCCGCAGCCAGGTTTTCCAACGGCTCTTCCATTATCTTGCCAAATACACTCGCCGTACGATCCGATATATCGTCTAGAAACTGATCGACATCCTCGATCGCCTTGAAGGTGTGGTAGCCGGTCTCAAGGAAGTCCTGCAGCGAAGAGAACCCTGCCAACCGCGCCGGTGATCGCATCGCCCTCAAAATCAGGCCGATCATGGGCAATTCGATAACGTAGTTGAGACTCTGGCCAACCTGTTTGGTCAACTCGACCAATTCAAGAAACTCATCAAGCCGACTAACCTGTCTGCAGGCCAGGCAATAATTTCGCTCGGAGATTTTGTTCGCGGGCGACAATTTCCCGAATAATTCCCGGCAGATCGAAAGATTGATTGTCAATATGCGGCTATTGAGTTCCATTGCTACAGCGATTGTCTGTAACGCTTTATCCGGCAACATCCGGACCATGGCCGGCACAACCCGGGCCAGGTCGTGATCGCGTTCACTGATGCCGATACCCGTAAGCTCGGAAACGACGAAGTCAACTGCCGCGGTATTTTCCTTTGTCACACAAAAGTCATCGTAGAACTGCAACATATAGTTGTTTTGCCAGACGACGAAAGTCTGATAGTTGTTGAGGATGTCCGGGTGGTCCAAATATTCCCGGTGTACTGCATTGCTCAGGTCGGTGAAATAACGCAGACGATCCGCAGCACTCTTGTTTTTGTTCTTCAAGGACGGCTGTACTGGTCTATTACTTGTTCTATCGCGTTCGAGCACACCCGGCAAAAAGGCGTTGTGCGAGTAAACATGATGCAATTCATCTCGGATCGGTAATAGCCCTCAGATTGATAGTTCGCGCCTTCAAACGCACCTATCAAATCTCGCGTGGGCGCTTTCGAGAACATGCCTTCCACTATTTCCTGATTGCGGCGAAACAAGGCGTTCATTTCGGACTCGGGAACATTGTCCTCCCGCATCTTTGTTCGAATCTTCTGATACGCCAGTGAGTGTTCCTCAAAAGCTTCTTTTGGCCACGGTGTAGGCAGTGGCGTTTCAGCATCGACCAGGTCGCGCCATTTCAGTTCTTGCGGGTCGAGCAGGGCGGTCACATTCGGTTCATAGGGCTCGATCAATACATCCGGTGCCTGGTAGGAAACCGAGCTTGTGAAATATTCATCGGCGAGCCCGGCAAAGTGATGGCCAAATTCGTGCACAAACACATACGCAGCCCAATCACTGTTCGCCGCTGTTGTTCCGTATAAGCCAAGGATTCCGCCGCCGCCGTAAGTATCGGTGTTGGTCAGGATCTCGATGAACTCATAGGGCGCGGACGACGCGATGCGGCGCATTGCTTTGTTTTGCGTGGTCAGAACATAGCGTTCACTGCGAAACGCGTCATAAGTTGTCCCAATCGGTGAATCACGATAGGTATGCGTTGAGGGTCGCGATACGCCCGATTCTGCGCTCGCTGGCGATATTGCCCAAACATTGAAATCGCTTCGTCGCTCTTTGAACGGTGACGTCGCAAACAGGTGTTCTGTGAGCTCTTTCGCCTTGGCAATGAACTTGTCGTGTTCATAGGCCGTGTATCCGTCACCGAGTATCAGCAGGTCCACTTTGATCGCCGGGTCGCCGTTATTCTCTATCGCAACGACCTCGCCGGAGTAAGACGCAGATTCCTGGTGTACCAGGTAGTCATTCGGGTCGATTTCAATTCGCCAGATTTCGTCAAAGCCATTTACGACGTTACGCTTTTTGATAACCAGCTCAAAACTTTCTTCCTGATTGGGCAGACGAACCGACTCGTGAAAAGTGCGGTTTTGCTTTTGAGCCTCGCCGGTCGTTTCCCATTCGCCATAAATGCTGCTAAAGCTCCTGGACCAAATTACGTTTCCTGATTCGGGATCGATTGCTTCGAACACGTATTTTCCAAGAAGCAGCTTATCGACTGGCTGCTGCAGATTTCCCGGGAAGGGTAACGGCTCCAGAACAACCTGGTCCAGACTGAATAGCTCGGTATCGACATTGCCAGTGTGAAAGTAATCGATGCGTAACGTCCGTGGAGCCGCGTTAACGACGCTGGCAATGAGAACAAGAACCAGGGTTAAAGCGATGCGATGCATAACGTTTTCCTTAGAGGTTAAACCGTAGATTGCGGTCGAATGGGCGAGCCATCATAAAAACGCTCTAGACGAAACTCCGACAAGTCAATTGCGTTATCGGCATTGGTCAGCATATCGGCGGCAGCCTTGCCGGCCCCCGGTCCGATGCCAAATCCATGCCCGCTGAATCCGGTCGCAATAAAGAACCCACCGATTTTCGCGGATTCGCACATAATCGGCACCATGTCCGGCGATGTTTCGACAATTCCGGCCCAGGCTTCCACGATTTCAGTCGATGCCAGTTCCGGAAACAGCGTATCAATTGCTCGTCGGGTCTTTCTAATGACCGCCTTGCTCGGCGAAGGGTTGAGGACGCGCTTTTTCTCGAACGGAGATTCCTGGTCCAGCGCCCATCGTTTTGGCGTCTTTAATTCATCAAACAAATCGCTGCCAATGCTCAAGCGTAGCTTGTCGAAATCCATCATGAGCGCCGGAATAAATTTGATCCCGTAGCGAATTGTCGACAATGCGATGGAGTGGTGTAACTGGAATCCACTAGCGGCCGTGTAACCTCCGTCCTGCCTGCGACGAATGCCCAGCTTGTCGTCATAAGCATTACCGTTAAGCACGTTTTTGCATTGACCAAGTCGGACGACCGTGCCTTTCACTTTGAGCTGTGGAACCGATATTCCCAGCGAGCGGCAAAACATCGATGTCCATGCGCCGGCCGCACACAACACGCGCGAGGTTCGTATGGTTCCATGTTCAGTTACCACCGCTGAAACCTGTCCTGCCGATGTTTCGATGCCACGCACAGCGCATGACGTCAGTACGGTTGCTCCGGCGCGTTCTGCTGCCCGGCGTATGGCTGGTGTCGCTTTGTGTGGTTCCGCACGACCATCGCTTGGCGTATGCATTGCGCCAACCCAGTGTTTCGATGCACCGTCAATCAGCTTGTCCAACTCTGCCTTTTCGACAGCTCGAGTGTCGAGCTCATACTCCCGAGCGATGGACATCCACTCTAATGCCTCATCCCAGTCACGTTGATTGCGTGCCAGCATGGTTGAGCCACCGCGTTCGAACCCGACATCTTCACCGATTTCATCTGCGAGCCCCGCCCAGATGCGCAGGCTTTCCATCATCATGGGCATCTCTCGCGAGTCACGAGCCATCGCTCGTACCCAACCCCAGTTTCGGCCGGATTGCTCGCCCGCAATATGCCCTTTTTCACAGAGCGTGACATCGATACCACGCTTGGCGAGAAACCAGGCCGCGGAAACGCCGACGATGCCGCCGCCAATGATGACGACATCTGAGCTGCCTGGAATCGAGTCTGGAGCCTGAAACGGCTTGTCCCAGGTTTGCGATACGGTATTGCGTGAATCTGCCATAGGCGCAACGGTAACGGGTGTTTATGACACCGGCAAGTCCTAGCGAGTGGCTTCCGTGGGCTTCAGGCGAATGAGTGCGGCAAGCGCCGATCGTATTCGATGATCGCGTAACCGCATGAAGGCTCGAAACAGTACTGGCACCAAAAACAGCGTCAATATGGTGGCCACAAACAATCCGAATACCATGCTGGCAGCAACGGGGCCCCATAACAGTGATTTACCGCCAAGACCTGTGGCCAACGAGAACAAACCGGCGATAGTGGTCAGTGTGGTCATGAGGATCGGTATGACGCGACGTCGTGCCGCGTACATGATGGCGTGCAATGGACGCATGCCGGCTTTGATACGCGTGTTGGCAGCGTCGATCAGCACGATTGCTGCGTTAACCGCTATGCCCGTCAAAGCCACTATGCCGTACATGGTATAGAGACTAAGAGGCTGTTGCGTGACGAACAATCCAAACGATACACCGGTAAATGCCATCGGTACCGTGACCAGGATAAGCAGGGGTTGAAAGTAACTTCGAAACTGTGTCGCCAGTATCAGGTAGATCAGCCCCAGGCCGAACAATCCAAGCATCAACATGGCATCCAGACTTTCCTGAATGTCGTCAAATGCGCCGGAGAAATCGAGGTCAACACCGGGATAATCGGTCTGAATTTTCGCCCACTCATCCCGGATGTAATGATTTGCCTCGATCGTGTTTGGCGACGTCGGGCCGAGATCTGCTTCGACGTTGATCGATCGCCTGTAGTTGTAATGTTTGATCGTACCGCTACTGCGTCCGACGCTTGCGCGGGTTAGCGCTCTGAATGTCGTCGTGCCACCGCCCGGCAGGATGATCGGGTCATCGAGAACGATACTGGCATCGTTAATCACACGACGCGGGCCGCGCACGCGCAGTTCGACCTTTTCTCCTTCGCTGCGCGTAAACGCGATGACTTCACCGTCTAAATGAAGCCGCATAAGCCGCGTAACATTGCCGGGAGTAAGGCCGGCCTCGCGTATAGCGCTGTAGTCCAGCTCAAGGGTTAATTCGTAGCCCCCAGAAACGTCGTTGTCCACGACATTTTCGGCACCATCGATCTGCCGAACGATTTTCTTCACGGCCGTCAGGGCAGGGCGCAATATGTCGTACGAGTCTCCGCGAACCTTAACGTTAATGTCTCTCGCAACAGGCGGCCCGCCAGTGAGCTCGAAAAACGACACTTCACCATTGCCCGATGCCTGCTGCGCCGCTTCGCGCACAGCGTTCACGATTTCATTAACGCTGCGGCCATTTCGGGCTTTTGGCATGAGAGAAACCTGAATCTGGCCGTACTGGTCGCCGAACAATGCTTCGACGTCGGTAAACTTGATGCCTGCCATGCTGGTCATCGAACGCAACTCGGATTCATCAATGAGCGGTTGAATTCGTTTTCGAACTCGTTCTGTCTGCGCCAATGACTCGCTTATCGGCGTATCCGGCGGCATATCAATATTGACGTAAAACATTCGAATCGGATCGAAGGTAAAAAAATCGGCTTTGATGGCACCACTGTAAATGCCCGCGATCGACAGGATAAACGCAAGAATGCCCGCGGCAAAAAATGGCACAGGCCGCCGAAATACGAACGCGAGTGCACGGGTATATTTGATGCGAACCCGGTGTGTCCAGCGGCCGCGCCAGTGTGACAGATGTTGACCCGTTGATTTCTTTCCGGTCGTTGCACCAATCACATGGGCTGGCAAGATCCAGAATGCTTCAACCAGACTGACCAGCAAACCAACGGTCACGACGAGGGGGATAATGAGCATGAAGTCGCCCAAAATGCCTGGCAAAAGCATTAACGGCACAAACGCCGATATTGTTGTGAAGACTGCCGAGGTTACAGGCTTCGCGACCTCACGCAGCGCATCGATTGCTGCCTCGAGTGCTGCCTGGCCTCTTTGCAAGCGGTAGTACATGGCCTCAACGACAACCACCGCATCATCCACCAGCATGCCCAGCACGATAACGATGCCGAGAAGAACTGAGACGTTGAGCGTATTGCCGGTCACGTTCAGCACCCAGAAGGTGCCCGACACTGAAAACGCAATTCCCATGGTCACCAGGGATGCAATGCGAAAACCGAGAAACAACCAACACACGCCCAGCACGAGGAACAAGCCAAGCAGTGCATTCGTTTGCATGATGCTGATCGCTCTGCGTGTATTCGTAGTTTGATCGTCGGCCAGGGTCAACTGAATACCTGTACCCGCCAATACCTCGTTCTTTTGCTCAATGTATTCGTTAATTTTGTCAACGAGCTCGAGAGTATTGCTGTACGCAACTTTGGATATGGACATGGATATCGCGGGCCGTCCGTCAAAGCTAACCACCTGACGAGCTTCTCGGCGGCCTTTTCGAACATTGGCGACCTGGTCCAGCGATATCTTGCTTTTCGGCGAGCTTGGCGGCGATACCAGAAAACGCGCGAGTTCTTCCGGGTCCGTTGTTTTGCCTTTGATGCGCAGCAGCCACGATTCGTTGCCGACATCCACTTTGCCGGCGGATACATCCCGATAAGACGCACGCAGCTGATCTGCAATATCCATCGCGGTCAGGTTGTATGCGGCAAGCGCGTGAGGGTTCACTTCGATTTGTATTTCAGGTCGGTTAAAGCCGAACGCAAAAACATTGTCGACGCCCGTTATTCGTTCCAGTTCCTCCTTAATCAGCTTTCCTTGCCGCCGCAAACGCTCGTCATCCGCCTGACCTGCGACCACGACAATCGCGGTTGGAAACCCATTCGACGATGTTATTTCAAGTACGTAGGGATCCTCGGCATCCTCGGGTAACTGATCGTTCGCTTTGCTTTGAATTTCACGGCGAAGATCGGTAACGCGCTTGTCGAATTCTTTCTCGGACAAGTCCCGAAAGCGGACCATGATGTCGGAGATATTATCCCGGGACTTGCTGCTGACGAATCGGATGTCGGCAATATTACGCAGCGCGTCTTCGAGAGGCCCTGTAACCAATTGTTCGACATCCGCAGCAGTCGCGCCCGGCAACGCCGTGTTAATGCTGACGACGTTGAAATTGATTTCGGGATCCTGTTCTCTCGGCATCTGGTTATAGGAAAGGACTCCCATAATAATGACGACCGAAAACAGGATGTTGACCAACGGGTGGTTGGTCAACATTGTGCGCAAGAATTTCATTCGTGGTTGACTTGCAGTTTATCGCCGTCTTGTAAACGCGGGTGGCCGCGAGAAACAACCATTGTATGGGACGGTAAACTGATCGCAGCAGGGCGTCCTTCCTGCGCATTGGGTATTGGCACGAAACGCGCGGTGTCATTTTCGGCTATGAATATTCCGAACTGATCGCCGCGTTGCACGATTAATGCAACGGGTACAAGCCCCGATGACTCATTCCATATCAGTTGACCACTCGTGCCGATCGCTGCGGCATCGCCAGTGAATCGAAAACGCGCATGCACAATTCGATTGGCTATATCAATAACATTTGACAAGCGCATCAATTCGACTGGCCACTCAGTTCCCTGACTTAAGAATCGCACATCGGATACGCCGGGAATGTGCACGGCATAACGCGGATCGAGTTCGACGTCGATCTCGATATCGCTGGTTTGCACCACCGTAATTAACGGTGTCCCAGGCTGCGCGTAACTTCCGACCTGCGCTTGTCTCGCAACTACCGCGGCATCAAATGGCGCTTTTATACGGGTGCGTTCGAAATCGAGTTCCGCAACGCTAACGGCAACCTGCTGGCCCTGTCGATTGGCCTCAAGAACGGCCAGATTGGAGCGCCTGGCGATCAGCTCTTCGTCCGAAATGAAGTTTTTCTCGAGCAATTCCTCTGCCTTGACGACTCTCGATTTCGCTTCCACAATCTGGGCATCAAATGCGATCAGCATCGCTCGAGCCTGCGCCAGCGCATACCGGGCATTAGCGTCATCCAGGCGAATCAGCAAATCACCTTTTTTAACCTGATCGCCGACGTCTTTGGCTACTTCACTGATCAACGCAGCGACTTGCGAGGTAACTACCGCACGATTCGCCGAGATCACCACCCCAGGCGCCCGCAGTTCCCTGTTTACCAACAGATCGCCAAGTGGCTGCACGGTGACTGGAATCCGGTCCGCAGCCTCAATAGCGGGCGAAAGCACACAAAACAACAGCAGGTATAAGCCTGAATTCCTTACTATTTTCATCGCTATGTGCCAGTTTTCCATTGTCAATCATGCCGTACGACATGACCGGCCGCTAATCGTTCTGTAGAATTGCCGTCTCGCTCGGTTCTGGAGACGGTCGCTATTGTAATGGCTGGATCGGGATCGACAAAGGCTTTCGTACGCAGGAACCAAATATATGACCAAATTCCGGACAGGCCCGCTAGCCATTTTGCTGGCGGCGATTGCGCTTGCATCGTGTACACAAGAACCGCAAACCACCGAAACCGCTGTTACCGAGGAGGAGACTCGCAACGTGGATTCGATCCAGTGGTTCGACGGTACCGTGGACGAGGCGTTTGCCGTTGCCAAGGCGCAGGACAAGCCGATTTATTTGTATTGGGGCGCCGAGTGGTGCCCGCCTTGTCACGCGATTAAAGCAACCGTATTTCGCAGCCCGGAATTCATTTCCCGGTCGCATCTTTTTGTCGCCGTCTATATCGATGGTGATTCAGAGAATGCTCAGGCGGAAGGCGAACGATTTGGATTGCTGGGATATCCAACGATGATCGTCTTTGATTCCGAAGGTAATGAACTGACCCGGATTCCCGGAGGGATCGATATTCAGGCATACGCCAACATACTTGACCTGACACTCGATAAAATCGCACCGGTCAGCGACCTGATCAATATGCTGGCGTCCGAGGGGACTAAATTGAGTGCCAATGAATGTCGATTACTGGCTTACAACTCATGGAGACAGAATCCGGACTTGCTGGAGGATCGTGACGAGGTTGTCTTGTTCCGAAATATTTACGATGCGTGTCCCGCTGGACTGCAGCCGGAACGATCTCTCGTGTACATGCAATATTTCGATGTGCTGCTCGATTCGCTGGATTCGGAGCTGGTCGAATCATCGCTGAGCGACGAGCAAATTAACGAAGCGACTGACGTCGTCTACGGCATGCTCGACAATTATGAATTGGTTCGCGCAAATGTCTTTTCGGTAATTCTGGATGCGGCAAATATTACGAACGCGCTAACCGAAAAAGACAGCGACGAGCGACAACACATGGTTGCCCAATTTCGCGAGGCGATAGATCAGCTGTATGCCGATGAGGCTGTTTACAAACGCGAACGCATTTATACGATCCTTGGCAAAATTCGCCTGGAGCAGATCGATGGCACGGCAGCAGAGCTGTCGGATGAGCTGCAAGCCGAGGTTTTGTCGGTGGTTGCCTGGGCAGACGAATCAACGCCAGACCCTTATCAGCGACACGCAATAATCAACGCATCTTCTAACGTCCTCGATGCAGCGGGTATGCCCAAAGAGGCCAAGGCCTTGCTACTGGCTGAACTCGACAAGTCAAAACAACCGTACTACTTCATGTTGTCGCTAGGCGATATCGAGCAAGAGGCCGGTAACTATGAAGAGGCGATCGGCTGGTTCAAGAAGGCCTACGACATTTCCACAGGACCGGCAACGCGATTCCAGTGGGGTTATTACTACGTAGTAAGCCTGATGGAAATGGCACCCGATGATTTCGCGTTAATCAAAAGTGCGACTATCGATGTCATTCGTGAACTCGAGGCCGGCTCGGGATTCTATCAGCGGCCCAAAGCACAACTCGCTCGTCTGGAGCAAAAACTCATGGACTGGAGCGAGGAAACGGAGCAGGCAGACACGATTACCGCAATACGCACGGACGTACTGGTTATTTGCGGCAATTTCGAGGGCCAGGAAGGATCGTATGAGACCTGCCAGTCTTTCCTGGACAGTGCCTGATCGAAAGAGGCCGCCAATGCAACGGCTAAACTCGTATGCCTTGCTGATCGTATTGTCCACGATCGCTGCGTGCGCTGGCAAAGAGGTTCTTCAGCCACTGGCCCATGGTTCTGTCGCTCCGGATGGCGTCGATTTTTCCGGCACCTGGGTAATACGTGAACATGAGTCGGACGGCCAGCGGAGCATTAATCGAGCGGTAAGCCAGGTTGGTGGATCGAAAGGGCGTTCATCCTCAAAGCGTAAATCCACCACAGGGCAGGTTCAGGTGTTTCTCGAGACGGGACGCCTGTTGAAGATAACGCAGACCGCGGATGGTTTTTTCGTGAGTATTGATCGTTCCATTGTCGAGGAATTTCGCTTCGGCGAAAACCGTATGATCAACGTCGGTGAGATAACAGCGCAGCGAGTCTCCGGTTGGGACGGACCGGTTTACATGGTCCAGACACTGGATGAAAAAGGGATGATGATGATTGATCGTTTCTGGCTTGGCGACAGCAAGGATGTGCTGCTTAGAGAAATTACGTTCCGTGGTCGAAACAAAAACGAAGCAACCGTAATGCAATATTTTGATCGTAGAGTGCAGTAGCGGCGTCGAGAGAGTGGGGGACGGCACAGGCGGATGCCCGGCGGGATTTAAGGCAGTCCTGAAACCGCCCCCCGGTTGTTTCTATGATTGCACTGGTCTAGTCCTCCAGTTCAAAAATAAACTTGTTCATTAAACCGTGCACTGGCTGTCCGACGCCGTCCACAACCCGTGACTTGTAGCGGAATCGGGCTACCGCCGCTTTCGCTGCTTTATTAAAGATCATGTTGCTGGAATCCACGATCAAAATATTCTCAACCACACCAAGTGCGGATACATCGAAGCGAACGATTACCCATCCTTCCAGGCCTTTCCTTGCGGCGGCAACCGGGTAGGCAGGGCTGACTTTCAGGATATTGACGAAGATATTATTCTCGTGGCGAGCGATTGCGGTGGGCGTATGGGTCGGAGGCGGCAAGGGGTTGTTTATGCCAGGCCGAGGGGCCTCGTTTGAATAACGCTGCTGTGGCGGTGCGGAAGGTAATGGTTCAGGAGGGTCGATTGGCTCCGGCCTCGTTTCCAGTAATTCGAGGATTTCCGGCTTTTCTTCGCGTACGAAGATGCCGTCGAATCGTTTGACGCTCGTGAGGGCCGGTCCGGCGCTCTGCTCGATCAAACTCTGCATTGCATAAAGCAGGCTGAACGTAACGGCTATGCCCAGTGGGGCGGCTTTCAGATAACGGATAAACATGGTTTTTCCTCGCTTTAAGTGCCCGCTCGTATACCTGTAGCTACGAGGTATAGTACATACCTCGAACCGATATGTATATATTGACATACCTTTCTATTCGAGGTATGTTGAAAGGCTATGGCACAGACCAACCCTCCATTCATGAGCGGCGTTCCAGAGTTGCTGTTGTTGCGTTTGCTGCAGCAGCAGGAGATGTATGGCTACGAATTGATCAAATCGATCAAGACGGTAACCAGTGATGCAATTTCAATCGGGGAGGGCGTTATCTACCCGGTATTGCACAGTCTTGAACGCAAAGGCGCATTGAAGGCCCGCCGCAAAGCGGTAAACGGACGCACGCGTGTTTATTACTCTGTAACGGCCAAAGGACGAAAACGCCTCGATCGCCTGCACGGTGAATGGCAACGTATAGAATCCGGCATCACAGCCGCATTGGGAAGCCCGGGCCATGCCTGATGTCCGACTGCAAGAGTTTGAACGGCAATTGTTGCGCGGCGGCGTAGCGCCGTCTCACGCCAGGCGCTCGACACTCGAAATTGATGAACATCTGCAGGACTTGCAAGACAATGCCGTCGAGGATGGCATGTCGCAATCTTCTGCGACAACGTTCGCCCAAGAGCAAATGGGCGACCTCCAGCTTATCGCTGACGACATTATCTGTCGCGTTGAACTAAAAACCTGGGCCTGTCGATATCCGCGTGCCGCGAGTGTTGTTTTGCCGGTCGCCTACCTGGCGTTACTGCCGACAAAACCATTGTTTGCCGGGGTCGAGAATGCCCATATTATTGCCCGTTGGGGCGGATGCCTGATGTTGGGTGCATTCATCACCGCTGCGATGTTCCTCGGCATGCAACTTTCAATTGCTCTGAACTGACTCAGGCGCTCACACCCATCGATTCAGGTAGCTGAGTCTGGAATCGGTGTGGGTTTGTATTTATTCAGGACAGCACGCACGGCTAACTTGCCATTTCGATGCTGCTCTATTTTTACAGGCAGGTAGTCGAGCTCTTCGACACACCACAACGTGGTAACACGGTCCGATTTTTCCTTTCTGTGCTGAATCTTGATCGCCTGGAACTTGCCGTAAGGCACTTTGACCGTTTCCGTACCAAGGTAGGTGACATGCAATGATTTTATTTCGTCGTCATCCACCAAAGTGTATTCGGCGGTGCGACTGTCGTTCAGCAGATCAAGCATCAATTCGTACTGAAGAGAGACGCGATCGTGTGCTCGACCCTGCAAGTCAATGACGAAGTCTTCGCCATTGATCTTGCCGCTTACCTGATTTTGTTCCCAGTCAAAAACGAAATCCATGAACTTGTCGTCTTTGGAAATCTTGTCGACTGAGTGGTAAACCGACGGCCGTACTCCGTCCTCGACGATAGAGAACTCCGAATGCTCTGTTACATCGCCGCGAACGAACCAACTTGCGATGCCGGCAGCCTTTAGAACCGAGTCCGCAGAATACCCTTCATCGGTCAATTTGACCTCGGTGCGCAGTTTGCCGCTGAGAATGCTTACCTTGATCTTGTATTCCGCGATATGCGGAGTCAGTGGACGATCGGCAAACGAGTAGGCGGGAGCCAATATCAGGGTGATAAACAGCAACCAGATCCTGTAGCTCTTTTCGAAACTGAAAGAAATGAATATTGATTCAGGCAATGTATTACTCCGATTTTTCCTCGAATACCCGATTGGACAGCGCAACGAGGTCATTTACTGCATTTTCCATTTTTAATCGCCACGGCTCGAGCTCGCGGACAGGCGTTCCCTTTGGAATGCTGATGGGCTCGCCAAAGGCCATGACCACTCGTGCAAACGGTTTGGGGATCATAAAACTGTCCCAGCGCTTCAGATACCAGGCTCTGTCAACGGCAAACGCAAACGGAACCATTGGCACATTGGCGACCCTCGACATCAGGACCACGCCTTCTTTAAATTGCCTGTTCGGCCCCGACGGGCCATCTGCAGTCGTGTATATGGAGAGGCCCTGCCGAAATGCTCTCGTCATGTCCCGCAACACCTTTGCGCCACCGCGGTTGGAGGAACCTCGAACGACTGTGCCTCCCAGGTCTTCAACGAATTTCGCAGGGACATCACCATCCACCGATGCAGAGACAACTAAACAGGGAATGTAGCCTCCGTTTTTCTGCCAGATATACAACATCCTTCCTGCCAGGATCAGGTGTTGATGCCAAAAGCAGGGTGCATAA
>SMVB01315564.1_pt1 | contig 13463 bp, 9 predicted proteins | sample 2456461 | NCBI WGS metagenome assembly SMVB01 (sample SAMN11095934, study PRJNA526329) | marine sediment metagenome | biome: Marine sediment; feature: Surficial sediment; material: Deep marine sediment; isolation source: Hadal surficial sediment | place: Pacific Ocean | collected 2014-05 | depth 0-1...
ACGAATAGAAACTGTCCCACATCACTTCGAATCCGCATAGCGAACTGCCGTGCAATTCGCGGCTACGTTGCAACACCTGCAACATTTTCCCGTAATCCTCGCAAGCGACCATGGCAACGTTGTGGGTTGCCGGCTTCACGCTGAGGCGAAAGATCACTTTCGTAATAACGCCCAACAATCCCTCTGCGCCAATAAACATCTGTTTCAGGTCGAATCCGGAATTGCTTTTGATGTATCGATTGAGTGACGAGATAACCGTGCCGTCCGCCAGCACGACTTCAAGCCCAAGCACCGAGTCACGTGTCATCCCGTATCGAATCACCTTGGTGCCGCCGGCATTGGTCGAGACAAAGCCCCCTGTTTCGCAAGTGCCTCTTGCGCCGATATCAATCGGGAAGAACAGCCCCGCCTCATCCGCTGCTTGCTGGGCACGCTGCAGGGTTACACCCGCTTGCAGCGTCATGGTTTGCTCGACGGGATCAAGCTCCTCAATGTGCCTCATCCGGTCAAACAGGAGTGCGATATCGTCCGTGGTGGTGCTGCTGGCCTGAACCAGGTTGGTACGGCCACCGAAGGGCACCACCGTCTGGCCATGCTCGTTGCACAGTTTAAGAATGGCGGCCACGTCGTCTGTGCTACCCGGTCGCACGACCGCCTTGGCGTGGCATGGCTGGTTGGTGTCCCAGCCGAGCGGCAAATCACGGGCAGCATTGCCGGTCAGTACATTCGAATCACCGAGGATGCCGACGAGCAACTTGATCATGTCAGCCAACTGATTTTCGCCTCACAATATGCAGCCACAAAATTCGCTTATCGCCCCCTGCATATGCCTAAATCCAACAGACTCACAGCGGCGATTGAGATATGATTCGCGGCTGATTTGCAGGAGGGTTGAATAATGCGCGAAATGCTGAAGTTTTACATTAATGGCCAATGGGTGGACCCACACACTCCAAATCCGCTGGACGTCATTAACCCTGCCACAGAAGAGCCCTGCGGCCAAATAAGCATGGGCAGCGAAGCAGACGTAAACGACGCAGTCGCAGCAGCCAAAGCGGCAGCCGACAGTTTTGCGGCCACCACGCGCGAGCAACGCATTGATTTCCTGCGCTCGATCCTCGACGGCCTCCTCGAGCGCAATGACGAGATTGCTACCGCAATCATGGAAGAAATGGGCGCGCCGTGGTCACTGGCGAAAAATGCACAGGCACCGAGCGGACCGCAGCATTTCAAGGCAGCGCTGGATGCCCTGAAGAACTATGCGTTCGAAGAACGGCACGGCACGACGCTGATCGTAAAAGAAGCCATCGGCCCGTGCGCACTGATCACACCGTGGAACTGGCCGATAAACCAGGTTGCGGTAAAAGTAGCGCCGGCGCTCGCCGCAGGTTGCACGATGGTGCTGAAACCCTCCGAAATTGCGCCATTTGATGCCATGATTCTTGCTGAGATTATCCATGACGCTGGCGTGCCAGCCGGCGTATTCAACCTTGTGAATGGCGACGGCCTGACGGTTGGCGCGGCAATGACCAGTCATCCGGACATCGCCATGGTGTCGTTCACCGGATCAACCCGTGCCGGGATCGCTATCGCACAAAATGCGGCGCCGACGGTCAAGCGTGTCGCACAGGAACTGGGCGGCAAGTCAGCCAATATCATCCTTGACGATGCCGATCTGAAGAAAGCGGTCGGTCGCGGTGCAAGTAATTGCTTCGACAATTCCGGCCAGTCGTGCAACGCGCCCACGCGCATGCTGGTACCGAAAAAAGCGATGAAAGAGGCAGCAGAATATGCCGCGGCCAGGGCCAATTCGACCACCGCTGGCGACCCGCAGGACGAAGACACCCGCATCGGGCCGGTCATTTCAAAAATCCAGTGGGACAAGATCCAGGCCCTGATTCAAAAGGGCATCGACGAGGGCGCGACGCTGGTTGCAGGCGGCACCGGGCTTCCGGAGGGCCTGAATAAAGGCTACTACGTCAAACCGACGGTGTTTGCCGATGTGACCAATGACATGACCATTGCCCGCGAAGAGATTTTCGGCCCGGTCCTCACCATCATCGGCTATGAAGACGACGAAGACGCCGTTCGGATCGCCAATGACACACCCTACGGATTGTCGGGCTACGTCACCTCGCCGGATCTGGATCGCGCCCGAAAAATTGCGGCACAATTGCGCACCGGCATGGTCCATATCAATGGCGCATCGCTGGACGCGATGGCACCGTTTGGCGGCTACAAGCAATCGGGCAATGGTCGTGAATGGGGCGCACACGGAATCGACGAATTTCTGGAAGTGAAGTCGATGTATGGCTACGAAGAAAAACAGGCAAGCTGAGGCTACACACGTTATTTATGAAAAACTTTAGGAACCTTCTGCTCGTCATCGGCGTGCTGGGCTTACTCGGCTGCATCGAGAGTGCATTTCCGGTCGCCACCGGCAAAGGCAATGTTCGAGCGCTGAATTCCGCCGTTACTGCGCCGGATATCGCATTCCTGCTCGAGGAGCGAGTGATTGGACTTGCGCACTACAAAGATTCGACCCTCGTACAGCAGTTTGACGATCTGGACTATGTGGCCAATTTCAACTTCCAGTTCACCGGCGATCTGGATCCAACCACGCTGGCGTCGGCACCGTTCAACCTGGTCAAGAACAATGACTACCTGTTCGTCTTTACAGGGTCTCTCACGAATCCGGGCATCCTGACCTGGGAGAACCCGATACGGGAATTTGACGCAGCCGAGACGGTGATGGAGGTCTGGTTCGGGCAACTGTCGCCGGATCTCGGCGAAGTTGATGTGTATTTCTCCTTGTCCGGTACTCTGCCGGTGCTCGGCGAGGCGCGCGCAACCCTTACGTATACAGATCGTTCGCCAATTCTGGAGCTACCGGCAGGCGAGTACGAGCTTTTTGTCACCAGCAAAGACGATCCGACCGACATCCTGTTCAGATCCACGGGCATCAATTACGCTGCACGAGTCACGTATCTTGTCTCGACGTTTGACGGCGATCCGTCGATCACGTCGCCGGTCAGTGCACGTGTCATTACCAACAGCTCCACATCGATCGAGTTGGCCAATGTTGATGCGCCGCCGACATTAAGAATGTTCCACGCTGCCATTACGACCGGACCGTTTGATGTATATCGTGACGCGGACTTCGCAACGCCATTGATTGCCAACACAATCTATCCGACCACCTCTGCACCAACAGACACGCCGCCGGAAGAAGCCACCTACACGTTTACGGATGCCGGCAATGTCGGCTCGATCGTACTGGAAGAAGATTTCGCGGTTTTCAATGGACACCGCACGACCCGATTCCTCGTCGGCACGGCACCGGATCTGGCAACATTTTTGACGGTTGACAACATCAGACCGGTTGACGAAAGCACCAAGATTCGCTTTATCCAGACATCAGTCAATCTCGGTGGCGTGGATATTTACCTGGTGGAAGCAGGAAGCGACATCGAAGATACATTGCCGAGATTTTTCAACGTCACGTTTCTCGGTAATACCGGTTATATCAACATCGTTGAGAACGACTTCGAAATCTACATAACGGTCACCAGCAGCAAAGACATTCTGGCCGGACCCTTTGCGTTCACGGCGACCAACGGCGATGTGGTGCATTTCGCCATTGTCGATAATGTGGATCCCAACTTGCTGGACATCATTAAATACGATCACCTGAGCGTTGTGCCTTAGCCAACTCTTGCAGGAACACGATCAACTCGCGCACGGTGTCGTCGTTTGCGCTGTAGATAACGCGGCGCCCTTGCCGCCGCGAATCAATCAAGCCGGATTGATGCAGCAACTTCAGATGGCTGGACATGGTGTTTTGCCTGGCACTGAGCCGATCTGCAATCTCGCCAGCCGAAAGCCCCTCAGGCCCCGCCTGCACCAGCAGTCGAAACACCCACAACCGGGTTTCATGAGACAAGGCCGAAAAGGCCTCAAGTGCATTAACTACATCCATATATCGAGATTACTCGATATATGGATTATTCTCAACCCGAAATCGCGCCTGCAGAGGCGCTCCAACAAGGCTTCGCCAAAATCCCGAAGATCGGATAAAAAGGGGTCGGATCCAATTACCAGGAAAATATGATACGAGTACCCGCGTAGCTGCCGGTAATTGGATCCGACCCCTTTTTTGCCTACAAGACCACTCGTGAGCTGCGGCCCACCTGCCACCAGCTTAAGAAGCAATAGCCGCCTCAATATAAGCTGCCCAATCATTCGCCGCATCCTCACCACTAATCGCCTTGGCGTTATACATCGCCTCATCCGCCACATTCACCAGATGCCAAAGATCCTCACCATGAACTGGCAGCAAAGCAATTCCCACACTGGCGGCACACTCAATATCCTGCCCCTGGATGATATAGGCGTCAGCCGCCGTTTCGACCAGACGTTCGGCGACTTGCTTGGCCTCCTCCACCGAAACACCAGGCAAGACAATGGCGAACTCGTCACCACCAAGACGCGCAAGAATATCTTCGGGGCGCAAACAAAATTCCAGACGGTGTCCAAACGCTTTCAGCAGCGCGTCGCCAGACTGATGGCCGAAGCGGTCATTGATAGATTTGAAATGATTGAGATCGAGATAGAGCACGGCGCCCTGCTTACACTGGTTGATTGATTCGGATGCTTCTTTTTCGAATCCACGACGGTTAAGAAGCCCGGTAAGCGGGTCGCGCAAGGCGTCGGCAAGCATCTTGTCTTCATTGCGCTTGCGCTGCGTGATGTCAATGAGCGTAATGGAGAAGTCGTTACCGACGGGCTCACCGATGATTCGTAACCAGCTATCGCCCTCGACGCCTTCGATAGCGGTTTCGTAGCTGAGACCGGAAGTCGGCGCGTGGGAACCGCCAAACTTCTCTTTAAGTTTGTCGGGATCGAGAAGCGGCAACTTCTCCAAGGGCATACCGACAAGCGTGCCGGATCCGGACTGCAGAAAACGTTCGGCGGCGCGATTGGCAAAGGTACAACGAAATTTGTGCCCATCGTTCCTGGCATCGCGTGCGAAACGCAGGATGCCGTTCGAGGAATGTTCGACCAGTGAACGAATCAGGTGCTCACTGTCCGCCAGCGCTTTCAGTGCTTCTTTGCGTTCGGTTACATCACGACAGACCACCACGGTGCCCTGGTTCTGTCCCGACGGGCCGATAAGCGGCGCGCTGTTGAGTTCGAAGTAGCGACCCCCGTCCAGACGAACTGTTTTCGTCAGGTCACCCCCTGCAGCCTGGTTCAATATTGCTTTTGCATCCGGCAGGTCTTCCCAAAGGTGACGCCCGATAAGTTCCTGTTCAGTCGATTTGAGCAACTCCTGAGCAGGACTGTTCGCGCTGATAATGCATTGATTGTTGTCCAGCACAATGATCGGATCGCGAACATGATCGAACATCGTTTGATAAGCGAGCGGGCTGAATTCGTGCACGCGCAAGACAATACTGGCCCACCAGTACAACGGCAGCAGTGCAACGAGCGTCAGGGAGGTATACGGGAAGTTTGTGGGGTCCGTGCCGAAAAACCGGTTCAGCAGACTGACACTGTACGGCAGCGCCGCGCAAATCAGCAGCAACGCGACCTTGCGACGATGCGCGCGAGCGATCGTCGGCATTCGGCCCGCAAGCGCAACAACGGAGTAGCCAAAAAGCCCGTAGGCGTAGGGCGAGAATACGCGGCTAAACCAGAAGTGCTCGTTCGCACGCGTAAAGCGGCTGCCCGTGTCGGTGTCGATCATCGACCACACCATGTGATGCAAGGGATTGCTTATCGTCAGTGCAAGCGTGATCAATGGCACGATCGAAAGCAGGGCAAGCACAAAGGCGTTTGGCGGGCCGACAGTGTAATGCCGATAGATTGAGTACAGAACGATCGGCAAAAAACCGGCACTGAAGAAACTTAAAACGCGTCCAATGCCATAAATATTCGGATCAACCGCGTTGAAGGAAAATGCGGTTCCGGCAATGCCGGCGCCAATGAGGAACAGGAAGTAGCTCATCGCGTCGTTTTCGGACTTTGCTGACTGGCGGGAAACCCTGACCGACAACCACAGGTAAACGATCGCACTGAGCGCGAAAACGGCCGGCAAGATTTGCATGAATTGTTCCAGCACTCACAGCCTCCCTTAGCTGTACCTGGTTTGCACACAGGTCTCATCATGCTAGCGGGGATGGTGGTTTTAAGCTGAGACGTGGAGCGCACTCCAAAGTGCTGAAATGCGCCGGGAGTCACAGTTTCAGCGGGGTTCCTGTTGGAGCGGCTCTACAGCCGCGATACGAGTTCAGGCCTTCATCGCGGCTATAGAGCCGCTCCAACAAGAATAATTCCGGGGACTAATTCAAACCCCTTTGGCAGTGTCCTCGATCAGTCGGTCGACGACGGCAATGAGACACTCGTCCACACTGGCGCCGGCCGCCTCGGCGAGCGCGTAGGCTTTGAGCTGCCGGTGTGCGCTGGTGCCACGCTGCAGTATGTTTCTCACCGAGCCAACCTCTTCCACGCAGCCAAGCGCTTCGGCGTCTTCCGCTATCAGGTTGAGCACGTCCTCAATGAGTTCTTCAAACGGCACAATCTCGCCCTTCGCGAAATCAATAAGCCCTTCGTCATAACTGTAGCGCATGGCACGCCAGCGATTTTCCTTAATCAACATTGGCGTATAAATCCGCCAGCGCTGGTTTGCGCAACGCAGGCGGTACAACATGCGCAAAATACAGGTCAGCAAAGCCGCGAGCGCGACCGCATCGTCCACTCGCGTACAAACATCCATGATGCGGGTTTCAAGTGTCGGATAGCGATGACTGGGTCTCAGGTCCCACCAGATTTTGGTCGAGTCCTGCAGCACGCCGGCATTGATCAGAATATCGACGTGCCGCTTGTACTCGGCAAAACTTTGAAAGCGCTCCGGCAGGCCGGTTCTGGGCAATGTGTCGAAGATGGTCAGGCGATAGCTCTTCAGACCCGTATCGCGTCCTTCCCAAAACGGCGACGAACACGACATGGCAAGAAGGTGCGGCAGGAAATAACCCATTTGATTCATCAAATCGATTCGCAATGAATCGTCGTCGATGCCAACGTGCACGTGCATGCCGCATATCACCAGGCGCCTGGCAGCTGCCTGCATTTCGGCAGTCAACGCCTCGTAACGATCTTTGGCGGTGTGTTTTTGCTCGGTCCAGGGACTGAATGGGTGCGTGGCTGAAGCGATCGGCGCCAGTCCATGTTGCCCTGCGACGTCAATAATCGCCCGTCTGAGGCGTACCAGCTCTTGCCTGACCTCCTGCACGTTGGCGCACACACGGGTGCCAATCTCAACCTGCGAACGCAGCAACTCGGAGCTGACTTGCTCGCCAAGCACTGCTTCGAACTCGCCGATCAATGATTGCGGAGGATCAATGACGAGCGCCCGCGTTTGCTTGTCGACCAGCAGGTACTCTTCTTCCACACCGATTGTGAACGGCGGACCATTAGTCGTCATCAGGTGGCTCCTGGTGTGCTCAGGCGTGCAACGTGCGCTCGCGCGTGGCAATGTCAGTTGCAAAAATCTGTGTCTGAATGCTTTCAATTACGGGTTCGAAAACGTCCGCCATAAGCGCGACGCCCTCGTCACTGCCGATCAGATCCTGGCGGATTTCAATGCCAACGTGCGGCAGTTCGGCCGCTTCCGCGTGGGTGTCAATCGTGAAGTCTTGCAACGCTTTACCAGAATACGGCTCGTTGTCACCTACGGTAAAACCCCGATCACGAAGCAGGCGCATTATGGGTTCGGCAACGCGCGCGTCCTTGTCCCAGAGTATGCCTATCTGCCAGGGGCGGAAAACACCGTTAAGCACTGGCGTGAAACTGTGAATTGCCAGCATGGACGGCTTCACATTGTCGGTGGTCAGCCTTGCAATTTCCTTCTCGATTGCACGATGATATGGCCAGTAAATTTCATCAGCACGTAACTGTTTTTGCGCGGCATCGAGATTGCGATTGCCGGTGATGACGACGCCGTCGCCGAACTCCAGAAATGCACCCGGGTCGAGCAGTTGCCGATTGCAGTCGATGACCAGTCGTGAATACTGTTGTAGCACCGCCGTTGCACCCAAGCGATTTGAGAGACGAACGGTTAGCGCGCCAGCGCCAATATCCGAGCCTAAGTGACAACGTTGCACGGCCATGTCCACGCCGAGGTTGCCGAGCGATGCCGGGAAACGCCAGCTCGCGTGATCGCAGACCAACAGCAGCGGTTTGGTGGATGTTTGATTCAGTACTTCAAATGAAGCCGGTTCATCGGCAGCAAGGATGGGGCTGTTTTCGGCGCCTTCTATGGGCATATTAATGGGTTCTGAACCTTGACAGGCATCAGTGTACCGCATCAATCAGCACGAAGGAGTAAGGGATTGCCCCAATGCGGCGACAGCGTCACCACCCGTTCGGCGCGCTTTACGCTCGCAGTGTGTCGTTGCTCTCGTCGGCCCAGGGCTCAAACGTCTGCACGGAGGTTGGCCTTGCGATGTAATAGCCCTGTGCATACTGAATGCCAATCTCGCTGAGCTTGTCGAGCACTTCGCGTGTTTCCACGCGTTCTGCAATGGTTTCGATACCCATTGCTTTGCCGACCTGGTTAATTGCACACACCATGCTTTCGTCAACGGCATCGACGGCAACATTGCTAATGAACTGACCGTCGATTTTCAGGTAATCGACCGGCAGGTTTTTCAGATACGTGAATGACGAGAGGCCGCTGCCGAAATCGTCCAGTGAGAATTTGCAGCCAAGCTTCTTCAATGTCTGCATGAAGTGAATAACTCTGGAGAGGTTCGAGATCGCAGCGGTTTCTGTAATCTCGAAACAGATGGCGCCGGATGGTAATTTTTGCTTCGACAACTCATCGACAACGAATTCCAGGAAGCGGTCTTCGCTCAGTGACGTGCCGGACAAATTGATCGCAAGCGTGAAGCGCGCCTCACCTGCCTCCGGGTTTCGGTCGGCGAGCTGGGACAGTGCTTCATGGATTACCCAGCGATCGAGCGTCGACATCAGGTTGTAGCGCTCTGCTGCCGGAATGAATGAATTCGGTTGAACCAGATTACCACTCTCGTCGCGCATCCGGAGCAGCAACTCATAGTGCCCGCGTGAATGCTTGCCTCTGTCACCAATGCGAACAATGGGCTGGTAGAAAAGTTCGAGTCGATTTTCTTCAACGGCACTGGTTATTCGCGATACCCATTTCATTTCTTCATGACGCACCGATGCATCACTGTCATTATAGAGATGGGTCTTGTTGCGGCCCATGTCCTTGGCTGAGTAACAGGCAACGTCTGCGGAGCTCATGATGGATGCGACGCTTTCACACTCACTGTTCACCAAAACAACGCCCATGGATGCGCGCACGGTGGTGAAGGCCTCCTGCCAGGTGAAGCGATAATTCTCGATCGCCATGCGGATGGCTTCGGCGACTTCCATCGCGCGATCTTCATTGCATCGTTCCAGCAAAATGCCGAACTCGTCACCGCCAAGCCTGGCCAGGGTATCGGTGGAACGAATGTTGGCCTGAACCAACTCCGAGATTTGCCGCAGCAATTCGTCGCCCGCAGTATGCCCGAAGGTATCGTTGACCACCTTGAACTGATCCAGATCAAGATATAACAACGCGTGCTCCAGATCCGGATTCGACTTGGTGTGATCCAGTGCCTCGACCAGCTTGTTTTCAAACTCGCGCCGGTTGATCAGGCCGGTCAGCGAATCATGCGATGCCTGGTAGGACAGCTGGCGAAACAAACGCGATTCTTTACTGACATCATGAAACACCATGACCGCACCGATAACGTTGCCGATGCGGTCGCGAATCGGTGCGGCAGAGTCCTGGATCGGCACTTCGGCGCCGTCTTTGTTTATCAGCACGGAGTTCTCGGCGAGGGTAATCTCGCGACCTTCCTTCAGGCAGCGCGTAACCGGATTCTCAACCGATGCTCGCGTGTGCTCATTGACGATGCTCATAATTTCTTCGATTGGTTTACCACGCGCGCTGCGCGCTTCCCAACCGGTGAGCCCCTGAGCAGTGGGGTTCAAGTAGTCGACGCAGCCTTTGGCGTCGGTCGTGATCACACCATCACCAATCGATTGCAGCGTTACCTGGGCGCGCTCCTTTTCCTCAAAGATTCGCGTCTCGGCTTTCTTTCGTTCGGTAATGTCGGTAATCGTGCCCTCGTGCGCGACGATATTGCCATCGTCATCATAAATCGCCCGAGAGTTTTCCAATACAACAATCTCCGAGCCGTCCTTGCACCGCAGGCGATACTCGAAATTCTTGACGAAGCCGTCGACCTCGAGCCGTGCGAAAACGCGCTCGCGATCAATCGGGTTGACGTAAAATATGGTCGTGCGCCCCGCTCGTTTCATGTCGTCAGCGCTGTCGTAGCCAAGCATCTCGACCAGCGCCGGGTTGACCGTAATGATGTCGCCCTCTCGCGATGCGATGTATACACCGTCTACGACGTTTTCGAACAGGCCGCGATAGCGAGACTCGCTGCTGCGCATCGTCTGTTCGTCGAGGTTGCGTTTCATCGCGATACCGGCCAAACGTGCCAGGCGGCCGAGCTTGTCGAGCTCATCGGTATTGGGCTGGCCGGTCTGGTCACGATAGATGTCCAGCGTGCCGATAATTCTGTCTTTCGCGCCGAATATGGGGAACGACCAGCAGGATGCGAAACCAAACTCCCCGGCCCTGCGAGCCAGGTCCTTCCAGCCTTCGTCTTGCGACAAATCCTCGGTGAATTTTTCGCGCGCTGAAAATACGGCAGCACCACAAGTAAGGCTGACTTCCTCAACCCGGACGAAGTCCAGTAACAGCTTGAATTCCTCTTCGATATTCGGAGCCTGGTCCACACTCAGTCGTTGGTTCTTGATATCGAGATGCATGATCGCGGCGCGCATGCCACTGCTGATCTTCTCCGCGCTTTTGCAAATCGAACGAATAGTGCGTTCGTAGGGTCTTCCAGTTGCAATCATCTCCAGGATTTTGTTCTCGCCGGCCGCGAATTTATCATTGCGTTTACGATCCGAGATGTCGGAGATGCTGACACGAATCAGTTTTCTCTCGCGATCCGGAAGCCGGATAAACCGAACCTCGGTCGGAAACTCTTTGCCCGTAGAATCTTTGTGCAGCCACTCGAAACTCGGATTTTCGCCATTCATGGTTCGCTCAATATAGCCGCGAGGAACACCAAAGGATGGCAGGCCGTCGGGTTGCATACGCGGACTGACGGCTTGCGGACCCACGCTAAGAAGCCTGGGCCGCGACAAGTTGAACATTCGGCAGGCATTTTCATTTGCATCGACGAAGCGATTGCTTTCGACGTCGAGAACGACGATTGCTTCTGGCGCGTTTTCAACCAGTGAACGATAACGTTCCTCGTTTTCACGCAGTGCCCGCTCCGCTTCCTTGCGACCGGTAACGTCTCGCAGGCTGATTACGTAAATGGTGCTGCCAGCATTATCCAGTTGACTGGAGCTGATCTCGGCAATAAAGGTTTCACCATTCGCACGCACAGCATTGATCTCGCCGCCGATGAATTGAACGCTGGTATCGTCGACATCCGAGGTAAACGGATTTAAAAATTCGCTAAGTGGCTTGTCATTTGCGGCCGGAATGAACTGTCCGAGTGTTGAGCCGATCAGTTTTCCTTTCTCGACGCCAAAATAACGCGAACATACTTTGTTGCAATTGCGTATGACGCCGGATTCGCTAACCGAAAACAACGCATCGGTAACACTGTCGAAAATAGCTTGAATGGGTGTTGCGGTAACGATGGATTGCGACAACGTTTCGCTGAGCGTCGCTTCCATATTGTCGTAATGCGCGTCGATCAGCTTGAGCAATGCACTAAAGTCCAACTTTTTATCGTCGGACTGTTCAGTCGCTTTCTCGATCTGTTTTTTTAGATCATCGTGCATCTACACCCTGCCGCCTGCGCTAAATCGGTACACATTTACGCTAGTCTGTTGACCAGCCTAGGTTTTTTGACGGGTCAGGTCTGTGAATTAGCTCTCGTAACAGGAAAAACTGGGAATATATTCCCGGAATCGCGAACATCAGGATAGAAAACTACCATATACGAGATAATGATCGCATATATAGATCTTTTGTTGGAGCGGCTCTATAGCCGCGATAAGAGTTCAGCCCTTCATCGCGGCTATAGAGCCGCTCCAACAGGCCCTTGCCGAAGATTTAGTCGCTTTGGCTGGCCGGCATCGAAATCACTGTCTCGCCTTCTGGTGTCTCCACCAACTCGCCGTTGATCTTCAACTCCGGTGGAGCACTGCCTACCTGGATCGGAATAGACGTGGTCTTAAGCATCGTACCCCGGGCCGTTTCTATCTCGGCCGACACATTGAGATACAAACGACCTTCTCTTTGCGGTATCACCGTAATCTGCTGCGCACGCGGCGCATCGCCAGGCGCCATCGTAAACTCCGCACGAATCGCCTGCGACTCCGGAAACAGCATGCTGCTGGCGTCATTAACGCGATAAAACAATTTGATCGGCGCATCAGTGACTGACGACGATACGAAAACATTGATCGAAACCGGCTGACCGACAATGGGTGTGCTCAGCACTTCGTAACGGAAAAAAATCGGCGCCGACGGTTTGCCGGGCGAGGTCGTTACGGCCGACTTGTCGCTGACAACCGCCGCCGTGTCCTGCTGCGTTACCGGCGAGTCTTTGGAGTCGCCACACCCTGCCAACAATGCCAGTGCACTGGCTGCGAACAATAAGCGTGAATGTTTGTTTTGCATCATATGCCTTCTGCCAGTTATTGCGCTGGTGTAACGGTAAAATCGAAACAGGTACGTGGTGGGTAATCAGGATACGCCTCAGTGTCTTCAAAGCGCCAGTCTGCGAAATCTATAACGTATTCGCCGACCGGAAGAGGATTAAACGAGGTGAAGTTTTCTGAATTTTCATCAGGACTGGTACCCTCGGCATCGCCATTCACCACCAGGTTCTGAATCTGTCCATTTCGAAAATAGTACATATCCGGATCCGTTTGATTTCGCAAATCCGGAGTCAACGGGTCATCCGGCGGCAGCGATGCTATGGTCGCTGCGTCTGCCTGAATATCGAATGTGTAACGCTGTGCAGTGGTGATATTCAACCTGAGGAAACGATGTTCGTTGAGCTTGTTGCCGGTGGCATCCGGTCCGATGTTATCGAATTCGGCGTTGCTGCAAACTTTGACCGGGATATCGTCAGGCGTGATGGTCGTGTACACCGGTAACGAATCGCCGGATCCCGCATCATTGGTCTCCGTGCTTCCCCATCGATCGATTCCGGCCGCAGTAATACTTTCGTCCGTCAACAGCGTGTCTATGAACGGATTCTGATTCGTTCCCGCCGCCTTTAACGCTTCGGCAAACGAAAAAATGGAGGTAAATGCGCTGGTCGAAGACTGCGGCCCGACCAAGA
>SMVB01385204.1_pt1 | contig 13461 bp, 15 predicted proteins | sample 2456461 | NCBI WGS metagenome assembly SMVB01 (sample SAMN11095934, study PRJNA526329) | marine sediment metagenome | biome: Marine sediment; feature: Surficial sediment; material: Deep marine sediment; isolation source: Hadal surficial sediment | place: Pacific Ocean | collected 2014-05 | depth...
GCCAAGGCCAGAGGTGCCAAAATTTATGCCGAACTGGTTGGCTACGGCGCTACCTCCGACGGCTACGACATGGTGTCTCCGTCTGGCGAGGGGGCGGTGCGCTGCATGCAGCAGGCACTGGCCACCGTGGAGGGGCCGGTAGACTACATCAATGCCCACGGCACCAGCACGCCGGCGGGTGATATGCAGGAGTTGAAGGCCGTGCGGGCTACCTTTGCCGACACGGGCCACATTCCCGTCATCGGCTCAACCAAATCGCTGTCCGGGCACTCCCTGGGTGCCGCCGGTGTACAGGAGGCGATCTATTCCTTGATCATGCAACAAAAAGGCTTTATTGCCGCCTCAGCCAACATCGAAAACCTCGACCCCGAGGCCGACGGCCTGCCCATCGCAACCAGCAGACAGGACAACGTGGATTTGCAACGGGTGATGTCCAACAGTTTTGGCTTTGGTGGTACCAATGCCTCATTGGTGTTGCAGAAGTATTCGGGGTAACAGGCCGGTAGCCTCTAACCGGCCCAATCAGCCAAACTGGTCCAGTAACATTATGGCTACCCGATCACCTATTTTGACCACGGTGCCCGGCGGAATAATTGCCAAGGCATTGCTGTGGCTGACAGAGCTGAGAACGCCTGAGCTCTGGTTGCCGTAGTCTGTTGCCTCGAGCCCGGTGGCCGTATTGCGCACCGTCACCCGTCTGTACTCCTGCCGCACACCTGGCCTATCGCAAGTGAACGCCGCCACCGCCGTGATGTTTACCGCTTCGGGCTCGACAAGCCCCTGCAATTTCAATAAAAAAGGCCGTGCCACCAGGCAGAAAGTCACAAATACCGACGTGGGGTTGCCGGGTAAACCGAAGAAAGGCGTGCCGTCAATCGACCCGAAAGCCAGGGGCTTACCCGGCTTTATTGCCAACTTCCACAGGTCCAGACGGCCCAGCTTCTCGACCTGCCGCTTGACATGGTCCTCCTCCCCCACGGAAACGCCACCCGAGCTGATCACACAATCGGCCATTGCAGCAGCCCCTTGCAATGCACGGCCCGTGGCCTCGGCGTCATCCGGAATAATTCCCGCGTCAACCACCTCCATATTGAGATGTTTCAACAAACCGGCAAGCGTATATCGATTGGAGTTATACAACTGGCCGGGGCGCAAGGGGGTATTTGAAGAGGGGTCGACCAGTTCGTCCCCGGTGGACAAGATAGCCACTTTGAGGGGCCGATATACCGCGACCCTGGCCGTGCCAATGGACGCCAGTAAACCCAGATCCTGGGGGCGCAACCTTCTCCCCGCCTTGAGCACCACACTGCCCGCGGCGATATCCTGCCCGGCGCGGCGGATGTTCTGGCCCGTGTGCACAGCGCCGCTAATGGTGACGCAGCCATCGCGCTCTTGGCAGTTCTCCTGCATCACCACGGTATCCGCGCCCTGGGGAATTACTGCCCCGGTAAAAATTCTGGCCGCCGTACCCACCTGCAGTGGGCCGCCCACGGTGCCCGCGGGAATTCTCTGGCTGATGGACAGGGGGCCCGGCGCATCCTGGGCTCGCAGGGCATAGCCGTCCATGGCGCTGTTGTCTTCCCCGGGCACCGCCATAGGCGAGACCAGATCTTCCGCCAGCACGGCACCCAGCGCCGCTATCAGCTCCAGCTCCACCACCGGCCTGGTGTTAACGGGCACTTCGGCCAACACCCGTGCCAGCGCCTCTTCAACGGGCAGTAGTGCACTCAAGGATGTTGTTCTGTGCTGATACTGAGCACGCCGACAAAATTGCAGGGGCGTTGAGAACTGTCCAGCTGCTCCTTGATAATTCCCGTCCAGGCGGTGCGGCAGGCCCCGGTAGAGCCCGGCACACAAAAGATAACCGTGTTGTTGGCAAAGCCAGCCAGGGCCCGGGACTGAATCGTGGAAGAACCAATCTCGGCAAAGGACAGCGACCTGAAAAGCTCGCCAAAGCCATCGATGTCCTTGTCAAATAGCGGCCTGACCGCCTCGGGGGTCGAGTCCCGGCCGGAAAAGCCGGTACCGCCAGTCACCAGCACCGCGTCTATCGTTTCATCTGCTATCCAGCGCGACAAGACCGCCCGTATCTTGTAGATGTCATCAATCACGATGGCCTTGTCGGCCTGGCGGTGCCCCTGGGCTTGCAGTGCCTCTACCAGGAACTTACCGGAGGTATCATCGGCTTCGGTGCGCGTATCAGACACCGTGAGTACCGCTATACCCAGGGCACTGGGACTGTCATCTGTGGCCTTGCTCATGTTGAGCACTCCTTGTTTGGGGCGCAGGCTTGAAGCCCTGCGAACTACCCCTGCACCGTGAGAAAGTAATGTTTAACCGAATCGGCAATAAAACCCCGCCAGGGAACCTGCTTGATGGCAAAGGTATTGCGTATTTTTGCGCAATCCAACTCCAGGTTGAGGCTGACGTCAGGCTCAACACCCCGGGCCAACTCCAGTGTTGCTGGCTGAAACTCCCGGTATTGGTTGGCGGCAGCCAGCACGGCTTCGGCAAACTCATAGCAAGTGGTCACCTCCGAACTGCAGTAATGGTAGATGCCCCAAAGCTCCGCATCGGTACTCAGCTGGTCTGCCAGTGCCGATATTACCCGCGCCGCGTCCGCTGCAAACACCGGGGCACCGTGCAGGGCGCTGCCCAGACTCAGGGGGGTGCCCGACAGCATTTCCTCCAGTATTTGGGTGAGGGCATTGCTATTTTGATGTGAAAATACCGGCCCCAGGCGCAGAATGATATGCCTCTCGCAATTATCCCGAACCGCGGTTTCGTTGCCCAGCAATAACTCACTCAGCGCACCTTCGCCGTCGGGATAATGATCTTCACTGTAGGGGCGCTGTACCGTGCCGGAAAATACCCGCGAACTGGACAGGCACACAAAACCCACATTGTTGCGGTGACTGGCTCTGGCCAGCCATAAGGTGCGGTCTATGTCGAGGTCGTGAATGGTCGCACCGCTGTCTGCCGCAGCCACTATTCGAACATCTATGACCAGCTCACACTTTGCGCGGCGCAGGGCCTTCTTGACCTGTCGCTCACTTTTCCAGCGACACTCCTCCAGCGCCAGGGCCCCTATGGCATGGCGACCCTGGGAGAGTAGAAAATCCTGCAGAGCCTCTCCCAGTGACGTATCTGACCCAACTATGAGAATGCGCACCCAATCGTACCGCCGGCTTGAGATTTAGAACGGGATATCGTCGTCGAAATCACCAAAATCTGTGGCTGGCGCAGTGGCGGCCGGGGCGGTGTTAGCTGCGGGCTGGTTTTGCGCGGGTGCCGCTTGGCCCCCACCTTGGCCGCCACCTTGATATGCGCCGCCCTGGCCGGCGCCCCGGCTGTCCAGCATTTGCATTTCTCTGGCGACAATTTCTGTGGTGTAACGGTCTTGCCCAGTGGCTTTATCCTGCCACTTACGTGTTCGCAGCGAGCCCTCAATGTAAACCTTGGAACCCTTGTGCAGGTATTCACCGGCGATTTCGGCCAGGCGTTTGTGGAAGACCACCCGGTGCCATTCCGTGCGCTCCTGGGGTTGTCCGGTCTGCTTGTCCTTCCAGGTTTCCGATGTAGCGACAGTGATATTAGTTACCATATCGCCCGAGGGAAAAGCCCGAGTTTCGGGATCGTTGCCCAGATTACCCACCAGGATAACTTTGTTCACTCCGCGCGAAGCCATAAACTACCTCTTACTTGTCAGTTGTAACTGTTGATATTCGACCATTCGATGAACAGGTGACTATAGCAATCCCACGCCTCAAATGCGACAGCGATAAACGCCAAAGCTCATCTGTATGTGCCCGTGTAGCGCCAGAATTCACGCCGCAAACCCAGGGGCCGCGAGTTTGACGACTCAGGGCTGTGAAAGCGACGCGCGGCCCAGCATATCGCCCGGCTTCATACGCGTTGCCACCAACAACCAGAGAACCACCAGGGCAGCACTGAGCGCAAAAGCAGCAGACACACCGCCGTATTGCACCACCCAGCCACCGCCGGCGCCACCGGCAAATGCGCCCAGAAACTGGCAGGTGGAGTACATGCCCAGGGCAGAGCCCTTGTCATTGGCAAATACGGTCTTGCTCACCAACGAGGGCAGGGTTGCCTCGAGGTAATTGAATCCGACGAAGAACAGCCACAGGCCCAGATACAGTGCCGCCGCACTATTGGCAAAACCCAAAATCGACAGGGACAACAAAACCAGGCCTATACCCAGTAAAAACATCTCTCGCGGCCTGCCACCGCGCTCGGCCGTGCGCATAAGGGGCAGCATACCGACAATCGATAAGGCCAGGGCCGGCAGATAAATCTGCCAGTGATACTCGCGAGACACCCCAGCGACACCCTCCAGTAACTGCGGAATGATCAAGAAGCAGGCCATTAAGACAAAGTGCAGCACAAAGATACCAAAGTTGAGGCGTGCCAGGGCGGGGGTCAGAAAGCTGCGCGCCAACGATCGGGCCGTTGAACTGCACTCACTTGAGGCCAAGGCCAAAGGCGGCGGCCTGGGAACTACAAACCGGACAATACCAATCCCGGCTACGGCCAGTCCCGCTGTCAGGAAAAACACCGAGGACAGGCCCCACTGAGCCGCCACCACGGGGCCCAGTACCAGGGCTACCGCAAAAGACATGCCTATGCTCACACCGATAATGGCCATGGCCTTGGTGCGCTGCTCATCCCGGGTCAAATCTGCGGCCAGCGCCATCACCGTTCCCGCGATTGCACCGGCGCCCTGCAATGCCCGCCCGACCACAATGCCTACGGCGCTATCCGCCATGCCCGCTACTACACTGCCAAGGGCAAACAGTATCAGCCCGGCAATAATGACCGGCTTGCGACCCCAACGGTCGGACAGCCAGCCAAAGGGAATTTGTAACAAAGCCTGGGTCAAGCCGTAGACACCTAATGCCAGGCCAATGAGTGAGGGAGATGCACCGGGCAAATCTGCGGCGTAAAGCGCCAGCAAAGGCAAGACCATAAACAACCCCAGCATGCGGAAGCTGTACAGCAGGGCCAGCGAGGCCACCGCGCGCCGTTCCAGCGCTGTCATGGGACTTTCAGTGATCACATAGATGGTCTTTCAGAATACCGCGCCATGTTACCAGTTTCGTGGGGCTTGGCATATACTGTGTGGTTTTCTGCCATGCTGTTACTTCAGGGGAAACATGGACACTATTCAAGTCCGTGGGGCGCGCACCCACAATCTCAAAAACATCGACCTGGATATCCCCAGGGACAAGTTAGTCGTCATAACCGGCCTGTCGGGCTCGGGTAAATCCTCGCTGGCCTTCGACACACTCTATGCCGAGGGACAGCGTCGCTACGTGGAATCCCTGTCTACCTACGCCAGGCAGTTTCTGTCCATGATGGAAAAACCCGACGTAGACCACATCGAGGGCCTCTCCCCCGCCATTTCCATAGAGCAGAAATCTACCTCGCACAACCCGCGCTCCACCGTGGGCACTATCACCGAGATCTACGATTATCTGCGCCTGTTGTTTGCCCGGGTGGGCGAACCCCGCTGCCCTGACCACGGCTTGAACCTGCAGGCACAAACCATCAGCCAAATGGTCGATACGGTGCTGGCACTGCCGGCGGGCAGCAAGCTGATGCTGCTGGCGCCGGTGGTGCGCGCACGCAAGGGCGAACACCTGCACATTTTTGAGGAATTGCGAGCCGGCGGCTTTGTTCGCGCCCGCATCGACGGCATTGTCACCGACCTCGATGACGTGCCCGATCTGGAGAAGAAGAAAAAACACAGTATTGACGTCGTGATCGACCGCTTCAAAGTACGGGATGACCTGGGCATTCGGCTGGCGGAATCTTTTGAGACCGCCCTGGGCCTTACCGATGGCCTGGCCTCCATCAGTTATATGGACGGCGACGGTGACCCCATCTCCTTCTCTGCCCGCTTCGCCTGCCCCCAGTGCGGCCACAGCATAGACGAACTGGAGCCGCGTCTGTTTTCCTTTAACAACCCCGCTGGCGCCTGCAGTGGCTGTGACGGCCTGGGGGTTAAACGGTACTTCGACGAAGAGCGCATTGTGTTGCACCCGGAGGCCAGTCTTGCCGAGGGTGCCATTCGCGGCTGGGACAGACGCAATGTCTATTACTTTCACATGCTCAACTCGCTTGCCGATCACTATGGCTTCGACGTGAGTACGCCCTATAACAAGCTCAAGAAAAAGCACCGGAACTATATATTGCACGGCAGCGGGGAGGAGGAGATAGCCTTCTCCTACATCAACGACCGCGGCGATATCTTCAAGCGCACCCATTCTTTTGAAGGCATTATTCCCAATATGACCCGCCGCTATAGGGACACCGAGTCCCAATCGGTGCGCGAGGATCTGGCGAAATACCAGGCCAGCCAAAGCTGTCCCGATTGTGGCGGCACGCGCCTGCGCCGGGATGCCCGCCACGTCTTTGTCGATGAGCGCAACCTGCCCTCCATCACCGAGATGGGTGTGGGTGATGCCCATGCCTACTTCGAGCAATTACAGTTGCAGGGCCGCAAAGGCGAGATCGCCGACAAAATTCTCAAGGAACTGCGCGCACGCTACCGCTTTTTAGTCGACGTGGGGCTCAACTACCTCACGCTTAACCGCAGTGCCGAAACCCTGTCCGGCGGGGAGGCCCAGCGCATTCGCCTGGCCTCGCAGATTGGTGCAGGACTGGTGGGTGTGATGTACATCCTGGACGAGCCCTCCATCGGGCTGCACCAGAGAGACAACGCGCGCTTGATTAAAACGCTGAACCACCTGCGGGACATAGGCAATACGGTATTGGTGGTGGAACACGACGAGGAGGCCATTCGCAGTGCCGACCATATTATCGACATTGGCCCCGGGGCCGGTGTTCACGGTGGCGAGATTGTGGCCCAGGGCAGCTACGAGGACATCGTCAATAACAAAAACTCCCTCACCGGTGCCTACCTGTCCGGCGCGCGAAGAATAGAGGTGCCCGCCACTCGCACCCGCCACAATCCCAAAAAACGCCTGGTGTTGCGCGCCGCCACCGGCAACAATCTGCAAAGTGTAGATCTGGTTATCCCCCTGGGTTTGCTCACCTGCGTCACCGGTGTTTCCGGGTCGGGAAAATCCACCCTGATCAACAACACCCTATACCCAGTGGCCGCCACAGAACTCAATGGCGCGACCACCCTGACCCCGGCTCCACATAAAAGTGTCACCGGCATGCAGCTGCTGGACAAAGTGATCGATATTGACCAGAGCCCCATTGGCCGAACGCCCCGGTCAAACCCCGCGACCTACACGGGAATCTTTACGCCAGTGAGGGAATTGTTCGCCGGCACCCAGGAGGCGCGCTCCCGTGGCTATAAACCGGGCAGGTTCAGCTTCAACGTAAAGGGCGGGCGCTGCGAAGCCTGCCAGGGCGACGGCGTCACCAAGGTGGAGATGCATTTCCTACCGGACATCTATGTGCCCTGCGATATATGCAAGAGTAAACGCTACAACCGAGAGACCCTGGAAATACGCTACAAAGGCAAAAATATCTACGAGGTGCTGGAGATGACCGTGGAAGATGCCCTGCAGTTTTTCGAACCCGTGCCCAGCATAGCGCGCAAGCTACAAACCCTGATGGATGTGGGCCTGACCTACGTAAAACTGGGCCAGGCGGCCACAACGCTGTCCGGCGGCGAGGCCCAGCGCGTGAAACTCTCCAAGGAACTGTCAAAACGCGACACAGGCAACACCCTGTATATTCTGGACGAACCCACCACCGGGCTGCACTTCGAGGATATCAAGCAACTACTGGAAGTGTTGCACCGCCTGCGCGACCACGGCAATACCGTGGTGATCATAGAGCACAATCTGGACGTGATAAAAACCGCCGATTGGGTGGTAGACCTGGGGCCAGAGGGCGGCAGTGGGGGTGGCCAGATCATCGCCACCGGCACGCCAGAACAGATCGCCGAGACCAAGGGTTCCTATACCGGGGAGTATTTAGCGCCCCTGTTGAAGCGAGAAAAATTAAAATCCAAAGCACGTAAAGTGGAAAAGCGGGCAGCTTAAGCCCCGGCGCTAGGCACGCCCCAGCAACGGCGCCAGCAATCTGACCAAGATTGCGCCTATCGTTACACCCAGGGCGTTGGCCACCAGGTCATAGCCAGACATAAATCTTCCGGGAATAAAGGATTGGCCCACTTCTATCAAACCGCTGTAGGCGACTATTCCCAGGCACACATACAGGTAAGTTCTGCTGGACCCGGCGATTGTGAACCCCACAATCGCGAACAAGCCGTAGGTCATAAAATGTAGCAGTTTATCCCAGACTTCGATCGACACGCTGCTCCCGGGTGAGAGGGACGCGAGGCTTACCAATAGCCCATAGATAACGAAAGCGGCTATTTTTGCTGAATTTCCTATTTTCATCCGCCGTTTAGCACTCGCTGATAACTACCCATTGCGAAAGCTCGTGGGCTTTTCGATTGCGTAAAAAGCATCACTTATATCTTCCACCTTGCTGGCGATAATACTCTGGGCATCACTCAGGCCCGCGTTGTAATAGTAGGCTCCAATCTCCGTCGAAATAAAGTCCAGGAAAAACTCACAGTCGAACTGGCCAACCTCCTGCCCCCATTCTTTATCAAAATAGGATTTCAGTTTATCCACCAGGATGGATTTTTCTTCTTTGGAAAATTCAATTTCAGACATCGTTTCTCATCGTTGGATTACAATACTGTCGCCTAGCTGTATGGCCTAGGGACACCCGGCCCCGGCCACGGCAACCCTGGCGACTTCAACTTTTCCGGCTGCCTCAGCCGAGGCGATGCGCTTGTCAGAACTCTGGGCGGTTACCATATGTAGCGTCCGCCCATCTTCGCCGCCCAGCATACAGGCAAAACAGGGCTGACTGGTTTCCATGGCCTGGAGTATCTGTCCCCCCTCAGCCACCAGTACACACTCTGCGACCAGCGCGTTAGCCACCCAGACATTTCCAGCTCGATCCAGGCAGATACCGTCCGGGGCCCGCATGCCAACCTCGGCCCAGACCCTGCGGTTGGACAAGCCGCCATTAACGGCTATATCAAAGGCGGTCAGGCACATCGACAGTGTCTCGGCGACAATCAGGGTCTTGCCATCGGGGGTGACCACCATGCCATTGGGAAAATGCATATCGGGGGCGGCCAGATGGACGCTGCCGTTGGGGTCTACGCGCACCAGATTGGTGGCCGGGTGGATTGCCAGGGCGTCTTCCACACCCTTTTCTTCTATCAGGGCATCCAGGTCAAAACCAAAGTTGCCCACCCAGGCGCGGCCCAGCTTATCGACAACCATATCATTGCACAGGTGCGCGGAAAATTCGGACAGGTCGGCGTGAACCTTGAGGCCATCCGAGTCCTGGCGAAGCAGTGTCATATCGGCCATGGACACCACCAGTAACCGCCCGTCCGGCAGCCAGCCCAGCCCGGAAGGCTGGTCGTCCATTTCCAACTCGATGCGCTGAACGCCGTCCGCCCCCACCGACTTCACCGCGTGGGCGTAGAAATCGCTGAACCACAATCGCCCCCGATGCCAGCGGGGACCCTCGCCAAAATACAAGCCGTCTGTGAGAACCCTTGCCTCGCTCATAAGCCACCTCATTATAGTCGGGCGCTCAGACTATCAACATCCCGGCATTGCGGCCACAGCCGATTGGCGCTCAGGCACAAAAAAGCCGGGTTCCCCCGGCTTTTTATTATTCTACTGCGACCTGGGGCTGTTAATCCTCATCGTCCTCAACGAGATCAACCTGGGGACGGTCAACCAGCTCGACGTAGGCCATTTGAGCTTTGTCGCCTGAACGCAAACCACACTTCAGGATACGAATATAGCCACCGGGACGCGCCTGGTAACGCGGGCCCAGTTCATTGAACAACTTGCCCACCGCGGCCTTGTTGCGCAGGCGGTCAAACGCCAGGCGACGGTTGGCCACACTGTCATTTTTAGACAGGGTAATCAGGGGCTCGGCGTAACCGCGCAGTTCCTTGGCCTTGGGCAGGGTTGTCTTGATCAGTTCGTGCTCCACCAGTGAGGCGGTCATGTTGCGGAACATGGCCTTGCGGTGAGAGCTGTTTCTGTTTAACTGACGTCCACTATGACGATGACGCATTTCTGTAGTCCTATTCTCGCGGTGCTACAAGAGCACGGTGTTGGTTAATCGGGTGTTAAATACTTAACACACGATCATCGTTTTTCAGGCTGGCGGGTGGCCAGTTGTCCAGGCGCATACCCAGTGACAAGCCACGGGTAGCCAGTACGTCCTTGATTTCGGTCAGTGACTTCTTGCCCAGGTTAGGCGTTTTCAGTAACTCCACCTCAGTGCGTTGCACCAGGTCACCGATGTAATAAATGTTCTCTGCTTTCAGGCAGTTGGCAGAACGAACGGTCAACTCCAGGTCGTCTACGGGGCGCAGCAGGATAGGATCGACTTCGTCTTCCTCTTCTGCGGCTTCTGACTCACTTTCGCTCTCCAGGTCGACAAACACTGCCAGCTGCTGCTGCAGGATGGTAGCGGCGCGACGGATCGCTTCCTCTGGGTCGATAGTACCGTTTGTTTCCAAATCCAGTACCAGCTTGTCCAGATCGGTGCGCTGCTCGACTCGGGCAGATTCTACAACGTAGGATACGCGATGTACGGGTGAGAAGGTCGCATCCAACTGCAGGCGGCCTATAGAGCGGGACTCTTCTTCCGGGTCCTGACGTGAATCAGCGGGTGAATAACCGCGACCCCTGGCCACAGTCAAACGTATGTTGATTTCAGCATTGTCATTGAGGTGACAAATGACGTGCTCCGGGTTGCGAACCTCAATATCGTGATCGACTTGTATGTCGCCAGCGGTAACCGGGCCGGGGCCCCTCTTGCTCAGGGTTAATTCGGCCTGGTCTTTGCCTTCCATAACCAGGGCGACGCCCTTCAGGTTCAGCATGATTTCAATAACGTCTTCCTGAACGCCTTCAATGGTACTGTACTCGTGCAGCACACCGTCAATCTCGACTTCTGTGATGGCACAACCGGGCATGGAAGACAGCAGGATCCTACGCAAGGCATTACCCAGGGTGTGGCCAAAGCCACGCTCAAGGGGCTCCAGGGTTACTTGGGCGCGGGTGTTGTGCTTGTCTTCTACGCTGATAACACGCGGGGTCAAAAATTCGTTTACTGCACTCTGCATTTGGGCACCTGTACTTACGTATTGGCTATAGGTTCTGTGTGGGTTGTGTAATCGCTTAACGCTTGATTACTTGGAGTAAAGCTCCACGATCAAGTTTTCGTTGATCTCGGAAGACAGGTCCTGACGGTCTGGAACTGACTTGAATACTCCTTCCAACTTTTCACTGTTTACTTCGATCCACTCGGGCTCGCCACGCTGGGCAGCCAGGGCCAGGGAAGACTGCACACGCAGCTGTTTCTTGGCCTTTTCACGCAGGGCGACGGTATCGCCGGCCTGTACTTGATAAGAGGGGATGTTTACCACAACGCCATTCACCATAATGGCTTTATGAGAGACCATTTGACGCGCCTCGGCACGTGTAGAGCCAAAGCCCATACGGTAAACCACGTTGTCCAGACGGCTCTCCAACAGCTGCAGCAGGTTTTCACCGGTTGCACCCTTGAGACGGGCCGCCTCTTTGTAATAGTTGCGGAATTGCTTTTCCAATACACCGTAGATACGACGCACTTTCTGCTTTTCGCGCAGCTGTACACCGTAGTCGGACAGGCGGCTGCGCCTGGCACCGTGCTGGCCGGGGATGGTTTCTAATTTACACTTGCTTTCCAGTGAACGCACTCCGCTCTTCAGGAACAGGTCTGTTCCCTCACGACGGGAGAGCTTGCACTTGGGTCCAATATATCGAGCCATGTCAATTCTTCCTGTAGTGTTAAACGCGACGTTTTTTGGGTGGACGACAGCCGTTATGCGGTATAGGCGTAACGTCTGTAATATTGCTGATCTTGTAGCCGCAGGCATTGAGTGCGCGAACGGCTGATTCGCGACCGGGCCCTGGGCCCTTGACCTGTACATCCAGATTCTTCAAACCGTATTCCTTGGCTGCTTCACCGGCACGTTCTGCGGCCACCTGGGCGGCAAACGGTGTGCTCTTACGTGAACCACGGAAACCAGAGCCACCGGCGGTAGCCCAGCTCAGGGTGTTGCCCTGACGGTCTGTGATAGTAATGATGGTGTTGTTGAAGGAGGCGTGAATATGCGCAATTCCGTCTACAACCGTCTTGGTAATCTTCTTACGAGTGCTTTTAGCACCTGGCTTAGCCATAGTTTCTTTCCTAATTTAATATCAACACTGCACTTGGGTGCAGCTACACTAAAAAAGATTCGCTTCTGCGCCTCTGCTCTTAAGTCCCTTCGATTAAATAGCGGGATTAATGAAGAGCTGAGCAGCAGACGTTTATCTGCGAATCGGCTTGCGCGGCCCCTTGCGGGTACGTGCGTTGGTCTTGGTGCGTTGCCCGCGTAACGGCAGGTTACGACGGTGACGAATGCCGCGATTACAGCCCAGGTCCATCAACCGCTTGATGTTCATGGACACTTCGCGACGAAGGTCGCCTTCTACATTCAGCTCACTGACTGAGGTACGCAGCGAATCCAGTTCAGCCTCGGTCAGCTGACCAATTTTGGCGCTTTCCGATACACCGGTGGTCGCACACAGTTTTCTTGCCTGGGTGCGACCTACTCCGAAGATGTAGGTTAATGAGATAACAGCATGCTTGTTATCAGGTATGTTGACGCCGGCAATACGAGCCATCCATCTTTCTCCAATTACTTACTCAAAAATCGCTTGTCTCAGCTCTGCTTACAAAAGCTGGAGCTGCGAGCGCCCCGCGAAAGGCGCAGCATTCTAGCGATATCATTACTAAAAATCAACTGTACAAGTGCCAACCCCCGGGGGCCGAAAACTGTGTGCAGTTTACTCAACTGTTAACCCTGGCGCTGCTTGTGGCGGGGATCTGATTCGCAGATCACTCGTACCACGCCCTTGCGACGGACAATTTTGCAGTTTCTGCAAATCTTTTTAACCGATGCACGTACTTTCATGTCTCTAACTCCCAAATACCGATGCGCTCTACGCGCTACCGGGAAGAACCGTAACTTGTCAGGTTGGCCTTTTTCATCACCGAATCATACTGGTGAGACATCAGATGACTTTGCACCTGGGCCATAAAATCCATTACCACAACTACCACGATCAATAGTGAGGTGCCGCCCAGATAAAAGGGCACGTTCCACATCACCACCAAAAACTGTGGCATCAAACAAACCAGGGCGATATAAGCCGCACCGAATACTGTCAAGCGAGTCAGAACACCGTCGATATAATCGGCTGTTTTCTGTCCGGGACGAATACCGGGCACAAAGGCTCCCGACTTCTTCAAGTTATCTGCCACTTCCACCGGGTTAAACATCAACGCCGTGTAAAAGAAGCAGAAAAATAC
>SMVB01178160.1_pt1 | contig 13459 bp, 7 predicted proteins | sample 2456461 | NCBI WGS metagenome assembly SMVB01 (sample SAMN11095934, study PRJNA526329) | marine sediment metagenome | biome: Marine sediment; feature: Surficial sediment; material: Deep marine sediment; isolation source: Hadal surficial sediment | place: Pacific Ocean | collected 2014-05 | depth 0-1...
ACTTTGACGACCTCCGCTACAACGCCCGCGGCAAGGGCATCAACGTGGCCGTCATCGAGTGGTCGTTCTGGCAGGACCATGAGGACCTCGACGTGATCACGGAGCCGGGACAGACCCTGTTGCCAATCATCGAGAATGTCCCCGATCACGCGACCGCCTGCCTGGGGATCATAAACGGCCAGGAGAATTCCTTCGGGGTCACCGGTGTCGCCCCGGATTCGCAGGCGTACTTCTTCCCCTTGATCTCCGTCGAGGAAGGTGATCGCGACGCAGCCGCGTTCCTGTCCGCCTACGAAACACTCAACGCCGGTGACATCGTGTCCTGCTCGTTCGGGCCAAATGGGAACATCAACAATGAACTGCCGTTCTGGACCCTTATGCGGATGGGCAGCGATCTGGGTATTACCACGTGTCTGGCGGCAGCGAACAGCTGCATTGATCTCTCCCAGCTGAACGACCTTGGCGACAGCGGCGCGGTTGTCGTCGGCGCGGGCGACCCCGGCTTCCCGTGGTGCCGACGGAGCTTCAGCAACTACTTTCAAGGCGGCGACTTCAGCCTCGACAGCAACGTTGTACACTGCCAGGCGTGGGGCGTGGCCGTGCAGACAACCGGTTACGGCACCGACCCCAACCGCAGCTACACCAGTAGCTTCAGCGGCACCAGCGCCGCTGCCCCGCAGATCGCAGGCCTTGCCGCGTGTCTGCAGGGGCTTGCCAAGCAGTTCTACGGGATCCCCCTGGGTCCCCTCAATATCCGCGCGGCTCTTGCCACAGGCTTCCTGCAATGCGGGTTCCCCGACCCCGACGAACTGCCGGGCTTCCCTGTCCTGCCCGGGGAGGGTTGCCTGCCCGACATCGATCCGGATGCCGGCCCCAACAAGATCGGCATCTACCCGCGTCCGGCCAGGGGACAGATCACGTCGGGCAATTCCGTCCTGAACAATTCCGGGTTCAGCGGGTCGCCGCTGATCGACGATCTCGTCATTATCACGGGCGAACTCATCCACGGCAACGTGTTCTCGATCAAGGGCGCCGACGACAACTACCTGGTCATCGAAAGCCGTGCCGCGAACGCCAACGGCGTCGGCACCCCGGGCCACAATGGCGGTATCGTCACCGGCCAGACCACGATGTTCCAGGTCGGCGCGCACATGCAGAACCCCAACATCGAATCGATCGAAGTTGATATCGAAGCATTCGTCGACAACGGTACGGGAATCCAGTTGCTCTACATGTTCGACTGGCAGCTGAACCGTTGGCTGGCGATCGCCGTGCAGTTCCTCGGCGTAGTCGACAACGACACGGCAACGGTCTTCCCGGTGGAGAACGCATCCCGATTCATCCGAAGTTCGGACAACCGGCTCATGCTCCGCGTCCAGACGGTGGCACTGGGCGTCGGCGGCCTGCACCGATCGTTCACCGACTGGGTGAACATCAGCCGCGGCCTCGGCGACGCATTCATCTCCAGCGACCCCTAAAAAACCCAAGCGCAACGCAAAACGCAAAAAACCTCACCCCCGGCCCGACCGCCGGGGTTTTTTGTGTCCGGACACACACTCAACCTGCGTTTGGGCAGTCACTCTGGATCAAGCCGTATCCGCCGGTAAGGTGCGCCCATCACTGCATGTCACGCGCCCGCATCGTCGACTCGTCTACGGAAGGCTTCTATCACTGCATCAGTCGATGCGTCCGTCGGGAATTCCTCTGCGGTGACGAGCACGACTACCGTCGCCAGTGGATCAACAGCGGCTCGCCGAGTTGCTGGACGTCTCCACCATCGAGGCCTGCGCCTACGCGATCATGTGCAACCACCTGCACCTGATCCTCAAGACGAATCCCAGGGCGGCACGTGCGCTCACCAACCTGGAGGTCGCCCGGCGCTGGGTTCAGCTGTACCCGGCGGACCTGCAACGCCGCAAGCAGGCCGCAGCCAGCCCCGCCCACGCGCGTTGAATCGAGTCGGCATACATCCAGTCGATCGTCGCCGACCATCGGAAGATCACCCGCTGGCGGGCCCGCCTGGCCAGCATCCGCTGATTCGACAAGCTGCTCAAGGAGCCGATCGCCCGACGTGCCAACCGCGAGGACGACTGCACCGGGCACTTCTGGGAAGGCCGGTTCAAGAGCATCCGGTTGCTGGACCAATGCTGCGGTGCTCACCTGCGGCGATGCGATAGATGACCTGCACCCCACATCGTCAAGAGTGCGTGTCCAGGATCCCAGGTCCTAGGTCTTTTTGTATCGCATTCGGACTCGGTTTCCGGTGGCGGTGAACTCTACTTCGCTCATGTAGACCCGCATGAGCATGATCCCGCGACCGGAAGGGATGTCGACATTCTCAGGGCGGGTGGGGTCCGGGACGGATGCGGCGTCGAAGCCCGCGCCCTCGTCCTCTATTTCAATCTCGATCGCTGTCTCGTCGGCGGCGTACTCGAGTGTGACCTTCCGGCGCGGATCGTTGTCGTTGCCGTGGTGGATCGCGTTCGAAAGTGCTTCCTCGATCGCCGTTCGCACCGCGAAGCACGCCGCGTCGTTGTAGTCGTACCGTGCCAGGACCTCCAGGATGTCCTGCTGGATCCGGTCGATTTCATCGCGGTCGCTGCCGACGATGACTCGGTCTCCGTCGGTGGATTTGCCCGACATGCCCGTTGGATTCAGGCGAAGCTGGCCAGGGCCTGCTCAGAGGTGTCGAAGATCTGGAAGAGCTTGTTGAGCTTCGTAATGACGAAGACCTCGTAGATCTGCGGGTCGATCTCTGCCAGCCGCAACTGACCATCCCGGCCCCGGATCTTGTTGTTGATCGTAATCAGCGTCCCCAGGGCCGCCGACGACAGGTGGTCGACGTTCGTGAAGCTGATGAGTACTTTCGGCTCGTCCTGCGAGTCAACGACGCGGCCGATCTCCTCGCCGATCTGTTGGATATTCGCCTCGTCGAGGATGTTCCGCTCGACGAACTCGATCCGCTTGATCCCGTCCTGGTCCTGCACCCGTATGTGGGAGGTGGTGGAAGACATGGTGTCCCCTTTCAGGTGCGAATAATAGCGTCAGATAGGGACCAAGGGACAATGGGACTGCCGGTCAGAGGGGAAAAACCCGCTGTGCCTCAGTGCCCCAGTCTCTCCGTCCCCGTCTTTACTGCAAATACGACGCCGCCCCGCCAAGCGTATCCGACAGGCCCGGGAACAACAGATCCTCGTTCTCCTGCTGGATTATGATCTCCGGGCGGATGAGGATCAGCAGCGTGGTCTCGTTCTTGGAGGTCAGCCGGTTGGTGAAGAACCGGCTGATGAACGGGATCTTCGACAGGATCGGGACGCCCGTCTCGACCTCAATCTCGTTCACCTCTCGCATACCACCCAGCATCACGGTCCCCTTGTCGGGCACCGAGACCGTGGTCTGCACGAGCGAGACCTGGACCTCCGGCAACTCCTGGGTCGCGCTGAACGTCGTGGACCCTCCACCGATGACACCGACACCACCGACGGCTCCCTGCACTTCGATCTCGCGGATGTTGATGATCTCCGAGAGGCTGACGATGGCCGTCATCGTGACATAGCGGCGATCGGCGGAGATGACGCCCTCGATATCGAGGACCGCACCCTCCGCCACCACGCCGGGGATCGGCTGAAAAGCGCCGGCAGCGTCACCCGTGATCGGGATAAGCGCTGAGATGAAAGCCACCTGTGTGGCAACCGCGACCCACGCGCGCTGGCCGTTAAAGAACGTCAGCCGGGGTGCCGTGAGCACGACGGAACGCCTGTCGGCCTGGGTGGCCTCGATGAGCAGGTCCACCTGGATGTCATCGAGGAACTGGGCGGCGATGGTGATCGCCGGGTTGGCCAGGGCGACCGCCTGGCCGAAGCCCGTGAGGTCGGCGACGCTGTTGAGCAGTCCCAGGGAATCCGAGACGATGCCGATGGGCGTGAAACCGTCTGTCGTCCGAATCGGGGTGCCGACGGGTCCGATCGAATAGATGATGTCCTCGATGTCCGGGAAGCCGGCACCCAACGCCCCCGCCGGAGAGCCGAGGATCGACCCCCAGGGGACACGGTCTACGATCAGGTCGCCGGTGATCGGGTCAAATATCTGCCCGAATCGGAATGGGTCGATGAGCGTACCGCTGACCGGGTCGAACAGGTCGCTGAGATGAGCGAGCGGGTCGACGGCCAGCTGCTGACGACGGACGGCCTTGTTGGTGTTGAAGTAAAGATCCAGGTCAACGCCGATCTGCTCGTACCAGTCGGTCGTGACCTTGAGGAAACGCGACTCGACGTTGATCTGCAACGCCCGGATCTCTCGAAGCTGACTCAGAAGACCCTCGATCTGGCGGTGGTTGCGGACCGTATTGGTAATGATCAGGTTGCCGTTGAGTTCCTGCAGGGTGCCGGTATCACCACCGAGCTCACGCCAGCCCTCCGGGTCGATGTTCTCCTGGATAATGCCCACGATCTGATCGACCAGCTCTTCGCGGGAGAGCCTCGGAGACTGGTCTGCGGGATCGCTGAAGATGGCCCCGCGACCGCCCGAGCCACCGGCGAAGCCGCCGCTGGAGTTCCGGACGGCATCGCCGGCCTGGCTCAAGGCACTGGCGAGATCGAGGTCTGGAGCGTTGCCGAAGTACGGCACTTTGAACAGCAGGTCACGAATGTCGTAGACCACCGTAACGGTGTGCTTGCGAAGAGCCTGCTCGCTCGAAACCGTGACCATGCCGTCCTGGATGGCCCACTGCGGGCGGTCGAGGTCGTCGCCGACCTGCTCCAGAACGCGGTCCAGTGCCGCCACCAGCGTGATGTCATTGAGTTGCAGCGTGATCTCGTCGTCGGCGCTGACGCCGATGAAGTCCAATGCCCTCCAGTCGACGTACATGTTCTCGCCACTGACCTGGCTGAGGAAGTTCATCACCTGTTGGAAGGAATTGCGCTGGAAATCGAGGGGTATCCTTGTGTGGTTGAGCACGCGCGCGACACGCCGATTGGCCGCAGACTCTGCAAAACCAGCCTCGTGAGTCCGCCGCAGGCTCAGCTGAGCCCAATCCTCCGGATACTCCATGACGCCCGAGAGGCTCTTGTCGCCGGGGCCGGTGCGGTTCGGCTGCGGCGGGATCAACGACTTCATGGCCGGTATCGACAGCCAGCTGTAACCGAATTCCTTCTGACGCTGGAGGTCGGAGTAATTGCGATAGAGCATCGTCGCCTTGATGACGTCCCGCAGCGTGAGCGCTGCCGGGTTGTGCTCGTCGATGAACAGGATCTCGTCAATAACCTGCAGGGCCTCGTTGTACTTGAGCTCCATCTGCAGCTGACGGACACGACGCATGTTCTCATCGATCAATCGCTGTCGCTGCTGCAGCTCGCGGAGCCGCGCCTCGGTCCGGAGCTGACCGGCCTCGAGCTCGACCTGCTTGGCCCTCTCCAGACGATTCTTCTCGCGGCGCTGATCGATCTCGGTCAGCAGGCTTTCGGCCTGCTGGTTGAGCTGGTTGAACTCTCGCTGGCTGAGCAACCTGCGGGCCTGCCGCATCCGGATCTGCCCGGTGAGCATCTCTCGCTCGGCCCCGTTGAAGTCGCCCTGGCTGAGCAGCTGGGTCGCACGCTGGGTGGCGGCACGGAACTCCTCGCGGGCCCTGCCGAGCTGCACGCGGAGCTCCTCCTCGACCGGCGAGATGATCGGTGCGACGTTGAGCTCCGCCTGGGCCGTCCGGACGCCGGCGAGGGCCTCCGCGTTGCCCGACAGGTACGTCAATGCCGTTTCATAGGCGGCGATCGCCAGCTTCCAACGGTTATCGGCCATGTGCTGGCGGGCTTCGGCCAGCGCAGCCTGCCCTTTCGCCTCGTCAACGGCGTTCCCCTGCCGGCTGTTCTGGAACCAGCCTTCGGCATTTCGGGCTACGCCGCCGAGGGCGACACCCACGGTGATCACACACGCCACAACACAGCGTCGATCTGAACACAGCATCACTGGACTGTACCTCCCAAATGCCCCGTGGCGGCTCCAAGCACACGATTCGGCGCCCAGCAAGGCGTCCGCTCAGATCCCACCCGCTCAACAGGGACGAAATTACAGCGTACTTCCGTCATAAACCGTACGCAACCGCTTCAACTGGGGTTGCGGCATGTATTTACGCTTCCGCTGTTGAGACCCTCCGGCTTTCCATCAGTTCGATGAAGCTGTCAAAGAGGTAGGCCGAGTCGTGGGGGCCCGGCGAGGCCTCAGGGTGGTATTGGACCGAGAAGATCGGCAAGGATCGGTGGCGGAACCCGGCCAGCGTCCCGTCGTTGAGATGGACATGCGTCGCATCGCAATCGATGTCGTCCAGAGTCTCCATATCGATGCAAAAACCGTGGTTCTGGCTTGTGATTTCCACCCGGCCCGTCTCGAGGTTGCGGACCGGCTGGTTGGTCCCGCGGTGGCCGAATTTGAGCTTGTAGGCACGTGCTCCCAGAGCCAGCGCCAGCAGCTGATGGCCCAGGCAGATGCCGAATGTGGGGATCTCGCCGGCCACCTCGGCGAGTGGCTTGATCGTCTCGGTGACCGCGGCGGGGTCGCCGGGCCCGTTCGAGACCAGCAGGCCATCGGGTTTGAATGCCCGGATCTGATCGGCGGTGAGATCGTGCGGCGCGACGATCACCTCGCAACCCCGCTCGGCAAGGCTCCGCAGAATGTTCTGCTTCGCCCCGCAGTCCAGGACCAGGACACGCAAGGCGTCCGGGCGATCGCACTGGTCCCATCGCGACGACTCGTCAGGGCTGACCTCGGCCACCAGGTTGCGACCCGACATCGACGGACACTGGCGTGCCTGTGCGATCAGTTCGTTATCGGACAGTGCTGTCCGGGCAACGATGACGCCGCGCATTGATCCCTGCATCCGCAGGCGCCGCACGAGCGCCCGCGTGTCAATGCCCTGGATACCGATGATGCCGGCCTGGGCGAGCCAGCTCGACAGGTCGGTGAACGCCCGATGGTTGGAGTGAACCCGCGACAGTTCTCGAATAACGACACCGGCCACCTGGGGCCCCACCGACTCCAAGTCCTCGCGGTTGATCCCGTAGTTCCCGATCAGCGGCGCGGTGAAGGTCAGTATCTGCCCGGTATAGCTCGGGTCGGTCACCGCCTCCTGGTAGCCGGTCAGCGCCGTGTTGAAGACGACCTCACCCGCGACCGGCTGCGAATCGTCGCACGCCCCGAATGCGAACCCGCTGAATACGGTCCCGTCTTCGAGCGCCAGGCGTGCCTTTGGCCATTTGGTCGTTGTCACCGGCATCGTGTGGATAATAGGTCCAGCCATTAGCCATTAGCCATTAGCCATTAGGGAAGATTGCAACCGAGAACCCTGCGACGCAGTTGGTAACACTCTGACTCTTCCCTAATGGCTAATGGCTATCTTTCTCCTAGAGTCCCCCCATGCCCTCCCTGTTCAACGTGAACACGCCCGCCTGCTTCGTCCGGGTAGCGGTCGAGCGCGGCGTCGACCGCTACCCGGACGGACTCATGTACGCGGTGCCGGCGGACCTCGACGGCATCGCGCTGGGCGACCGTGTCCGCGTGCCGCTGGGACGGGGCGACACCGTCACGCCGGGGTACGTGATCGAGATCTGTGACGCCGCGGGGCTCGATCCGGCTCGGATCAAGCCCGTGGCCGGCCGCGACCCGACCGGTGCACTGCCCGCGCAGTTGCTGGAGCTGGCCCGCTGGATCAGCAGCTACTACTGCACGCCGATCGGGATGACACTCTCGACGATCACGCCGGCGGCCGTCAAGCGGCAGGTCGGGATGGTCACGCGGACGCTTGTCGACCTGCCTGCCGAGAGCCCCCCCGGTGAGCCGCCCAGGCTCTCGCCGAGCCAGAAGCGTGCGATCGAGGTGGTCCGCTCGCTTGGGCCCGACCAGCGCCCCATCGAATTGCGGCAGCTGGCGAAGCTGGCCGATCTTCGCACCACCGGACCCCTCAAGCGGCTGATCGAGAAGGGGCTGCTCGTCGGCAACGCCCGCAGCTCGGTGGAAGCGACGTGGATCGATCAAGCAGTCGACCGGACCGTGCCCGACGAGATCACGGCGGACCAGCGGCAGGTCATCGAGGGGATCGCCGCCGATCTCGACCGGGGCTTCAGCGCGCATCTTCTGTTCGGTGTGACCGGCTCCGGCAAGACCGAGGTCTACATCCGGCTCATCGAGCACGTCGTCGCGGCGGGCCGCGTCGCCATCGTGCTCGTCCCTGAGATCGCGTTGACGCCCCAGACCGGCGGCCGTCTCATCGGCCGGTTCCCCGACCACCGGGTGGCGGTGCTGCACTCGGGGCTGACCGCTGCCCAGCGTCACCAGCAGTGGGCCCTGGTCGCCGACGGCACGGCCGACGTCGTCCTCGGTGCAAGGTCGGCAGTCTTCGCACCCGTGCCCGGCGACCGCCTCGGCCTCATCATCGTCGACGAAGAGCACGACGGCTCGTACAAGCAGGACCAGGCTCCGCGGTATCACGGTCGTGACGTCGCGGTGCGACGGGCTCAGCTGGCGGGATGCCCTGTGCTGCTGGGCAGCGCAACACCGTCGATCGAGAGCTGGTTCAATGCGACGGTTCGGGGCAGCTATCGGCTGCACCGGCTGCCGAGCCGTGTGCCGGGCCTGCGAAACCCGACCGTGAAGGTCGTCGATTTCGTCGCCGAGCGTCGAATGCGCAACGACCGCCGCGTCCATCTCATCGGACCCACACTGGAGGCCGCGACCGCCCAGACACTCGCGTCCGGCGGACAGGTCCTGATGATGCTCAACCGCCGCGGCTACGCCAACTACATCGCCTGCCCGGACCACCACTGCGGATGGCTGCTGTGTTGCGACGACTGCGATGCCACGATGGTTTATCACCTCGACCGTAGCCTGCCCACAGGCGGGTACGTTCAGTGCCACCACTGCGAGGCGCAACAGCGGCTCCCGGAGACCTGCCCGGCGTGTGGCCGGCGGGTCACGACCTTCGGCCTGGGCACGCAGCGGGTGGAGCAGGAGCTTCACAAGAAATTCCCGTCGCTCGTCGAGGGCAAGACCATGGTGCGGGTCGATTCCGACGCGATGCACGGCTCGCGTGACCTGCACGACGTGTTGCAGCGTTTCGGGTCCGGCGAGATCCGCTTGCTGCTGGGCACCCAGATGATCGCCAAGGGGCTGGATTTCCCGGGGGTCCAGCTCGTCGGCGTGATCAATGCCGACACCGCGATCAACCTGCCGGACTTCCGGGCCACGGAGCGGACCTATCAGCTGGTCAGCCAGGTCGCCGGACGGTGCGGACGGGGCGAGACCGCCGGACGGGTCATCGTGCAGACCTTCCAGCCCGAGGCCGCGGTGATCCGGCTGGCGGCCGCCCAGGACTACGAGGGGCTCGCCGCCATGGAGTTGGCCGAGCGGCAGCGATGCGAGCTGCCGCCGTACACCCGGATGGCACGGATCGTCGTCCGGGACGCCGACTACGCCCGATGCCGCCAGGACACGGATCGCCTTGCCGAGTTGCTTCGCGGACTCGCCGGACGACCGCAGGCCGGCCCGGCAGCGGCCATCCGCGTGCGGGGGCCCGCGCCCTGCCCGATATCGCGGATCGCCGGACGACATCGGCACCAGGTCGAGCTGTTTGCCGCCTCGGCCGGGGCGTTGCAGAGTTTCCTGTCCAGGGCGCGGAGCGATGGGATCATCAGGCCGGGCGCGCGGATGGCGGTGGACGTCGATCCCATCGCCATGCTCTGAGGAAGAAGTCGACAGCTTCTTCCCATAGCTTCTTCTCATTCGCCATCAGGGAGCAGCTGAACCGGGTCGATAAGGCCGTTTCGGGGCCTAGAATCCGGGTCTGGGTGGATTGGAGATCGAGTTGGCGATGGCCGGTACGAGCGTGGAGCAGTCGTATAACGGATGGAACGGCGAGTACATCGACGCGATGCACGCGCGGTGGTCCGCCGACCCTGCGTCGGTCGACGAGCAGTGGCGGCGATTCTTTGACGGCTTCGAGTTGGCGCTGCGTGGGAACGGCCCCACGACGGCCACCAACGGTGGCGTTGCCGCGGCGCGCGAGAAGCAACGGCAGGTCGACGACCTTATCTACGCCTACCGCGACATCGGACACCTTGCCGCCGATCTCGACCCGCTCGGTTCACACCGCCCCGCCCCGGCGGCATTGAAACTGGAACACTTCGGGTTGTCCGAGAGGGACCTCGACGCCGTGTTCGACGGCGGGACGCTCCCGGTGGACGGCGCGACCCCGTTGCGTGACATCGTGGGCCTGTTGCAGGACACCTATTGCCGCACGATCGGCGTCGAGTTCATGCACATCCAGAATCCGCATCAGCGGCGCTGGCTGCAGGAGCGGATGGAGTCGGTTCGCAATCGCCCGGTGTACACCCATGAGCAGAAGCTGCACATCGTCAGTGCGCTGAGCGAGGCAAACGCCTTCGAGAGCTTTCTGAACACTCGATTCACCGGCAAGAAACGCTTCGGTATCGACGGCGGTGAATCACTGATCCCGTTGCTCGACGACATCATCGAGAACGGACCGAGCAACGGCGTCACGGCGTTCACAATCGGCATGGCCCACCGCGGCCGGCTCAACGTCCTGGTCAACATCCTCCACAAGACCTATGACCAGATCTTCACCGAGTTCGACGAGTCCTGGAGCGAGGATTTCCTCAGTGGCGGCGGCGACGTCAAGTATCACCGGGGCTACAGCACGAACCACACGTGCGCCGACGGCCGCACGATCCGGCTGAACCTGTCGCCGAACCCGTCGCACCTGGAGTACGTCAATGCCGTCGTGCTGGGCCGTGCCCGGGCCAAGCAGCGGCTGCGGAACGACACCGAGCGTCGCCAATGCGTGCCCCTGCTCATTCACGGCGATGCTTCGTTCCCCGGCCAGGGCGTCGTCGCCGAGTGCCTGAACATGGTCCGGCTCGACGGCTACACCGTCGGCGGGTCGATCCACATCGTCATCAACAACCAGATCGGTTTCACGACGAGCCCGCACGACGCCCACAGCGGCATCTACTGCACCGACATCGCCAAGATGACCGCCGCCCCGATCTTCCACGTCAACGGCGACGACCCGGAGGCGTGCGTCTTTGTCGGCAGGCTGGCGTTGGAGTACCGGCAGAAATTCAACAACGACGTCGTCGTCGATCTGTGGTGCTACCGCAAGTACGGCCACAACGAGGGCGACGAGCCCGGCTTCACCCATCCGCTGTTGTACGAAAAGATCCGCAAACAGAAGCCGGCGCTGGAGCGGTACGTCGACCGGCTCATCGACGAGGGTGAACTCACCAGGGAGCAGTTCGACGTTCTCGACCAATGGCTGCGAACACAGCTCGACGCCGCCCAGACCCGGACGAAGGAGACCCCGGTGGCACCCACCGTCGACGCGTTCGGATCGGTGTGGAGCGGCCTGACCGGCAAGTACTCGTCGAAACCGGTGGATACCGGCGTGGCACGCGACCGGCTTGTCGCCGTGTCGCGCGCGCTCGGCACCGTGCCGGAAGGTTTCACCGCGCACCACAAGCTCGCGAAGCTGCTGGAATATCGCCGCGGCGCGATCGGGGCCGACCTGCCGCTGGACTGGGCCATGGGCGAGATGCTGGCATACGCCACGCTGCTGGTCGAGGGCCACGCGGTTCGGTTGACCGGCCAGGACGTCGAACGCGGCACGTTCAGCCACCGACACGCCGTGTTCATCGATACCGTCACCGGCGACAGGTTCGAGGCGCTGAACCACCTCGCACCGGGGCAGGCGAAGTTCTGCATCCACAACAGCCCGCTGACCGAATCCGCGTGCGTCGGCTTCGAGTATGGATACTCGCTCGGCGACCCCGACATGCTCGTCATCTGGGAGGCTCAATTCGGCGACTTCGCCAACGGCGCCCAGGTCTACTTCGATCAATTCATCGCCTCCGCGGAGATAAAATGGAAGCGGTTCAGCGGTCTGACGCTTCTCCTGCCGCATGGCTACGAGGGGCAGGGCCCCGAACACTCCTCCGGCCGACCGGAGCGATTCCTGCAGCTGTGCGCGGGCAACAATATGCAGGTGGTCTACCCGACAACCCCCGCGCAGATGTTTCACGTGCTGCGGCGACAGATGAAACGGGACTTTCGAAAACCGCTGATCGTCCTGACGCCCAAGAGCCTGCTCCGCCACCCGTCCGCCGTCAGTCGGAGTAGCGACCTGGTCGAGGGTCACTTCAAACTCGTTCTCGACGACCCCGCCGTCACCGACCCCAGCTCAATCCGTCGCATCCTCCTATGCAGCGGCAAGGTGTACTACGACCTCATTGAACACCGCGCGCAGGGCGGTCATGACGATGTCGCGGTGGTGCGTCTCGAACAGCTCTACCCGCTGGCGGACGAGGAACTGGCGGCCGTGCTCGCCCGTTACGACGCCAAGGTCGAACTCGTCTGGGTCCAGGAAGAACCCCGCAACATGGGGGCGTTCCGGTTCCTCAAGACGACCCTGTGGGAGCAACTCGACATTGACCCGCTGTACGTCGGCCGCGACGAGAACGCTTCGCCCGCGGTCGCCTCGATGAAGCTGCATCTCCAGGAGCAGCACCGGATCATGATCAACGCGATCGGTCTGCCCGACAGCGGAACCGCCGCCGCCCAGGACTCCGATACCAGGAGCACACCCCCGTCCAGCCGGCGGCTCGCCGCCTCCTGAACGGGATCACGGAACACGCACCATGCCGGTTGAAATCAACATCCCCAGCCCTGGCGAATCGATCACCGAAGTGATCGTCGGTCCGTGGCACCGCAAGGCCGGCGAGTGGGTTGAGAAGGACCAGATCATCGTCGAGATCGAGTCGGACAAGGTCACGCTGGAGATCCCGGCGCCCGAATCCGGCGTCCTGAGTGTCGCGGCCGAGGAAGGCGCGGCGTTGAACGTCGGTGACGTGGTCGGCTCGATCGATCCCGACGCAGCGCGCCCCGAACCCGCCGCGGTAGCCGCCGAGTCGGCGACGGCGTCGGCCGACGCGGCCCCGCACGCCGCTGCGCCATCAGTCACGCCGGCTGCGACGACCCACGCCACACCCACCACACCGGCCATGGCCGACAACGGGGACAAACGCACGACCCCCGTGGCCAGGAAGCTCGCCGCAGACAGGGGAGTCGATCTCGCCGGCGTCGCCGGAACGGGCCCATCCGGCCGTATCACCAAGTCCGACGTCCTTGCCGCCAGTCACGCGGCACAGACACCGACGTCCGCTACCGCTGCCCCTGCCGCTGCCGCTGCCGCAGCCCCCACGGCGGCACCATCGGGCCGCCCCGTGCGTCGCGAACGTCTCAGCAAGCTCCGCCAGCGAATCGCCGAACGGCTGGTCGCCGCCCAGCACGCCGCGGCGATGCTCACGACATTCAACGAAGCGGACATGACCGCGATCATGCAGCTTCGCAAACAGCACAAGGAGGCGTTCAAGGAGCGTCACGGCGTGGGCCTGGGGTTCATGTC
>SMVB01167042.1_pt1 | contig 13457 bp, 10 predicted proteins | sample 2456461 | NCBI WGS metagenome assembly SMVB01 (sample SAMN11095934, study PRJNA526329) | marine sediment metagenome | biome: Marine sediment; feature: Surficial sediment; material: Deep marine sediment; isolation source: Hadal surficial sediment | place: Pacific Ocean | collected 2014-05 | depth...
ACCAACGATTGAGGGCCATGTCGTCGGAAGTGCCGGGGTCGTTGACCATGATCCGGAGCGGGTAGATGCCAGCCTCAACGATCGCGACCGTGCAGAACGGCTCCCACAGGGCGGCTACCCCGCCCGGATAGGCCAGCTCGACGTCGTCAAAGTCGATGTCGCCGTCGCCGTCCTGGTCGTCGCCCGCCGAAATATACCCGTTTCCGTCAAAGTCGGCGTACGGATCGCGTGCGTCATAAGACACCGAGCATAGGAGGGTGTTCCCGCCGTCGTTGGTGGTGAGCGGCGTCGAGTCCGGGTCGTAGAGCATGAATGTGAGGGTCTGCTCCTTGGTCTGCCCATTGACGGTTTGGTCACCCGTCAGTTCGTCGCCTCCGCCTTGGATGGAGTACTGCGGGTCGAACAGCTCAACGGTGAGGATCGAACCGATCGACGCCGCGTCGACCTCGACTCCATAGACGTACCCGCCCTCGGCATTCTGGCTCCCCGGGTTGGTCGACTGGCGGCGCTCGGGGTTGTTGGTGCATCCCTGCTGCAGGTTCCAACCGATGCACTGAGACGAGTAGCGGTCCCCGTACGCCTTAGCCGTGTAGTAGCCGTGGATGTTCCCCCAGAAATTGGGCCAGCGACCAAGCGCCGGGTCGTTGCCGAAGTACGGGTCCGGGCTCCCCATCGGCAGCGGCGCAATGTACTCGGCCACCGCGGTGCGGGCGACGGTGAGGGTGTCGATCCCGAAGATCTTGATGAAGAAGGTGTCGATTTCGTGGCTGACGGTGGCTCGCAACTGGCTGTTGTTCTCCACCGCGGTGGGATCATCTTCGAAGTCGACCACGGTGATGGTGGTCCCGGGCAACCCGTCGTCGTACCCATTCGAAAATGCGGCAGCGAGCGCCTCGGTGTGTGCTTCGGTGCGCTGGCCGGGTTCGTAGATGACGCCGGCCAGAGCGGCGGCGTCGGCGCCATGTTGGATCTCGAGTCCGTTCCAGTACGCCCACCCCAGGTCGACGGCGAACCCAACCACACCCAGGAGCACAACGACGATCAGAGCCATGATGACGAGGATTGTTCCCCGCTGTTCGCCGAGTACCTCGACCGAGCGCAGCCGCCGACCGAGAGCGCCGTTCGAATCCGGCGTGCTGAACGCATGCCTGCTGCCGCCAGTTGCGCGCTTGTCGGAAGGATTGATCGGCATGGAACGATCCCTTGCGTGTAGAGGTCCGATGTCTATGTATTATCGACCAAAACCACAAAGAGTACAGGGCCACTACTCTACGTAGTCAGACGGTGCGCAACCGCCATAGTCAGCCGATCTGAGGAACGAGGACCTGCGCAATCCGAGTTAGCGGTGAGCCGCCCCACGGGTCTTGGTGTCCGTCGCGTACAACGCACTCAGCGGTGGCGTTACAGCTCGCTATCAGGGTGTTCTCGTCCAGACCGAGGGTTCGGTGCGGGGAACATAGCGAATGTCACAAATCGACGTCCGTGGAACGAGTGGACCGAAACGGATGGCTCGAACGCCGTGTTCGGTAAGACAACCTACGCGGGCTGCTGGAACTCGATCACGTTACCGGAAGGGTCCGCGCACAGAATCTGTTTGCGCCCTGATTCTCCACGATGTCGTTTTTGAAAACTACGCCATCCTCGGTGAGTTTCGAGACCAAGGCTTGCAAATCGTCGACAATCAAGACGAACCTGGACCAGCCTCCGGGACTGGGTACCGCGCCATCGAGCATCGGCCTGGACGCCGATGCTCTCGGTCCCGCAAGCCATAACGTCAGGTCGCCATGCACCAAGCTGGCAAAAGCGGGGACCTGCATTTCGACTTCGAAGCCAAGCTTTGAGACATAGAAGTCAACGGAATCTGCCACGTCATCCACGATGTATCTCACTGTTGACATCTCTTTGGGTCCTTCGTGGGCAACGATTGCGACCATAGCCTTGTGATGGACGCCCGGTTTTTGGTTCCTTGCTGTCGCAGGCGACGGTGGTCCGCGCTCCTAGTTCTTGGGTGAGACCTGTCGACCAGGGAACTCGTGTCATACGATTTGGACCGCCACGCGCACTACCCAGTGAAAGGCGCACCGGAGGGCCAATTCAGCTTCAGCCAATATGATGGCGCCGATCACAGAGCATGCTCAGTTAGAGCCGTCGGGCCTCGTATTCGGCGAGCCGCTCGAGATGCTCAAGGTCCTTGTCACGCCGTGCGATCTGCTTGTAGGCCACGACGTGCTCCAGCCGCACGAACGGAATTCCGTCGATCACATCCGCCGTATCAATCAGCTGGTCGACGTCGAAGTCACCGATTGCCCACTCGGTACCGACGGTGATCGCACCGTCAAAGAAGGTGGCGACGGTGATATCGTGCTCGGGTAGATCGACGAGCTGACCAAGTTTGAGCGCTGCTGCCCATGCTGCGCCTCGACTAACCACATCGAGATCGTTGGTCGGTTCGATGACTCCGCGCACGATCATTGGGCCGCTCCCGAAGACGGCGTAATCGCCGGTCGGCAGATCCAGCGAGCGAAGCAGATCGAACAAGTCCGGATTTGGGTTCACAGCTGCCGGGCCCTGACTCGACTCTGGGCCCTCGACTCCGGACTCCTGACTCTCAGACATTGAACCGGAACAGGATCACGTCGCCTTCCTCAACCACATAGTCGCGTCCTTCGAGACGCCAGCGGCCGGCGTCTTTCGCTGCTTGTTCGCTGCCGGCGGCGGCCAGATCGGTATAGGAGACAACCTCGGCCCGGATGAATCCCCGTTCGAAATCGGTGTGGATCTCCCCGGCGGCCTGTGGGGCGGTGGCCCCAGCCTTGACCGTGGAAGCCCGAGCCTCGTTGTCGTTGGCGGTGAAGAACGTGCGCAGCCCGAGCAAATGGTATGCAGCGCGGATCACCTTGTTGAGACCGGGTTCCTCCAACCCATATTCGGCGAGCAACTCGGTGCGATCAGCCTCGTCGAGCATGGCGAGCTCGGCCTCCAGGCTGCCGGCGATCACGACGACGTCCGCCCCCTGGGCTGAGGCGTAGCCGCGAACCGCACCGACGAGCGGGTTGTCGCCCAGACCGTCCTCGGCGACGTTGGCGATGTACATGGTCGGTTTTGCGGTGAGAAGGAACAGGTCGGCCACGATGGGACGCTGGACGTCGGTGAGCTCGAGGGACCGCACCGGTCGCCCCGCTGCGAGATGCAACTCGACCCGCTCCAGCGTGGCGAGGCGGGTTTTGGCGTCGCCCTCGCCTGCCCGTGCTTGTCGTTCGAGCTTGGCTATGGCGCGCTGCACGTTCTCCAGATCGGCGATGGCGAGCTCGGTGTCGACGGTCTCCAGGTCGGCGACCGGGTCGATCGTGCCTGCGACGTGTATCACGTTGGGATCCTCGAAGCAGCGCACCACCTGAGCGATGGCGTCTGCCTCCCGGATGTGGTGAAGAAACTGGTTTCCCAAACCCTCGCCGTGAGATGCCCCTTCGACCAGGCCTGCGACGTCGACGAACTCGACCACCGTCGGTACCACCTGGGCGGAGCCCACGATCCGCGCTATCTCGGCGAGACGCTCGTCGGGGACGTTGGCCACGCCGATGTTGGGTTCGATCGTGGTGAACGGGTAGTTCTCGGCTGCGACCTCCCCGGCGGTGAGGGCGTTGAACAGAGTGGACTTACCGACGTTGGGGAGTCCGACGATGGCGCAGCGGATGCTCACGAATACCTTTCGCAGCGGGTTGGTCGAGGTTAGGGCGGATCCGGGCCCAGCTCGGAGGCGCAGCCGTCATGAGCCCGAGCGACGGTGTCGAACACGAGTCGATACCCTGAGACCTCCATGCCCGACTCCTCCATCCGCAACATTGCGTTGATCGCCCACGTCGATCACGGCAAGACGACGCTCGTCGACGCCATGCTCGATGCCGCCGGCGTTTTCTCCGCCCATGAGGAACGCATCGATCGGGTCATGGATTCGGACGATCAGGAACGCGAGCGCGGCATCACCATCCTTGCCAAGGCGGCGTCGGTCGAATGGGATGGGACCCGGATCAATCTGGTCGACACCCCGGGCCACGCAGATTTCGGTGGCGAGGTCGAGAGGGCGTTGGCGCTCGTCGACGGGGTCTTGCTACTCGTCGATGCAGCCGAAGGGCCCATGCCGCAGACCCGGTATGTTCTCTCCAAGGCGCTGGACAGGGGACTACCGGCGGTTGTGGTGATCAACAAGGTGGAACGTGACAACGCCCGGATCGAAGAGGTAGCCGACGAGGTGTACGAGCTGTTTTTCGACCTCGATGCGCAGGATCATCACATCGAGTTTCCGATCATCTCGACGATCGCCCGCCAGGGCCGCTCGATGATCGGAACCGGGATCCCCGGGCCCGACACCGACCTCGCCCCGTTGTTCGATGCGATCATCGAGGCGATCCCGAGCCCGTCCGGGGATCCCGATGCACCGCTCCAAGCGCTGGTCACAAACCTGGATGCATCCGATTACCTCGGCCGCCTCGCCATCGGTCGAGTCGTCGAGGGGACGTTGCGCGTCGGCGATCAGGTCGCGTTGTGCCACGCCAACGAGGAGGAACCGCCCCGGGTGCACCGGCTCACCCAACTCATGGGTTTTGTCGACCTCGGGCGAGTCGAGGTCGCCGAGCGAGTTGCCGGCGACCTGTTCGTGGTGGCCGGCTTCCCCGAGGTCGAGATCGGGGACACCCTTGCCGATCCTGTCAATCCGCAGCCGCTGCCGCGCCTGGAGGTCGATGAGCCGGTGCTGCGGATGAGCTTCGGCGCCAACACGTCGCCGCTGTCTGGGCGCGAAGGCAGCCTGCTGACGTCGCGACAGATCAGGGACCGACTCGACCGCGAGGTGCTCGGCAATGTGTCGATTCGGCTGGAGAAAACATCGACTCCCGAGGTGACCGAGGTCGCCGGCCGCGGCGAGCTGCAGCTTGCCGTTCTGATCGAGTCGATGCGGCGAGAGGGATTCGAGCTCCAGGTGTCGAGGCCCGAGGTCATCGTCCGAGAGATCGACGGCATACGCCACGAGCCGGTGGAGCGCGCCGTGATCGACGTGCCGGATGAGCACGTCGGCACCGTGACCCAGGCCGCGGCACCGCGCAAGGGACGGGTTACCGATCTGCGACCAGGAGACACCGGACGAACGATCGTCACGGTCACGGCACCTGCTCGGGGGCTGATCGGGTTCCGCTCCCTCCTGATGACGGCCACCAGGGGAACGGCCCTTGTCCATCAACATCATGCAGGGTGGATACCTTGGGCCGGTGACTTACCGCACCGCCAGGGCGGGGCGATGGTCGCCGATCGACTGGGCACATCGACCGGCTTCGCATTGGATAATCTGCAGAAGCGAGGTGAGTTGTTCATCGGGCCTGGCGTCGATGTCTACGAGGGCATGATCATCGGCGAGTCGAGCCGGCCAGAGGAGTTGCAAGCCAACCCGGCCAAGGCGAAACAGCTGACGAACATCCGGACGCACTCGACCGACGAAGCGATCAATTTGAAGCCGCCGCGAGCGATGACCCTCGAACTGGCCATCGAATGGATCGCCGAGGACGAACTTGTCGAAGTGACACCGAAAGCCATCAGAGTCCGCAAACGGCACCTCAGGCAATCAGAGCGAAAACGGGCCAAGAGGCGGTGACTCAGCTCGCACCCCGAACGCAGGCTTGGATCGAAACCGAAACCGGGTCGCCGGTGCGTTCGGCGATCGTGCTCTACGGGACAACAGCCACCGTGCACCGGGTCGACCTCAGCGACGGGCGGAGCGTGGTGGCAAAGCGCTTTGATCGACCGGACATCCTCGACGAGCGGCCCGAGAAGGCCCACCACGAGGCGGCGGTCCTCGACCTGCTTTCAGCCACCAGGGTTCCGGTTCCCCGGCTGATCGCGGTGGACGGCGACGGCTCGCACGCCGGTGCGCCTACGGTCTTGATGAGCTGGGTCGAAGGCGTCACCGCCCTCCCGGACCGCTGGGTGGAGGGCATGGCTGCCAACCTCGTCGACATCCACGCCGTGCCATCGGGGCCGATCGCCTGGAGATACCGGCGGTACAACGAGGGTTTCGAACTGGAGGTTCCACGGTGGGCCAAGGACCCCGCGGTGTGGGCCGATGCCTTTGCCATCGCCGGCGAGACGCCGCCCGAAACCGCCACAGGCTTCATCCATCGCGATTACCACGGCGGCAACCTGCTGTGGCGCGACGGCAGACTGGCGGCAGTGCTTGACTGGCTTTCCGGGTGCGTCGGACCGCTCGCCGTCGATCTGTCCCACCTCAGGATCAACCTGGCGATGGACCACGGAGAGAGCGCCGCCGCCGCCGTGCTCGACGCCTATAGCCAGGTGGGCCCAACGGATGCATGGCATCCCGTATGGGACGTCATCGACGCCGTCGACGTCCTGCCGTACTACGAGGGCCAGCAGGCCGTCGAGGCGTGGTCATGGGACGATCTCGGTGACAGCCAGGCTCGATTCGACGCCTTTCTCACCGGTGCGGTGCGGCGGTCTGCCTAACGTGCCAAGCGATGGATGAAGATGCCCTGACCACCCTCGTCGAGTCCAGCGATCTGGACGGCCTTGTCCGCTTCATCGACGGCCTGGCGGTCGCCCGTGATTGGGACGGCATCGAGCTGACGCGCGACCGGTGCAACGAGGCGGTCGAGCGCGGCAAGCAGGTGTGGGGGCCGGCCGAGTATGCCGAGTACCGGATTGCCCTGGACGCCCCCGCAGCTCGCGCCGCGGCGGTAGTCGGAGACGGCAAAGGGCGCTACGGCCCAGGGCCGCTGTGGGAGGTTGCGGCATCCCGCCATCCGTGGAACGACCTCGAGGCGTATCTCGACACCCCGACGGTTCGGGCCATGGTGGCTTACGAGCGGTCTCTGCGTGGCGACCTTGTCGATCCGGCCCAGATCGACAGGTCGATACTGGAGATCCCCATCGCGCCAAGGAGCTGGGAGCCGAAATACTCGGTTGCCGTGTACCGCAGCGATGGCGTCGACTTTCCCGAGGGTGACCGCACTGCGCTCGCCTGGATCGACCTTCCGGAAGCCGGGACGCGTCTCGACGACGAGTCGGTCGTGGATGCGCTACTCGACCTGGTGAAGCCGTGGTGGGACGAGAGTGGTGGGCACGCCGACGCGGTACACATCGCCGGCGACGTCCCTGCGGCGATTCGCGCCATCGGCCCGCGCCGGGCCCGTATCGCCAAGGTGCCGTTGGCCGAGGCGCTCGCCGCCATGGTGTGGGCGGCGGCCAGCGGAGGCGCCTACGGGAGTCGTCGCGGCACACCCCGCGGACGCGCCCTGGCCTGGTGGGTCGTTGCCCAGCTGCTGGGGTATGACGAGTTACCCGAAGATGACGATGCTCTCGTCGAAGCCGAGGAGCTCAACTGGTACCTATGGGATCCGGGGGAACAGGTTGGTGGCTGGTCGCTGCACCTGGCTGTACAGGATCCTGAGGACGAGGTGTCATGGGCTTTGAGCGCAGTGGACATGGTGTGAGCCATGGCCTGGCGGCCATGTCGGTATTACGTATTACGAAGCCGAGCCGTGCCTGGCCGGCGACCTCACCATCGATATCGAGTGACCCAGCCACCGGGTAAAGCCTTTGGAAAGAATTCAGCGGCTGGTTTTCCCCCCGACGCGAAGGAGCGGTAAAATGCTTGACGGGTCCCACGTATGTTCAACACCGGATACCCAAATGAGGTCGTGTGACGACTCCCGCCGAGCCAATAAGCCGTAGGTTGCTGTTCGTTCGGCTGCTCGGAAGCATGGGGATTGCCGGAGTCGCCTATTTCGTAGCGACCTTTGTCGTTCTGCACTTCGTTCAACGGGACCTCAACCCGTTCGAACACTTCATTAGTGAATATGCCCTCGGGCAGTTCGGTTGGCTGGTGACGTTGGCCTTTTTCGTAGTCGGTGTCGGCACCCTGGCACTGGCTGTCGGGCTTCACACATCGTTTGAGCCTGGAGAGCTGGTAGCGACGCCGGTGGCTCTGATGAAGATTGCCGGTATCAGTTTCATCGTCCTTGGCATCTTCAAGACGAACCCCCTACTCGAGGATGGAACAACCGGCTACACGCCTGCGGGGATAGCCCACGTCCTAGCCGGCCTTGTTCTCTTCCTCAGCTTGATTATCGGCGCGTTCATTCTGCGGGGCGTCTTCGCCGGCGATACGAGGTGGTGGGGGTTGGAAGGGGCGGCGCTCCGGTTCGCGTTGGGGATGCTGGTGGCCCCCTTGCTGATGGTGGCGGTGCCACAGCAGACGGTTGGCCTGGCGCAACGAGCCGTGGTTGCCATCATGCTGACGTGGCTTGCCGTCCTCGGGTGGTGGATGCATCGGCTCGAGCCGGTTGAGAGCACCCCATCCAAAGACATGCCGTACATTCCGGCACTGTCGAAGTTGGACAACGGTTCGAGGGCTCGTCCGATTCTGAGCGAGGATGATGAAAGGATCGTCCCGAGAGATTCACCGTTTGGTGACCGGGCCGAAAAGCGCGCGGCCAAGCGACCATGGCTGTCCATTGGTCAACAGTTCATCGAAGGCATACCGGCTCTCAGAATCACGCGATAATGACCCGATCGCCCTTCGACATGGCCTGACGGCCGTGTCGGTATTACGTATTACGTACTTCGTACGACGGAGTCGAGGTGGGGGTAATACGTAATACGTAATACCGGTGGGCGTCAGCCCAGCCGGGCTCAGTCCAGGTTTGCCTTGGCCAGGTCGGGGTCGTCGACGGTGACCGCGAAGTGCAGCCCTTCGGCATTGGAGTGCAGTAGGTACATCGAGTCGATGTTCACCCCGGCATCGGCCAGCCGTTGTGTCACTGCGGCGAGCGCGCCCGGCTCGTTCGGTAGGAAGGTGTCGAGGACGGGGCGCTCCTCGAAGTGGACGCCTGCACTATTGAGCACGTGTCTGGTGGCGACGGCGTCGTCAGGCATGAAGCGCACCAGGCTCTCCCCGTCGAGGCCGATGGCGGCCAGCGATTCGATGTGGATGCCGGCGTCTGCGAGCCGCCCGGCGAGGATGGCGAGCTGTCCCGGCTTGTTGGTGAGGGTGACCGAGAATTCCTTCATGGGGACATCCTACGCGATGCGATCGCGGTCTGAGCCGCCAAGATCGTTTCGGGCTCGGGTGGCGCCCTCACCACCCGCACGATGACGGGGACCAGTAGCGCTGCGATCATCGCAACCACGACGAGAATGACGATCACCTTCCTGACGGTGGCTCTCCTGCGCAGCCGCGCCAGCTCTTCGATGGTCGGTTCGATGTCCACCAGGCGATTCTGGTCGCTCCCGGCCACCAGCACAGCGAGTTGGGGTCTGGCTGAAGACTGACGACCGACGACCGACCACTTTCCGATCGAACATACGTTCGATTATGCTGGGTACATGGCACGGTACGCAGAGCTCCACACCCATACCAACTACAGCTTCCTCGACGGGGCTTCGCACCCGCTGCGGCTTGTAGAACGGGCCGCCGAGCTCGGGTACAGCGCGCTCGGCGTCACCGATCACGACGGGTTCCGCGGCGTGGTCAAGGTGCATCAGGCAGCGCAGCTGGTCGGCTTGCCCATCGTGTACGGGACGGAAGTGGGTTTCAGTCGAGAGTCCAGAGTCCAGAGTCAAGAGCAGGACAAAGACTCTGAACTCAAGACTCAGGACTCTGGACTCAAGACTCAGGACTCTGGACTCCGGCCTCGTAGGGGCCGCATCAGGCGGATGCACGGGTCCAAGCCCATCGATCTACCCCCGACCGACCACCTCGTGCTGCTGGCCTCCAACCCCGCCGGGTACGCTGCGATCAGTCGGTTCGTCACCAGCAGCCAGTACCGGGGGGAGAAGGACCGACCGGTCTATGGCTACGAAGATCTGGCGACGGCGGCACAGCGTGGCGAGCTTCATGCCCTCACCGGTTGCCGTCAGGGGGCCGTGCCACGGGCCGCTCAAGCGGGGAATCTGGCAGGGGCGATGGAGGCGGCGGCACGGCTGCGCGAAATCTTCCCCGACCGTCTCCACGTCGAGCTCACCAGCCACGGCCTCCCAGATGATGACGCACGCAACGACGTCCTGGCAGAGGTCGCCGCCCGACTTGACCTGCCCACGGTGGTAACGAACAACGTGCACTACGCCGACCGCAAAGACGCCATCCTCGCCGACGTCCTTGCTGCCATCGGTGGCCGGCGCGATCTCGACGCAGCCGACGGGTTCCGGTCGGCAAGCGATCTGGCCTTCCTTCGCGCTCCCGACGAGATGGCACAACTTTTTTCCCGTTACCCGGGCGCGGTCGAGCGCGCCGCGGACCTGGGTGCCGCGCTTGCGTTCGATCTCGACCTGCTCGTCCCCGAGCTGCCCGACTTCCCAATACCGGGTGCGTTCACCACCGAGAACGAGTATCTCCGCCATTTGGTGCTGGAGGGCGCCCGCGACGTGTACCCGGGTGACGGTGGAGGCATCGACCCCCCGGCCTTGGCCCGCCTCGAGCACGAGCTGAGCGTTATCACCGATCTCGGTTTCTCCGGGTTCTTTTTGGTGGCGTGGGACATCGTCCGCTACGCCCGCTCCAGGGACATCTACTGCCAAATGCGCGGCTCGGGCGCCGACTCTGCGGTGTGCCGGTGTCTAGGGTTGACCAGGGTCGACCCGATCCGACTTCATCTCCCGTTCGAGCGCTTCCTCTCCGAAGAGCGAGACCGGCCGCCCGACATCGACATCGACTTCGAGGCGGAACGGCGCGAGGAGGTCATTCAATACTGCTATCAGCGATACGGGCGGGAACGCGCCGCCATGGTGTCCAACGTCATCACCTACCGGGCCCGGTCGGTGCTCCAAGACGTTGGCAAGGCGTTTGGGCTCACCCAGGCCCAGGTCAACGGTCTCACCAAGTATCTCGACTCCCGTGACCCGAAGGCCATCCCGGAGGTGGTCGACCTCCCCGCTGGGTTGACGGCCGACCTGATCTACGACGTTTGTGAGCGGCTCGACGGCTTCCCGCGTCATCTCGGCATTCACTCGGGCGGCATGGTCGTTGCTCGCCGTCCGCTGTGGGAGGTGGTACCGATGGAGTGGGGCAGGATGGAGGACCGCTCGGTGCTCCAGTGGGACAAGGACGACTGCGCCACGATGGGGATCGTCAAGTTCGACCTCCTTGCCCTCGGCGCCCTCAACGCCATGCACCTATCGGTCGACACCATCGCCGACGTACATGGTGTCGACATCGACCTGGCGACGATCCCGCAAGAGCCGGTCATCTACGACGTGCTGACCCGCGCCGACACGGTCGGGGTCTTTCAGGTCGAATCGCGTGCCCAGATGGCAACGCTGCCGAAGATGAAACCTCGCACCTTCTACGACCTCGCCATCGAAGTGGCGTTGATCCGGCCCGGTCCGATCCAGGGCCATTCGGTGCACCCATTCCTGCGTCGTCGCAACGGCCTGGACCCAGTCCGTTATCCGCATTCGTCCGCCGAGCCGATTCTCAAGAAGACGCTCGGTGTCCCGGTGTTCCAGGAGCAGTTGATGGAACTGGCGAGGGTTTGCGCCGGGTTCAGCCCCGGGCAGTCCGACCGTCTGCGCCAGGCGATGACACACAAGCGCTCCTCCGAGGCGATGGAACGGCTACGCCACGAGGTGTATGAGGGGATGCAGGGCAACGACATCACCGGTGCCGCTGCCGACGAGATCTGGGACAAGCTCCAGGGCTTCGCCGCCTTCGGCTTTCCCGAGTCGCACTCAGTTTCTTTCGCCTACATCGTGTACGCCACCTCCTGGCTGAAGTACCACTGGCCGGCGGAGTTTGTCTGCGGCCTGCTCAACGCGCAGCCGATGGGGTTCTACACCCCCAACTCCCTGGTGCAGGACGCACAGCACCATGGGGTGATCACGCTTTCCCCCGACGTGAATGCCTCCGACTATGACTGCACCGTCGAGCCGTTCGATGCCGACCCGGATGATCTCGTCTCCTACCTGGGAGGGACCTGGCGGCGGGGGAGAGGGCCCATCGACGACCCGCTCCGGCCGGCGGTTGCCCTCCGCCTGGGACTGCGGTACGTGCGTAACCTCGGCGATGCCGAGATCACACGAATCGAAGCAGCTCGGATGACTGCGGGCCCGTTCACATCGCCGGAGGATCTTGCCCAGCGTACCGGGCTACCAATCGATGCCTACGAGGGGCTTGCTGCCTCCGGAGCACTGGCGCCGGTCGGGCTCGACCGGCGCCAGGGAGTGTGGAGCGCAGGTTCCCTTGCCGATCAAGGCCCGGATCGACTGGCTCTGGATCAGCGAGGATCACTCCCGCGGTTGCCCACCATGTCGGCCTCCGAAGAGATGCAAGCGGACCTGTGGTCCATCGGGATCTCAACAACCCATCCCGTCGCCTTCGTCAGAGCCATGCTCGACGATATGGGATGTGTTCCCATTGCTGAGATCCTGGCCCAGCCCCGTCACGGAACGAAGATGAGAGTGGGGGGAATCGTCACTCATCGTCAACGGCCTTCAACCGCCAAGGGGGTGCGTTTCATGAATCTCGAGGATGAAACCGGCTTGCTCAACGTCGTCGTCCTCCCCCAGGTGTGGGAGGCGCATTACGAGGTTGCCCGTAAGGCCATTGGAGTATTGATCGAAGGCGTTCTGGAGCACGAGGATGGCGTCACCAACCTGGTGGCTCGACGGTTCGCTTCATGGCCCGCCGAAGGGATAAGGTCGCGGGACTTTCGGTAGTACCCAAAACTCAGGTACACCGCCTACCCTGCCGATGGAGGACGTTGACCCACCAACATGGAGATGGGATGACGACGACGTTCACCGGAGAGGTGAGAATCCCCGGGGCAATCGAAAATGGGCTGCCTTCCACCATCACCCTCGACGCCCAGACGCTGATCCTCACTGCGGGCGGGACCGAGCTGGGGCGGTGGAATCGCACCGACCTTGCGCTCAGCCGCGATCCCGACGGGACTTTCCGTCTCACCCTCGGCACCGAGATCGTTCTGTTCAACCCCGACTCGCCGCTCGAGTTCGCCATCCTTTCCGGCATGCCGGCTACCGCGTCTCCACCGGTTGGCGCACCATCGGGACCGGCCATCCCCACCCCGGCGCCGGTTGCCGCCCCGCCTCCTGCGGCCACTGCGGCGGCACCGCCTGTCGCCCCTGCTCCTTCTCCTGCTCCTGGTACACCGTCCCCTGGGGCGGCACCGCCTCCTGCTCCTGCGGTTCCTCCCGCAGTCGCTCCGCCTGATGCTGCGCCGCCTCCTGCGGATGCGGTTCCTCCTTCTCCTGCTGCGCCACCTTCTCCGGCTATCCCGGCACCGACCGGTACGGCACCGGCCACCCCGGTCCCACCAGTTGCGGCCACTCCGCCACCGGCGACAGCACCGACTCCGGCAACACCGCCTGGTGCCGCACCGCCTGCAGCCGCTACCCCTACCACTCCACCGCCCGCTGACGTGGTCGCCGCTGGAGCC
>SMVB01210713.1_pt1 | contig 13452 bp, 8 predicted proteins | sample 2456461 | NCBI WGS metagenome assembly SMVB01 (sample SAMN11095934, study PRJNA526329) | marine sediment metagenome | biome: Marine sediment; feature: Surficial sediment; material: Deep marine sediment; isolation source: Hadal surficial sediment | place: Pacific Ocean | collected 2014-05 | depth 0-1...
AGCCTTCAATACTTCTTTTGTTACTGTAAATAGCCCTGATGACGTAGCTGGCATAGAAGAGCAACTACAGCAATACGTTGAAATTCAAAATAATGCAAAAGAAGACTATAAGGTAAATAGATATTACCTTGATCCATTTGTGGGAATGGCTGTTAGAGATGAGAAAGAAAACGTTTGGAATACATGGTTCCATAGCAGCTTACCCGTTGCTGCTGCAATATCACCTGGTATTATGGCCATTCTGCTTCTCTTAATTGCTTGCTTCAACTTTACAAACACATCAATTGCCATTGCCAACAGAAGGATAAAAGAAATTGGAATTCGAAAAGTACTGGGTTCTCGACGAGATCAATTGATAGTACAATTTCTTGGGGAGAATATTTTGCTTACATTCTTTGCATTAATTCTTGGTTTACTCTTGTCTGAGATTCTGGTTCCTGCTTACAGTCAAATGTGGCCGTTTCTTGAAATTTCACTTGACTATTCTGAAAATGCAGGCCTGATTGGATTCTTGGTATTATTGTTATTGTTTACTGGAATTCTTGCAGGAAGTTACCCCGCATTCTATGTAAGTAAATTCCAACCGTCAAGCATATTGAGGGGCACCCTTAAGCTGGGCGGAACAAGTAGATTTACCAAGGTGTTACTCACATTGCAATATGCTATTTCCTTTATTGCTATCATATCAGGATTTATTTTTGCTCAAAACGCCGATTACCAGCAAGATTATGATATAGGATTTGATACTGAAAATGTAATCTATGCTTTCGTTGAAAATGAAGATGGATTTAATGCAATGAAGAATGAACTTTCTGAAAGTTCATTGATAAATTTTATTTCAGGATCAAGACATATGGTAACTCGATCCTGGTACACCGATCCGGTAAAATTTGAAAGTGAAGAAATGGATGTCACCATAATGAATATTGGTGATGACTATCTGAAAACAATTGACGCTAAAGTTATTGATGGTCGTGACTTTATTAAAGATAGTCAGTCAGATGTAGAAACGTCTGTTATCGTAAATGAAGAATTGGTGCGTATGTTTGGCTGGCAAAAACCCGTAGGCCAACTAATAATTGTGAGTGATACCATTCAACTCTATGTTGTTGGTGTTGTAAAAGACATCTATGTCGATGGATCCTTATGGGAGCCAATCAGGCCACTTTTGATGCGTTACACAAAGCCCGAGGGTTACCGTTTTATATCAGTTCAGGTTGACGCTGCCAACATTACTGAAGTGAAAAGCCTTATGGAGGAAAAATGGAAAATTGTATTCCCCGATAAATTAACCAACGTACGATACCTTGAGGATGAAAAGGCAAACCAGGCCCTTGTGAATAAGAATATTAAGACCATGTTTATTTTTCTTGGTTTAGTTGCTGCAATTTTGTCTGTAATAGGATTGTTTAGCCTGGTATCTCTGAATATTATCAAAAGAATGAAGGAGATTGGTGTTAGAAAAGTCTTAGGAGCCTCATTGCCACATATCGTAAAGATCATCTATAAGCAGTTCGTGATTATCTTACTCTTTGCGTCTGTCCTGGGATCAATTGCAGGATACTACATGGCCGATATGTTGATGGGTAGTATTTGGACTTATTATCTTCCAATTGGCGCGTTACCCTTTGTTTTATCCATTCTGTTGATGTTTGTATTCAGTATGTTAACAGTGGGTGGTAAAGTTATCAAAGCTGCAGCTGCTAATCCGGCTCATACATTGCGTGTCGAATAAAAGATATCGAAATCGCTACATAGAAAGATTGTAAAGCAACCTTTCTTTTTAAATAAACATCTTTCTGATGTAACATTTTACCCTATTTGGGCGTCAAAGTAGAAAGTCAACTCAAAATAATTAGCCAATGTTAAGAAATTACCTCCTCGTTGCATTTCGCAACATTAAAAAGAATAAACTGTATTCATTCATCAATATTTTTGGTCTAACGATTGGGCTATCGGTTTGTATCCTTATTGGAATGTATGTAACAGATGAACTCAGTTACGATACCATGCATTATGATGTGGAAGACATTTACAGGGTCACCCTGAAAGGAAAAATTGCCGGACAGGAGATCCACACCTCTAACTCATGCGGTCCGCTGGCAAACGCTTTAATCGAAGAAGCTAGCGGTATTGAATCTTCCACAAGAATCAGAACCATTGGAGATATCGTCATTCGAAATGGTGACGACTCTTACGCTGAAGAAAATGTGGTTTATGCAGATTCGAATTTTTTCCAATTCTTTAGCTTCAAATTACTTGAAGGGAATCCTGCAACTACTTTGAACGAACCCAACACGATTGTTCTTACAAAAAAATTAGCCGATAAATATTTTCCACAAGGGGGAGCTATTGGAAATATGCTTTCCATAGGGAGCCAGAGAAACGAATACAAAATAACCGGGGTAGCGGCAAATTATCCCAGTAATTCACACATTAAATTTGATGCTCTTTTATCACAACTTACTGTTGAAGCAACAAATCAGTCATATCAGGCATGGACAACCAATTTTTTATACACTTATTATAGGAAAAACAAGAATACATCTTTAGAGGATATCGATAGCAGATTGGAAGAGCTTGTTTATAAATATGTTGGGGAAGAAATATCTCAATTTATGGGCGTATCCTTTGATGAATTTCTGGCGCAAGGGAACAAATATGAGTATGTCAGTTACCCGATGATAGATACCCATCTTTATTCGGAGACCGATGACGATATGGAGGCCAATGGCGACATTACCTATATCTATATTTTTTCAATTGTAGGCTTGTTTATTTTGTTGATTGCCTGTATAAATTTTATGAATTTATCGACTGCAAAATCTGCAGGAAGAGCCAAAGAAGTTGGGCTTAGAAAAACACTTGGCTCTGATAGAAAAACACTGGTTGTCCAGTTCCTGGCTGAATCAATGATTTTCAGTATAATTTCAGCAACACTGGCGGTATTACTGGCTTATTTGCTATTACCTCAATTCAATACAATTTCTGGAAAGACGCTGGTGTTTGGCAACTTTATGGGTCCGGTATTTTACGTTGGTATTGTTTCTATTGCAATTCTGGTTGGTTTGATCGCCGGTAGCTACCCGGCATTTTATCTTACCGCATTTAAACCTGCGGAGGTACTTCGAGGAAAAGTAAAATCAAGTATGAAAAGCGGATCTGTTCGAAGTTCATTGGTTGTGTTTCAATTTTGGATTTCAATCATTTTGATTATCTGTACTGGAATTGTGTATCAACAAATTAGTTTCATGCAAAACAAGAACCTGGGGCTTGATAAACAAAATGTGCTGATCATTTCAAGCACAGGTAAATTGGATAGCGATATAATTCCATTTCAGAATGCTGTAAATAGTGTACCGGGAGTCATAAAATCAAGTTTTACAAATAATGTATTTCCAGGTGTAAACAATACAACGGTTTTCAAGGATGTGCATACTGAATCCGACTACCTCATGGGTTCGTATTTTGCTGATTGGGATCACCTCGAAACGCTAAATTTTGAATTGGTAGAAGGCAGGTTCTTTTCACGAGATTTTCCTTCAGATAGCTTGGCAGTTGTTGTCAATGAAGCCGCAGTCAGGGAATTCGGATGGGAATCCGGACCAAATAATGAGATAAGTAATTCCTCTGGTGATGGAAAACTTAAAGTGATTGGGGTGGTTAAGGACTTTAATTTTGAATCTTTGAAAGTCCAAATCAGACCTATGGTTATCAACTTTGGATCTTCCTTAAACAATTTAATGATAAAATATAGTGGAGAGTCCTCAAATATTGTTGAAGCGATGGAGGCTAACTGGAAGGAATATGCACCCGGAGAGCCTTTTGAATATGCCTTTTTAGATGAAAATTATGATCAGCTTTTCAGGACGGAACAACGGTTGGGAAGTCTCTTCACTTTATTTACAATCCTGGCAATATTTATTGCTGCTCTTGGTTTGTTTGCATTGGCCTCTTTTATGGCAGAACAACGAACAAAGGAAATTGGGATAAGAAAAGCACTCGGTGCTTCATTATCGAGCCTGACGGCATTGCTTTCAAAAGAATTTACAAAGCTTGTGATTATTGCATTCGTACTTGCCGTATTTCCAACATGGTACTTTATGGAGCAATGGCTGGATGGGTTTGTATTTCGCGAGCAGCTGAATATTTGGATATTTATTGGAGCTGGAGTTTTTGCTATTTTGACGGCTTGGATTACAGTTGGTTACCAGGCGTTAAAAGCAGCACTTGCAAACCCTGTAGATTCCCTTAAGTACGAATAGCCTAAAACAACAAAAATGGGTAAACCAGGGGTAGAATTTTGCTCCTGGTTTTTTTATATAAAAATTTCTAAGAATTGAATCCTTTAGTGGCCCTTGATTGATGTAAATTTGCGCCGAAATAAGTAAGCCTATGGATTTTAAAGCTATCCTGAAGAAAAGTAATGAAGTACCTATAGTCCTTGATTTCTGGGCTCCATGGTGTGGCCCTTGCAAGTTTTTAGGCCCCATAATCGAACAATTGGCCAGTGAAGCAGATGGAAAATGGGAGCTTGAAAAGATAAATTCAGATGAAAATCAAGACCTCGCAAAAGAATATGATGTAAAAGGAATTCCATCTGTGAAAATGCTCTTTAAAGAGGAAATAATAAGTGAGTTCACTGGTGCACTGCCAAAACATCAAATTGAACGCTGGCTTGATGAACATTTGCCCAATGAGCAAAAAGACAAGTTGAAAATAATATTATCTGGTGATAATCCAGTAGATGAACTCCGAAATTTTGTAGAACTGAATCCTGATTTTTTGGATGCAAAAATATCTTTGGCTGAGTCTATTGTACTTAAAAATCCTGTGGAAGCTGAAGAATTAATGGTTGATGTTCAAATGACTAATTCGCGTTATTATCTTGTTCCCCATATAAAAAACCTTCTCGATCTGGACAAATTTAAAGGAGGTGAAGATGCAGAAATTGATACTAAACTCATCAAGGCTTCAGAGTTATTGAAAAAAGAGGAATTTTCGGACGCGGTTGAGTTATTAATTGATTCCATTATTGCCCGGAAGTCATACGCTGATGAATTGAGCAGAAAGGCTGTGATCGCTATATTTACCATACTTGGCCCCTCGCATACGATTACAAAATCCTTCAGAAAAAAATTTGACATGTCATTGTATTAATGAAAGTCATCAAACGAATTTTAAAATGGTTGATTGTAGTTGTTCTGGGGCTCAGCCTTATTTATTTTCTCGGGCCAAAGCCTGAATCGCCTGAACTATCGAGAAGTATAACTCCAATCTCTGTTTCATTAAACAATCTGGATTCATTTGTTGAGCAAAGTGAGTCGGTCACCAACCTCAAGGATAACAATCAGGCAAGAATAATCTGGGCAGGTAATACGTTGTCAAAAACTGAATATTCAGTGGTGTATCTTCATGGATTTTCAGCAAGCCAGGCAGAGGGTTTCCCTCTTCATCAAGATTTTGCAAAGCGCTATGGTTGTAATTTATACCTGGCACGGTTAGCCGGACACGGAATTGCAAATCAGAATGCGATGAAGGGACTGAATGCTGCTCATCTCATGAAATCAGCCCGGGATGCCATTGCAATTGGTCAATTACTGGGTGATAAAGTGATTGTTATGGGTACCTCTACGGGATCTACGTTGGCCTTGTACCTGGCAGGTGGTAAGAACGAAATTCATGCATTAATCATGTACTCGCCAAATATTGCTGTAAATGATAAATCCGCAAATTTACTAACTGGTCCGTGGGGTTATCAATTGGCTGAATACGTAGCAGGAGGTGAAGTGATATACTGGGGTTCATCCTCTGGGTTTGATAGCCTGTATTGGAACACCAGCTATCATATAGATGGACTCATTGCCATGCAGGATCTTATTGATCAGACGATGAATAAACAAACTTTCCAGGCTGTAAAGCAGCCCGTATTTATGGGTTACTATTTTAAAAACGAAGAAGAGCAAGACCAGATAGTTTCAGTACCTGAAATGCTTAATATGTTTGATTTACTTGGAACACCGCAAGAAAAAAAGGTAAGAGAGGCATTTCCTGGTGCAGGACATCACGTGATTGCGAGCTCATACAAATCAAGGGATGTAGAATCGGTGAAAAAATCAACCTATCAATTCGCAGAAGAAATTTTACATTTGAAACCAATAGAATGAAGGCCGAATTAGGAAATACAAAGGTCCATTATACGGGTACATTGGAAGACGGTACACGTTCGATTCTTCCATAGGTAGAGAACCCCTTGAGTTTGAGCTGGAGCTGGAATGATGATCAATGGATTTGATATCGCAGTGAATGGAATGCAAATAGGAGAATCCAAAAAAGTGAATCTTAAACCATCTGATGCATTGGTAAGTTCAACGAAAAATTAATTCATAAAATCCCTAATTCCCAAGTCCCCAATGAACTCAAACCTGAAGTGGGATCTAAGCTGGCAATCACACAGGAAAATGGAACTCAAGTTCCCGTAGTTGTTATAGATGTAAACGATGAGGGTATTGTGCTGGATGCCAATCATGAACTAGCCGGATAAAGTATTGACCTTTGAATTCAAGTGAGTTTTCAACTGGTTAAAGCATATTTTAAGCCATTCAGTATATTTCCTGGGGTTGGTAGCGAATTCTTTATTTAACGATTCAATACTCATGTACTTCCACTCTTCTACTTCAGCAGGGTCATGATTTGGTAATTCCCTGGAATAGCCAATAAATACATGATCCAATTCATTTTCAATTAAGTTATTATTCAACTTCGTTTCGTATTGAAACTGAAATGCATAAGTCAGATGGCAAGTAAGTCCCATTTCTTCCCGGAGACGACGTTCTGCTGAAAACTGAACATTTTCTCCGGGTTGCGGATGGCTGCAACATGTATTGGTCCACAGACCTCCACTATGGTATTTGGATAATGCCCTTTTTTGGAGTAATAATTCATTCTTTTCATTGAATACAAAGACTGATAATGCACGATGCAACCTGCCCCCCTGATGGGCCTTTAGTTTTTTCATAATCCCGATTTCATAATCGTTTTTGTCAACAAGTATTACAAGGTTATTTTCATGCATTTTTTCCTGAATTAGCCCAATCATTAACGATAAGGGTATTTTTTGATTTGTAAGATAATCTTGATTTGTGCCATTATCCGGAATTAGAAATATTTGTCTGATTTCGGACACCCTTTTTCGTTTTCGGACGTATAAGCATATAGAATGCATTAAAATAGGTATAAAACTCAATTGGCATACTTATGGTATTCGTTTTTTAATAAATGATATATATATGATAAAACTAGTTGACTTAGATAAGTATATTGATTCTCGATTTCAACGAACATTTATATTAAAAGGTGTTGATCTGGAAGTAAACCATGGTGATTTCCTTACAATCATGGGGCCAAGTGGTGCAGGTAAATCAACCCTTCTGAATATTATTGGTATGCTGGATGAGCCTTCTCAAGGCCACTACTATTTTCTTAATGAACCGGTGCATACGTTAAGGGATAGAAAGAAATCAGAATTGCATAAGCACTACATCGGGTTCATTTTTCAGGCTTATCACTTAATTGATGAACTCACCGTGTATGAAAACATTGAAACTCCACTTATTTACAAGGGTATTAAGGGATCAAAAAGAAAAAGTATGGTCGCTGATATGCTGGATAGATTCCATATGGTGGCAAAGAAAGACTTGTTTCCTGAACAATTATCTGGAGGCCAGCAACAGTTAGTTGGAGTTGCCCGGGCAATTGTAGGCCAACCAAAGCTTTTACTTGCAGATGAACCAACGGGAAATTTACATTCAGAGCAAGGAGAAGAGATCATGGAGATTTTTAAGAAGCTTAATGAGGAGGAAGAAATGACGATTATTCAGGTAACTCATTCTGAAAAGAACGCCCAGTACGGAAATAGAATTGTGCGTCTGGTAGATGGTCAGGTTGAATCTGATTTACAACCCGGTGAAATGGCTGCAGGATAAACACTAAAAAACAGTAGAAAACTCTAGGACTATGAAGCAAATTGCTACTACCCTGATAATGATTTCTGGTATGCTATCAGCGGTAGCTCAGGAATCAATTAATTTATCGTTTAAAGAAGCAGTCCAGATTGGATTGGATTACAACATTGCTCTGAAGCAGGAGCGCAACAATCTAACTTCCCGGGAAGCATTTAAAAATTCAAGCTATGCGTCACTCGCACCAAGTCTTAATGCACGAGGGCTTGTGTATAGAAATGACGGTAATTTCTTTCTTGAGCAAACAGGAGAGGTTATCAATGCAGTCAGTGAAAATCTTTTTGGATCAGTGGATGCAAATTTGATGATTTACAATGGATCCTCAAGAATGAACGCAGCGAGGCGTGATAAAAATTTATTCGATTCACAGCTTTCAACAATAGCAAGAACAGAACAGGATGTAATCAATAATGTGGCTTTGCAATTCCTTAATGTGTTACAGGATCAGGAGCAGGTAACAATTGCCCGGCAAAACAGGAAAAACCAGCAGGCCATATTTGACCAAATTGTTGTCATGTTTGAAATAGGGTCGAGGGCGATTACAGATAAATATGATCAGGAATATCAACTGAAAAGCTCTGAACTGGAAGTTATCAGGGCTGAAAACAGGTTGATCAATGACAAGGCAATGCTTGCACAGACACTTATGATCGATCCGGCTACAAACTTTATTTTGGAGGAGCCAGGTTGGAATGTAGAAGATATTGCAATTGATGAGTACAATATTCAAGACCTCTATGCTGCAGCCATGGAAAACAGGGAAGACTTGAAAAGCATCCAGTTTCAGGAGGAAGCAGCAGACAGAAATATGAAGGCTCAAAGAGGTGGGTACATACCATCATTGTCAGCATTCTATAGCATCAGCTCCAGGTGGTCAGATGCTACTATCGGGCGTGATTTGAACGAACAATTTTTTATTGACAACAAAAGGCAACAATACGGGTTGAGTCTAAACATACCTATTTTTAATGGATTGAGAAATAGGGCTAATATGGTTGGCGCCAAGATTCAGCATGAGAATGCTATTCTGGGTATTGAAAACCAGGAAATGCTGATTAAAACCCAGGTGATTCGATCATACCATAATTTCAGGGATGTGGCATTGGCCTACCAGGTGAGTTTGGTTCAATATGAGGCTGGAACAAGATCCCAGGAGACACAAAGGGAAAGTTATAATCTTGGTATATCCAGTTTGATCGAATTATCAAAGGCAAACAGCGTGTTTGTAGAAGGCCAGACATCGCTTTCCAGGGCAAAATATGCGTTAATGTTCCAAAAAATTGTAATGGACTATACGATTGGTACCTTGTCTTTCAGTGATATTCCAGATTAGAAATAGAACCCACTAATTCTATTTATTCATCTAATAATTTTACTACCTTTGCACTCCCGTTTAAGTAAGCGGGCTTTTTTGTTATAATTCAAGAAAGATTTTTAATAAATAGCCTGAGGCTAACAGGCTGTAAAAAATGAAAGAGCCGTTTTATGAACGAAGAAAAAGAAAAAACTACTGAAAACGAATCAGTAGATCAAGTGGAGGATCAAGTAGTAGAAACGACAGAGACTACTGAGACGCCAGAGATGCCAGAGGCACCTGAAACACCTGAAACAACCGACGTATCTGAACCGGTTGAAGAAGTAAAGGAAGAGGAAAAGAAAGAAGAAGCACCTGCTGCTGAAAAATCAGAAGAGTCCGATTCAAAAGAAGAAACTAAAGGGGAAAATAAGACGGCTGCAAAAGCAAAATCAGATGAACCCGAAGCAGAAGCTGCAGAAGAAGCACCTGCTGAAACTGAAGCAAAAAAAGAGGCAGATGGGGTAGAAGTAAAAGCCAAATCTGAGAAAAAAGAGCCAAAGACTAAGTCACCTGCAAGAAAGCAATCTGAAAAAGACATTTTGACTTTTGATGTGCCTGTTGACGACTTTGACTGGGATGCCCAAAAATCCAGTGGATTTGGTGAGCAATACCAGGGAGAGACACGTGTGAAAATGGAGGAAGAATATACTTCTTCTTTAAATACGGTAACTGAAAAAGAAGTGGTAAAAGGTCTCGTGGTAGGACTGAACTCCCGTGATGTAATTTTAAATATCGGCTTCAAATCAGATGGATTAGTTTCCGCAACAGAATTCAGGGATATTCCTGAATTAAAAGTTGGAGATGAAATAGAAGTATATGTTGAAGAACAGGAAAATGCAAACGGGCAATTGGTGCTTTCGAGAAGAAAAGCAAAGATTGTTAATGCATGGGATAATATTAAGAGCGCATACGAAAATGACCTCGTAATAGAGGGTGTTGTTAAACGTCGTACCAAAGGTGGATTAATCGTAGATATATTTGGTGTGGAAGCTTTCCTTCCCGGTTCACAAATTGATGTGAAACCAATCAGGGACTTTGATGTGTTCGTGGACAAGAAAATGGAAGTTAAAGTTGTAAAAATTAACTACACAAATGATAATGTAGTTGTTTCGCACAAAGTCCTTATTGAAAAGGACCTTGAGAAACAAAAAGCTGAAATCCTTAATAACCTTGAAAAAGGCCAGGTACTTGAAGGTGTAATAAAGAACATGACCAACTTTGGTGTGTTCATTGACCTGGGTGGAGTTGATGGATTGCTTCATATCACAGACATTTCATGGGGTAGAATCAACCATCCTGAAGACGTATTAACACTTGATGACACTGTTAAAATCGTTGTTCTGGACTTTGATGAAGACAAAAAACGAATTTCGCTTGGAATGAAGCAATTGACTCCTCATCCATGGGATGCTCTGGCTGAAGAAATTGAAGTGGGATCAAAAGTGGCCGGCAAGATTGTAAACGTTGCTGACTATGGTGCATTCTTGGAAATAAGCTCAGGAGTTGAAGGACTTATTCACGTTTCGGAAATGTCCTGGTCACAGCACCTTAGAAACCCCTCTGATTTTCTTTCAGTAGGAGACAAATTGGATGCTGTAGTGTTAACCCTTAACAGAGACGAAAGAAAAATGTCCTTGGGAATCAAGCAATTATCAGAAGATCCATGGACAAAACAGGATGTATTGACTAAATATGCTATTGGTACAACTCATAAAGGTATCGTAAGAAATCTTACCAATTTTGGCCTGTTCATAGAACTGGAAGAAGGTATTGATGGCTTGGTACACGTTTCTGATTTATCATGGACAAAGAAAATCAAACATCCTTCTGAATTTGTAGCTATTGGTGATGAATTGGAAGTAAAAGTTCTTGAACTTGACGTTGACAATCGCAGACTTGCATTAGGCCATAAGCAACTGGAAGATAATCCATGGGATACTTTCACAGATATATTTAATGTTGGTTCTATTCATAAGTGTACTGTCATTAATAAAATTGACAAAGGAGCCATACTGGAGCTTCCTTATGGACTTGAAGGATATGTCAATAATCGACAGCTTGAAAAAGAAGATGGCACGATGATGACAGAGGGAGAATCTGCAGATTTTAGAGTTCTTGAGTTTGCAAAAGATGATAAGCGGATCGTATTGTCTCACTCTGCAACATTCAAAGAAGTGAAAGCAAGGCCTTCTGCTCCGAAGAAGAAAACAAATGCCATTGATAAGATCAACAAGAAGTCTGAAAAAGATACTCTGGGCGACCTGGACGCTTTGTCAGCTCTTAAAGAACAAATGGAATCAGCCAGTAGAACATCTAAACCAGCGGCTAAAAAGGAAAAAGCTGAGGCAGATGCCCCGGTAGAAGAGTCAAAGGAAAAGGAAACTCCTAAGGCAAAAACTACCAAGACTAAAGCCAAAAAAGATGATGCTGTGCCTGAAGCTGAAAAAGAAGAAAAGGCAGAGAAACCTAAGGCAAAAAAACCTAAAGCTGAGAAAGCTAAGGAATCCAAGACTGAAAAAGCCGAGGATCCAAAAGCAGAAAAACCAAAAGCGAAGAAAGCTGCCAAAGCAAAAGAAGAAGCAGAAAAAGCGGATCCTAAAGCAGAGACAAAAACTTCGAAAAAGTAATGTTGAAAGAATCAACACCAAAAAAAGGCACCTTTTAGGTGCCTTTTTTTTTACGTTTGTATTGAAAATATAACTATGAATGTAGCATTAATCGGTTGTGGATTGATCGGAGGGTCGATTGTACTAGACTTGAAAGAAGCAGGAAGGATTGATCAGGTAATTGGAGTCGATAATGACCCCGCGCACCTTGATGTAGCTGAGAAAATCAAATTAATTGATCGACGGGGAGATTATTCTGATTTATTTCATGCTGATTTAATAATTTTAGCTACACCTGTGGATGTTGCTAGCCAGATCATTGAAACAATCCTGGATCATGCTGGCCCTGACTCAATTATTATGGACGTTGGTTCAACGAAAAGCAAGCTTTGCAAGAAGATTGAGTCACATGAGCGCAGAGGGCAATTTGTAGCCACCCACCCAATTGCAGGTACAGAATTTTCGGGACCAGAAGCCGCATTTGCAGGTTTGTTTAATTATAAAATTGCATTGATCTGTGATAGCCAGAATTCGGATGCAAAAGCTTTAAAATTGGTTCATTCAATTTATGAAACGTGTGGATCCAAAATCGTGGAGATGAATCCCGTTGAGCATGATCGACATTTAGCTTATGTATCACATTTATCACACATAAGTTCATTTACACTCGGGCTGACAGTTCTTGATATTGAAAAAAGCGAAAAAAATATTAACATGCTTGCAGGTAGTGGTTTTGCTTCAACAGTAAGGTTAGCGAAAAGTTCACCTGAGATGTGGGAACCAATATTTCTCCAAAATTCTGCGGATCTGAAAAAAGCCCTGGATGAATACATTCTGCATTTACAGGATTTTAAAAAGATGATTGAAGAGAATAATGGAGAAGGTCTGAAAAAGCTGATGCGAAGAGCAAACTCCATTACTCAAATTCTCCAAATGGATACAAAAGACAAATAAATGAAATAGAGCAGAGGCTCGTAATATTAAAGAATGTTATTAAATAGCACTGTTGCACGGGAATATTGCTTTTTCTTTTACGGTGGTTGTTAATTAGCAAAAAGTTCTTTTCCTTTGAAAGGAATTTTAAGCAATGAAACAAAGCACATTTTTCTTTTTTGGATTTTTCTTTTATCTGCTGGATAAACCGGGGAGGCCATAAGCAATTGTGCATACTAAGATATAAAGCCTCCCTTGGGAGGCTTTTTTTTTGAACAAATTATGAAGACAGTAATTGAAATTGATCGGTTGAAATTATCCATTCAAGGAATTGAAGGATGTTTTCATCATGTTGCCGCCAAGGCATATTTTAAAGAAGGATTCGATATATCTCCTTCGCTCACTTTTGATGACACACTACAGAAGCAGCGAAGTGGGGAAACAGATTTTGCTGTGATGGCAATTGAAAATTCTATTGCAGGTAGTATTATTCCAAACTACCAGTTGTTACGTAAATCCGGTTTGAAAATCAATG
>SMVB01056325.1_pt1 | contig 13450 bp, 16 predicted proteins | sample 2456461 | NCBI WGS metagenome assembly SMVB01 (sample SAMN11095934, study PRJNA526329) | marine sediment metagenome | biome: Marine sediment; feature: Surficial sediment; material: Deep marine sediment; isolation source: Hadal surficial sediment | place: Pacific Ocean | collected 2014-05 | depth...
CTCGGGCGCGTTCACGGCTGGCGTCACGGACTTCTCCGCGGAGGCGTTCATCGACGCCATCACGACCGCCGGCGATTCCCAGGACGACTTCGTCGCCGTCTTCATGCACTCGATCGTCTACTCGAAGGCCCAGAAGAACAACCTCATCGACTTCGTCCCGGACGCCGTCAACACGAACGCCGCCGCGGTTCCGACCTTCCTCGGCCGGCGCGTGATCGTAGACGACACCATGCCGAACGCCGCGGGCGTCTTCGACACCTGGATCTTCGGACCGATGGCCTCACGCTGGGGCGTCGGCAACCCGAAGGTCCCGGCCGAGATCGAGCGGTTCCCAGGCCAGGGCAACGGCGCGGGCGGCGAGGAGCTCTTCTCGAGGATCGAATGGTCCATGCACCCGGTCGGCCATCGCTGGCTCGCCGGATCCGTTGCGAACCCGGACGGAGGCCCGACTAACGCGGAAGCCGCCGACGGCGTGAACAACTGGGCGCGGACGTTCCCCGAGCGGAAGCAGATCAAGGCCGCGCGGCTCGTGACGACTGAGTTCTAGTTCACCCCGATCCGTGTCGGAGGCCGGCCGTGAGGGCCGGCTCACCCTTTCAACCAGGAGACCCGACCCATGAGCACACCCGAAGACAAGGCCCTCGAGGACGCCCTCGAGAAGACCCAGGAAACAACGACCGAGACGCCGGCGGAGACGCCCGTGTCCGAACCGGATCCAGCTCCCGAGCCGGAGAAGGCCGCCGAGCCTCCAGCCCAGACGCGGACACCCGCGCCAGCCAGGAAGAGCCGGACCCAGGCCCAGAAGGACAAGCGCAAGGCCGACACCGCGCGCCGCAAGGAGGCGATCGCCGCCGCTCCCAGGCCGCCAGATCCCAGCAAGGAAGACGCCGCCGACCAGAAGCGCAAGGTCGACATCCGCGCGAAGATGGCCGCGACCCAGGGCGAGATCGACGAGCTCGACGCCGCGATCCTGGAGAAGAAGGACGAGCTCCGGAGTCTCTCCGGCGAGCTCTGGCCTCACCTGGGAGCCTCGGATCATCACACCGTCGCCGTCGCCGGCTACATCAAGAGCCAGAAGGAGCTCCGCCGAACCAGGGCCTCGAACCCCGAGACCCTCAAGCGGATGCTCGCGCTCGCCGGCAAGTCGCCGATCGACGCCGCGATGTCACGCAAGAAGGGCCGCGGGCTTGAACGCCCGACCCGTTCCCCCGCCGGAGTGAGTTCGGACAAAACCGCCGCCGCGCCGGAGTAGGCCGTGAGCCTCCCGACTGGGCCGGCCGCGGACCGGAAGCTCGCGTATATTCGGCGGGCGAAGAGGCGCTCGAAGCGCGACCTCGCCGAGTTCACGCGCCAGGGGATCACGCCGCTCGCGCCGTTCGACTTCGGCAACGTCGCCGCGGCCGGATCCAGCGCGAACACCCTCACGCTCCCCTCGAACGGGCGCTTCGTCCTTGAGCTCGACGCCGTGGTCATCGCCAGGGACTACGGGATCGAGGACCAGACGACGAGCTTCGACAACGTCGACGCCGGCGCGGCCGACTCGAAGCTCGAGATCCGCCACTACTTCCGCAAGGACCAGGACATCCAGATCACCCGCTCGGTCCTATGCCCGGCCGGCGCGCTCAACGTGTTCTTCCAGGAGCTCGGCGGGAAGCTCACGCTCATCGGGACGGCGGTCTTCACATGACCGGAGCCGTCACAGCCGAACCGAGCGCCGCGCCCGGCGGAGTCAACGGCGGGCTCATCTCGACCGAGTATCGGTTCTCGACTTCGACCGTCGACGGGGATCCAGGGAGCGGCCGGTTCCGCTACGACGACGCGGTCCACGCGAGCGTCACCGAGATCTTCATCGACGACATCAACAACCAGGGCGTCGACGTCTCGAACTTCCTCGCCCAGATCTCCGCCGGCGATCGGCTCTACATCCAGCAAGAGAACGACGCCTCGCGCTTCGCGGTCTGGAACGTCATCCTCGACGCGATCGACGAGACGGGCTGGTTCTCGATCGGCGTCTCCCTGGAGGCGGACGGGGCGACCCTGGCGAACAACGCGCGGAGCCTCTTCATCTGGGCGATCGCCGGCAACACCGACTTCGCCTACCTCCGGCTCGACACGGCGAACGATCCGCTCACCGGCGAGCTCCAGGTCCAGGACGTCGTCCCGGTCAACAATCAACAACGGAGCGTCGGCCTCGTCGATCAACGATTCAATCGGATCCACGGGCGGCTCGGGATGTTCGTCGGCGAGTCGAACAGCTCCGGCGCGATCGTATCGCCCCAGGGCGCGATCCGAACCTTCAACGGGACGGCCCCGACCGGGCTCATGATCGGGAACCAGGTCCGACTCGACACCGGCGTCACCGAGCTCCAGCTCCAGGGCGGCTCCTACAAGGCCATCATGACCGCGGGGAACGTGTTCAGCTATTCAACGGGCGACGCCCGGATCCTCAACATCGGCGGCGGCTCGCTGGCGTTCGGCTCGGCCTTCTCCTACGGGGCCGGCGACGCGCTCATCAACGTCACCGGCCCCGGCTCGTTCACTTGTTGCTATGCTTACACCGGCTACGGGGCCGGCGGGAAGAACCACACGCTCCTCAATAGCGGGATCGGTTCGTTCCTCGGCGGCTACTCCTACGGCTTCGCCCAGATCGACGTCACGAGCTCCGGCCAGGGTTCGTTCGTCCAGGGCTTCTTCAGCGGCACGAACACGAACGCCTTCTCGGTCATGAGGGCGACCGCCGCGGGCGCTTTCGCCCAGGGCGCGATCGCCAACAACTCGGCCTTGACCGCGACCCTCGAGGCGATCGCCGCCGGCGCGTTCGCCCAGGGTCACGTCGCGGGAGAAGGAACGATCCGGGCCTCGGGCTTCGGGGCCTTCGCTCAAGGGCGGGCGGCTGGCGGCGGCATGATCGAGGCAACCTTCCCCGGCTCGTTCGCTCACGGCCTCGGGCTCACGAACGACATCCGCGCAAGCGGCAACGGGGCGTTCGCAATCGGCGACGCGACGGCCGGCGACATCATCGCCAGCGGGGCCAACTCCTGCCAATTCGGCCCAGGGACGAACACGCTCGCCGACACCTTCCAGATCGGCGACGGCGGGATCCGCTTCAAGGGAACGACCGGAGCGCCTTCGGCATTGCAGAACGGCGACATCTGGGTCGCCTCGGGCTACCTTTACTTCCGGACGAACGGCGTCTCGGTCAAGATGGTCGCCTGTCCATGAGAGGATTGAACAATGGCAAGAATTAGAGAACAACGGGCTCTCGTCCGATACCTCCACGCGATCATCGACGAGATCATCGCCGACCCGACCTACTCGCGGAACGACGCGGTCCAGTTCCTCCGGGATCGGACGGTCGGGATCGACCAGGCCGAGGCGATCGCCTACTACGACCAGCTCGCCTTGACCTGGATCGCGGTCGGCGTCCTGGCCGGCGCTCCGACCTATGCGAACTGGAGGGACGGGATCGTCACCCAGGGCGAGGTCAAGTCGAAGGAGCTCGTGAACCACATCCACCGACAACTCGGCGAACACGCGGTCATGGACAACGTGAACCGCGCGCTCAAGAAGCAACACCGGGACGACTCGCTCACCGAGCTCGACGACGAGATCGTTCACCTCGAGGGGATCCAGGTCGCGAACCCCAGCGACCAGACGCTCATCGACGCGCTCGAGTTCTCCCTGGAAGCAATGCGGACCCGCCGGGACGTCGAAGCCGGCCGCGCGCGGAACGCAAGGGCGCGACCGTGAAGGGCTTCAACATCATCACGGGGATCCCTCGGAGCGGCTCGACTTTGTTGTGTAACATCTTGAGCCAGAACCCGGCCTTCCATGCCGGCGCGACGAGCCCGCTCCCCGAGATCATCCAGCAAATGATCGCGAAGTTCTCCACGTCGCCCGAGATCCAGGGCGCGCTCCTTCGCGACCGTGTCGTCACCCAGGACAAGCTCGCCGGCATGATCCACGGAGTCATCGACGCCTGGTACTCCGACCAGGACAAGATCGTCTTCGACAAGTCGCGCGGCTGGGCCTTCCAGGCGAACCTCCTCCACGAGCTCTACGACGACATCAAGATCATCGTCACGGTCCGGGATCTCCGGAGCGTCTTCGGATCCATCGAGAAGCAACACCGGAAGACCGCGATGTTCGACCTCGGCGCGAACCCGGTCGAGAAGACGCTCTTCGCTCGCGCCGAGCTCTTCCTCGAGCCCGCCGGCATGATCGGACAATGCGCCATCGGAGCCCAGGACGTCATCGCCCGCGCCCGCGACAACGTCTTCGTCCTCCAGTACGAGGCCTTCTCGGTCGACCCCGCGACGAAGATCCGGGAGATCTACACCTTCCTCGGCCTGGATCCCTTCGACCACGACTTCGAGGACATCGAGAACGTCTCCCACGAGCCCGACGCGCTCTGGCTCAACAAGTTCCCGCACACCGGCGACGGCGAAGTGAAGCCGACCGACCGGACCGAGTGGAAGGACTACCTCACCCCGGACATCGGCCAGAAGATCTTCGACCGTTATCCGGCCTACAACACGCTCTTCGGCTACCACTAGGACGCGCCCGTGGACATCTTCGCGACAATCTTCGCCTCGAGCATCCCCCAGAACGGGCTCGCGGATCCGCCCGAGGTCCAGGTCACGGACGACGCCGGGACGATCGTCCAGGCCTTCGTCGCGATGACCGACCTCGTGGTCGCCGGCCACTACGTCCGCGCCTTCACGATCCCCGACGTCGCCAGGAACTACACCTTCCTCGTCGACGCGGATCCGAACGTCACGGCCCAGGTCCCGAGCTCGGACCGCTACTACTTCGGAGCCTTCTCGGGCGAGGCGGACATCATCGCCGTCTCGACGGATCTCGCGAACCTCGACGTCGCCGTCTCGACCAGGTCGACGCCGGCCCAGGTCTCCGCCATCGAGACCTCGATCCTCGCGGCGATCGCGGCCTTGAACAACATCTCGATCGCAGACGTCCAGACGGCCCTCACGAACCAGGGCTACACGTCGGCGCGCTCGGCCCTACTGGACAACCTGGACGCCGCCATCACGTCACGGAACGCCGTGACGCCTCTCGCGGCCGCCACGGACCAGGCGGAGCACGACGCGACCCAGGCCCAGATCGCGGCCCTCGTGGTCCCGATGGACGCCGCAACCTCCCAGGCCGAACACGACGCGACCCAGGTCGGGATCGGCCTCAACCTGGCGGCGATCGCCGGCCTCAACGACCTCTCGGTCGGGGACATCCTCACGGCCGTCCTCTCCTCCGGGAACACGGTCGACGCCGAGCTCTCCGGGATCCTGGCGATGAGGGACTTCATCGAGGGCGGTCGCGACATCGACTTCGTCGGCGACGACGTGCTCGGCTGGCAACGGATCGAGCGATCGGTCGCCGGCGCTCTCCTCCGCCGCTACAACCTCTTCGACGAGGGCGGCTCCAGGATCAACGAGACCGTCGCGTCCTTCATCGGGCGCTCCGGCATGATCTCCGCGGAGGTCGCGATCTAATGCTCGGACCGATCCCGAACTCGCTCGGCGCTGGAGCCTACAACGGGAGCTTCATCCCCCACGGGCTCGTCACGTTCTCGAGCCGCTCGTTCCGCGTTATCATCCGCCAGGAGATCTGCGTCGATGGCCTGGTCCAGACCCAGGTCACGCTCGACGCGGTCGTCAACACCCAGGTCCTCCTCGACGCGGGCCTGGTCAACGAGATCCCGCTCACGGGCGAGGTCACGACCTTCACGACCCTCACGGGCGAAGTCATCACGATCCAGGCGCTCGTCGGCCTGGTCGAGGAGTGTTAGATCATGCCGCTCGAACAGAACGTCGGCCTCTCGCCGCTCTACTTCTCCGGGGACGCGCTCAAGCTCCAGATCACGGTCCGCAACGGGGACCTCCCGAGCTCGCCCGTCCTGGATCTCTCGCCGTTCACCGAGATCACCTGGGCGCTCGCGAAGAAGCAAGGCTCGACCGTTCTCTTCACGAAGAAGCTCTCGGTCGGCCCGACCCAGATCGACCCGGTCGACTTGCCGAACGGGAGGATCGACGTCCTCATCAACAACGCCGACACGGCCGCGCTCAAAGGCGCGTTTTATCACGAGCTCCAGCTAGAGCCGGGGCCGAACACGCCGCTCTTCGGATCCTTCACGATCCAGGCGGACTCGATCGCGCCATGAGGAGGCCGAGATGTCATTGACGAAGGAAGACGGGACGATTGTCACGAACGCGAACGCCTACGCGAACGCCGCCGACGCGACGGCCTACCAGACCGACCGAGGTCGCCAGTCCTGGCTCGACGCGACCGCCGAGGTCCAGGAAGCCGCCCTGGTCCGCGCGACCGACTACATCGAGACGCGGTTCGGCCGGCGCTTCATCGGCTCGCCCCTGGGCGATGTCCAGGAGCTCGCCTGGCCGCGCTTGCTGGCCGTGTACCCGCGGACCGGGAACTCGTTCCCGACCGACGAGGTCCCCGAGGATGTCCTCAACGCGACGATCCTCTACGCCGGCGAGATCATCGGCCCGGACGGCGATGACCTGGAGCTCATGACCGAGCTCGCCATCACGCCCGAGATCGCCTCGAGCAACGTGAAGAGCAAGAAGGAGAAGGTCGACGTCCTCGAGGAGTCGACCGAGTTCTTCGGCGGCGGCGAGACCCTCCGAACGATCCAGCCGTTCCCCGAAGCCGACCGCCTTCTCCGGGCCTGGCTCCGAGGCGGCGGGGTCGGCGGACTCACGGCGAGGATCTAGACATGGCGCTCGAAGACACGGCTCTCCGCTTGATCGAGAAGTTCGGCGAAGGCCGGACCGTCTCGCTCCTGGTCCCGGCGGCAACGCCCGCGGATCCGGCGAAGCCCTTCGACGTCGACCCGACATCGACCGAGGCCGCGATCTCCGCGCCGGCGGTCGTCACCCCGATCCGGCGGAGCCTGGTCGACGGGAACTCGGTCCGCCAGGGCGACGAGGTCGCCTTGATCGCTGGCCTCTCGTTCGGCTCAACGGTCCCGACTGTAGCGGACAAGATCCTCGACGAAGGCGTGGAGAAGAACATCATCGCCGTCGATCGTATCCGCCCAGGGAAGACCGACTTCCTCTGGAAGCTACAAGTGAGGGCTCCCTGAGATGGCGAAGATCTTCAACCCGATCGAGATCTCCCGCTCGCTCGAGCGGACCCTCTTCGAGGACGTCGGCGAGACCGCCTTCGCGATCCTCCGGAACCTGGTCTTCGCCTCCCCAGTCGGGGATCCGGAGAGCTGGCAGAACCCCGACTCGGCCGCGCCAGGCTACGTCGGCGGACACTTCCGGCGGAACTGGATCGTCTCGATCGGCGGCTTCAACACGTCCGAGCTCGGCGGCGCGGATGAGCCCGCGGCCTCCACGCTGGCGCGCGGCAAGGCCCAGACCTCGACCTGGGCGGCGACCGCGAAGTTCAACACCCAGCTCGTCATCCAGAACAACGTCCCCTACGCGAACCGCCTCGCCCAGGGTCACAGCCTCCAGGCCGAGGCCGGCTGGGTCGACGTCAACATCGACCTCGCCCTCCGGTTCCCAGGCGGGACGAGGACCCTCGCATAGTGGGCGCTTCGACCAGAACCCCGGCCCAGTTCCGCGACGCGGTTCGCTCCGCGTTCGCGATTCACTGGACCGCCGCCGGCGAGGATCTCGAGATCGTCGCCTGGGACAACCTCGACTTCGACCCCGAGAACCGTGACGCCTACGTCCTCTTCGGGCTCGCTCATGCTTCCGGATCCCAGGCGTCGCTCGGGACCGGGACCGACATCCAGATCCGGCGGAGCGTCGTCCTCGCCGCCCAGATCTTCGTCCGGCATAACACCGGCCAGGCGCGAGCGGACGCCCTGGCCGAGATCATCCTCGACTTCGTGGAGTCGGTGAAGATCGCCGGGATCCGCTTCCGCGACCAGGGCCAGGTCGACGCCGGCCGCTCGAACCAGTGGTTCGAGGTCGTCGTCACCGCGCAATTAGATTATGATTCCTTCCGGAACGTGTGAGGCGTCCCTTGATAACTCCAGGAGACCGCCACCATGTCCGACACTAACCGAGTAGGGCTTCGCTTTTTCCAGTCCTCGCAACGGACCGCCCCGATCCCCGGCGGTCCTTTCAACCTTGACCAGCTCCGCTTCACCGGGACGCCGAACCTCGCGTTCGCGCCGAACACGATCACGAGCGAGGAGATCCGGCCCGACCGCCAGATCTCGGACCTCATCCTCGTCGGCGCGGAAGCCGGCGGCGACACCGGGATCGAGCTCTCGTTCAAGGCCTTCGACGCGCTCATTGCCGGCGCGCTCTTCTCAACCTTCACGTCGCCAGTCCTGAAACAAGGGACCGGCGAGATCACCGGCTTCGCGGCTGGGACGGTCGACGTCGATGACGGGACCGACTTCATCGTCGGCCAGGTCTTCCGACTCGACGCTCTCGCGACCGGCGACGTCGGCGACGGGATCTTCGAGATCACCGGGATCGCCGTCGACACGCTCACGGCCGGCCCGCTTGCCGGAACCGCGACGACCGCCATCCAGGGAACCGAGACCGCCGACGCGGACACGACCCTCCAGGTCACGGGCTTCGTCGCCCAGGGCGTCGGGGACATCTCCCTCGTCGTCACCGGATCCGACGCCGTCTTCACCTTCCCCGCCGGCGCGCTCGACAACGCCCTCGGGAACGGCGTCCCCCTGGCGATCGGCGGCTGGCTCAAGTTCGCCGAGTTCCCGATCGTCGGGAACAACGTCTGGACCAGGATCCGCGAGATCGACCTCGCCCTGGACACGGTCACGGCCGACGCTCAAAGCTCCCACGCGACCGACCCGGCCGCCGGCGAGAACGTCCAGGCCTTCTACGGGGCCAGGGTCGAGAACGGCGCGGACGCGATCGAGACGGTCCAGTTCGCGGTCGAGCGACGCTTCGAGGACCACAACCCAGTCACGCGCGAGCTCTTCCTCGGGATGGCGCTCAACAACTTCTCGATCAACCTCTCGCCCCAGGCGATCGCGGTCGGCTCCTTGACCTGGTTCGGCTTCAACTCGACCGTCTCGGACAACTCGGGCGGCTCCTATCCGGAGCTCTACGCGAACCTCCCGGCCGACATCCCCGCGCCCCAGTTCGACGTCTACAACACGAGCTCGGACATCGGCCGGCTCGGCCGAGGCGTGGATCCGATCGACGTCGCCGGCGAGAACTTCGTCCTCGAGGCGACGATCGAGATCAACAACAACCTCCGCCGCCAGCCCGCCGTCGGCGTGTTCGGCGCTTCCGGGATCGGCCTCGGCGAGTTCTCCGTGACGGGGACGCTCTCGACCTACTTCGACAACGACGACATCCTCCAGATCATCCTCGACAATTCGGAGACGACGCTCGACCTCATCATGCAAGGCGAGGACGGTCGCTCGATGATCTTCGACCTCCCGCGGATCAAGTTCTCGGGCGGAGCCCCTGATGTACCGGGCAAAAATCAAGATGTTACTATTCCCGGAACCTACCAGGCGATCCTCGACGCGGATCTCGGCTACACGATGAGCGTCCAGAACGTGAGCTTCGCCAGGTAACAACAAGACACCGGGCGACGACGCCCCAGGAGAAGACCGTGAGAGTCTACGAGGCGTTCGAGACATCCGACCGACTGGCAAGTGAGGGACGACAATGCGACATCGAGTTCGGCGGGAAAGTGATCGCGAGAGTCTGGGTCCGACCAGCGGATCCCGTTCTCAACGCCGACTACCGGCGCGAGCTCGCGGAGCTCTCGGTCGGGCTCATCAAGTCGGGAGAGATCAACGACATCGACGAGGACACGGACCGGGCGCTTCTCTGGAAGGTCTACGGCCGGACCGTCGTCACGAAGATCGACTGGACCGACCCGGCCGACAAGAAGGACCCGAAGCTCCGGATCCATCCGAACCTCAAGGCCGAGACCCGCGAGAAGAACTTCGTCACGCTATGCCAGCGCGTCCCGAAGTTCTTCGAGGGGATCCAGAAGGTCGCGCGCCAGTGGTCGCAATACCGCGCGGCCCACGAAGAGGACGCCGCGGGAAACTAGCCGCCGTTCTCGATCACAACCTCCGGCTCGGGGACGCGGAGACCCAGGAGAAGGTCATCGCCGCGCACAAGGCGAGAGGCCTCACGCCGCCCGAGAACCTGGTCAACCCGCCGAAGATCGAGCTCCGCTTCCTGGTCTACTGGGAGGCCTTCCAGGATCTCCAGACCGAGCGCGTGAACCCGCGCGGGATGATCCCGATCGGGAAGATCATCGAGTACGCCGACCGCTACAAGCTCGACCCGGACACGCTCAAGCGGATCGTCTGGAAGACCGACGCCGTCCTCCTGGAACACTGGAAGGGCGTCGACGCGGCCGAGAAGGCGAAGGCCGAGAGCGACCGCAAGAACAAGGCCGCCGGCCTGGGAGCTAAGTCATGACCGACCGCGTCATCCGCGTCGTCCTGGACGGCTCCGGCGTTCGACGCGGGGCCGCCGGCGTGAAGAAGAACCTCGACGGGATCCAGGGCAAGGCGAAGGGCGTGACCTCCCAGTTCAAGCTCGCCGCGAAGGCCGCCGCCGGCTTCGCCGCCGCGCTGGCGATCCGCGAGATCATCCAGCTCACGAACACCTACCAGACCCTCCAGAACTCCCTCCGCGTCGTCACCGACGGCCAGGAGGAGCTCAACGAGGCCGCGACCCGGCTCTTCGACATCGCCCAGAACACGCGCGCGCCCCTCGAGGCCGTCACGCAGCTCTACTCCCGCGCGGCGATCGCCGCCGGCGAGCTCGGGGCCAGCCAGGAGCAACTCTTCCGCCTCACCGAGATCACCGGCAAGGCCCTAGCGATCCAGGGATCCAGCGCCGCCGAGGCGTCCGGCGCTCTCCGCCAGCTCTCCCAGTCCTTCGCCTCCGGCATTGTCCGCGCCGAGGAGTTCAACTCGATCCTCGAGGGCGCGTTCCCTCTCGCCCAGGCCGCGGCCCGAGGCCTCGATGAGGCCGGCGGATCCGTCGCCAAATTGCGGAACCTGGTCATCGAGGGGAAGGTCAAGTCGGAGGACTTCTTCGAGGCCATCCTCAAGGGCGGGAAGGGGATCGACGAGCAATTCGAGAACACCCAGATCACGATCTCCCAGGCGACGACCAACATCAACAACTCCCTCATCTCGTTCGTCGGGCGACTCTCCGAGACCTCCGGCGTCGGCGAGGGCCTGGCGAAGATCCTCGTCGGGGTCTCCGACACGATCGACGACCTCGCGGACGCCTTCCTGGGGACGCTCGAGCCTGGGGACGACGTCAACGCCGCGCTCCAGATCTTCGTCTCGGTCGTCCTGGTCGCGGTCCAGGTAGTCGACGCCCTGGCGAGCTCGCTCATCACGGTCCTCTCGACGGCCTTCACGGTCCTCGGCGAAACGATCGGAGCATCGGCGGCCGCGATCGCCGCGTTCTTCTCGGGCGACTTCGACCTGGCCGGCCGGATCCTGGACGACCTGGACGAACGCAACCTCGACGCGATCGTCGGGAACTTCTCCCAGCTCAAGGACGACCTCATCAACGAGACCTCGGTCACGATCGAGACGCTCGCGAAGCTCTGGTTCCGAGGCGCTCGGGAGATCGCCGACGCGGCCGCGGCTGGAACCGAAGGCGGAGGGACCGCCGGCAAGGCCGGCCTCGTCGTGGATCCGGAGGACTTCGCGGACGCCCAGGAAGCGGTCCTCGACTTCATCACGTCGCTCGAACAACAGGAAGAAGTCCTTCGCCTCACGAAGGAGCTCGGCGACGACGCGGCGGCGGCGATCGCCATCTACAAGGACGAGATCGCCCTCGCGGCCGCGGCCCAGGAGATCTTCGGCGACCTGGCTCCGACCGAAGAGGTCCTGGCGCTTCGCGACGCCTTCGTCGAGATGGGCGCGGACGCCCTGGAGTCGATCCGGGCCTACAACGAAGAGATCGCCGCGGCGGATCTCAAGGCGACCTTCGACGAACAGATCGCCGCCCTCGAGGAGGAGATCATGCTCCTCGGCGCGTCGAACGAGATCCTCGCCATCAACGCCCAGCTCCGGGCCATCGCCGCCGGCGCAACGGTCGAACAGGCCGAGAGCATCCGGGCGCTCACCGAAGAGCTCCTGGACGAGACCGACAAGCTCCGCCAACAGGAGGACGTCCTCACGGGCTTCTTCGAGGAGATCGGGAGAAGCGCCCAGCGCGAGCTCTCCGGCCTCCTGGCGGATCCCCTGGCCGATGGCCTGGATGAGCTCCCGCTCCGCTTCGCGCGCGTCCTGCAACAACTAGCAGCCGACGCCCTGGCCGCGGAGATCTTCCAGATCCTCCGGAACTTCGGCTCGTCCGGAACCGGCGGCGGCGCGGGCGGCTTCGCCCAGTTCGTCGGCGGGCTCTTCGGCGGCGGCTTCGCGGCTGGCGGCCAGGTCTCCGGCGGCCGGCCGATCATCGTCGGCGAGCGCGGTCCCGAGCTCTTCACGCCTCCAGGCGCGGGCGCGATCCAGCCGAACATCAACATCAACCAGGCGGCCCAGGCTCCCCCCCAGATCCAGATCATCAACACGATCGACACCGCGGAGATCACCGGGGCCTTCAATAGCGGCGAGGGCGACACGGTCCTCCTCAACAGAATCGGCGCAAGGCGGACCGCGTTCCGCTCGGCCCTGGGAGTCTAGGATGTCCTACCTCGAACAAGCTCTTCTCGCGGACGGCGTGACGGCCGACGGTCGGATCGTCGCCTCCCTGGCAATGATCGAACACGCGAAGAACGCGAACGTCCTCTCGCTCGACGGGGTCGGCTCGAACAACGGCTCGGGCTACGTCGTCGGCGAGACCTTCGACATCGTCGGCGGCTCGGTCGTCTCGATCAACGGCGTCTCGGTCGTTGCCCGCGGGGTCGTCGTTGCCATCTCCGGCGATGACGTGACCGAGGTCAAGATCACGAGCTCGGGGATCTACACGTCGCTCCCTGGGACGACCGACATCGCCACGACGAACGCCTCCGGGATCGGCGACGATCTCCTCGAGGTCGACCTCACGACCCAGGCCGCCCAGTTCACCGAGGACCGGAACACCTTCACGGATCTCATCACCGACTTCGAGTGGCTGGCGACATCGGTCAAGGCGACGAACGCGCCGACGATCGGCGTCGACACCCAGCTCTCGGGCGCGGACGACGGCTTCCAGTTCGTCGTCGGCGACTCGTTCGACAACGGCTCGACCTTCCTCACCCAGCCAGGAGCGCCGCCCGACAATGAGATGTTCGCGGCGTGTCCGAACCAGGACCCGGACATCTTCATCTCGACGACCGAGCGGCGGATGAACGTCCTCGTCTCGGACGGGACCAACAAGCAATACTTCGGCCTCGGGCTCTTCATCCCGTTCACGAACTCCGACCTCAACTATCCCTTCCCGGCGATCGTCCACGCCCAGGGCCGCGGGATCCAGGCGATCAACGCCGCCAGGTCGAC
>SMVB01118723.1_pt1 | contig 13444 bp, 11 predicted proteins | sample 2456461 | NCBI WGS metagenome assembly SMVB01 (sample SAMN11095934, study PRJNA526329) | marine sediment metagenome | biome: Marine sediment; feature: Surficial sediment; material: Deep marine sediment; isolation source: Hadal surficial sediment | place: Pacific Ocean | collected 2014-05 | depth...
CTACGTGAAACCCTTATTGCCTTGAAAATTGTTCACAAGACAAAACTTTACGAGTCTGACGATAAAATTCAGTTTGCACTGACTGAATGCGATGAGCTTGTTTCGATCTTTGTAAAAAGCATTGAAAGCAAAAAAGGCAACATGAAGAAAAGAAAAAAGCGCTAATATAGTTCGTATATCGTAGATCGTCAAATTATATATCGTATATCAGATTCTTGAATATACGACTTACGATATGTGATCTACGATTTGCGATTTTTAAAAAAACTTGTTTGAAAATTGACTGAGGAGTCAAGTCATGGAATATGTCAATCAGCTTTTGAAAGGAAAGGGGCAAAATATCTGGTCGGTTGAGCCTGATACGCCGGTTTTCCAGGCTCTCGAATTGATGGCAGAGAAGAATTGCGGGGCTGTTCTGGTGTTGAAGGCCGACAGGTTAGTGGGTATTTTATCTGAACGGGATTACGCTAGAAAGGTTATCCTCAAAGGAAAATCATCCAAAAATACGCTTGTAAAGTCAATTATGAGCACTCGGGTTGTTTGCATTCGCACGGATCAGACAGTCAATGATTGCATGGCGCTGATGACCGACAAACGAATCCGCCATCTGCCGGTCCTGGAAGATGAGAAGCTGGTTGGCGTCATTTCGATTGGCGATGTGGTCAAGGCTGTCATTTCCGAACAGGAATTTATTATTCATCAGCTTGAGAACTATATTAGCGGGTCGCAGTAACTGAATTAAGCAGTGGTCGTGTAAAACGCCCCGCTTTGGCTGGAAAAGGTAACGCTGCAAAAATGCACCCCCACGGTGTAAATGGTTCTACCTTTTAAAAATATTTTGTGAGAATGCCTTACTTCGGCAATTGCTTTCAAAGAGGGTCCGCTGATTTTTATAACCGACTTCGATTTTAGTTTTTCCGCACAGCGAAAACGCATCCCTTCCGGAGAAATATCAATCATTTTAGCTTCCAGGCCTTTCTGGGGCCAGGTGGTGAAGTAGTTTATTTTGCCGGATTTTTTTCGGCGGGCAATGGTGCGGCGGCAGCTTTGTTTTAACTCTTCTTCGCCAAAAGATTTAAGCGGCGAGCGGCAGGTGGCACAGCGTTCGTTTGGATTCGCCTGACGGGCAAGCGGCCGTTTACAAAACGGACAAAAGAAAGTGATAAGAGGCATCCTCTTATCTGTTGACTCCTGGAAAGGCTTCTTGGTATATTTTTCATAAAGTTTTTTATCATAGGCAGACCTGCTATCCCTGTCACTTAATGTAGAATAAGCTTCGTTTAAAAATTTTGCGTTCCAGTGATCTCCACCGAGATCGGGGTGCATTCTTAATTCTTTTAGCAGGGCGCGATAACTGGCGCGGATCACCTCGAAAGGGGCATCCGGCTGAACCTGCAGCAGGCGGTAATAGTTGCGACGATTTATCATGGAGATTTAAGTTAATGACTCTTTGATTATCGTCAGATTGTCTGTAAAAGATGATACCTGCAGTTAATTTTTGGGTGATGAGTTAAATATCCGCTAATCTCTTGATCACGACCAACGTACTGTCGTCGTCCCATTTTCTGTGATTGCCAAATTCATAAACTCTGTCAAAGATTATGTTCAGGATTTCTTCTGCCTCTTTGGTTTGATTCTCAATCACCAATTCTTTCAGCCGCTTGATTTCGAAGAGTTCTCCTTGGCTATTCTCCCGTTCAAATAAGCCATCGCTATAAATTACCATGACTGAGTTCGGCTCAATTAGGGTATAAGACCGGTGCAGGGAAATTTTGGGCAGAGCACCCAGAATGAGACCGGTTGCTTGCAAATCAGTCACTTGTTTCCCCTTGACCAAGAATGGCGCCGGATGGCCGGCATTGACAAAAATCATGTGGCCGTCTTTTTCGATCTCGCAGTAGAACAGCGAAACAAAGCGTGAAGAGTAGGTACTGCGATAAATGACCTGATTCAGTTTTTGCAAGGTGTGAACCATCTTCATGTGTTTCTCAAGGCCCATTCTTAAACCGATACCAATGTCCCGTACCAGCAGTGCCGCCGGGATACCATGGCCGCTGGCATCCCCAAGACAAACGCCGAGGAGTTCATCATCAAACTCAAAATAGTCATACAAATCTCCGCCGACAATTTCAGTTGCCTGGGATCGTCCTGCAATCTGGTAGCCGGCAAATTTGGGTGCGTGATTTGGCAAAAGACTTTTTTGAATAAGGGCGGCTTGTTCTAAATCAGTTTGAATGGCGTCCGAGTACAGACGCTGATTCAGGGCCGAGCGGATGGCATTGAGAGAAAAAGTCACTTCTTCACGGACCCAACCCTCTTTTAATTCAAAAACGGCAATCCAGCGCTGCTCTGTGCCTCGTATAAGGATTGCGGCCGGAATTGCGTATGTCTCCTGTTGACTCATCTCAGGGGCAATGCTGATCTCTCTTTCATCAAAAATGAAGCTCCCGTGTTTCAGCACTTTTTGCACGGCTTCATTTTCCAGTGGTATTTTTTTTGGGAAAGATTTTTTGTTTTCCTGACCGATAGTCTCGGTCAATACAAGTTTATCACCTCGCTCGGCATATAATCGCAGACTGCCAATTTTAAGGGAATCCTGAAAATTATCGTGGACTTCCTTTAAAATTGATTTTAAAAAATTTTTACCAGTTGCGTTTTCCTGTATTTTTTTTAACAAATTGTCGAAATTGCGGTAGAATTTTTTTGGCTCGTACATTCGGCTCCTTCTCGGTAGTGCTTGATTCCCATAGACGTAACCCGTCGGTTTTCAGCGGGTAACATTCGGCGACAGTATTTGTGTAGTAAGACGCTAATTTATCAATTCAAATTTTAATTTACAAATGGAAAGTAGAAAGTTTTTCAGGATTTTCTAAAAAGAGTTGCGACGTGGAACCTAATTATGGTCAGTTCGACGTAAGGAATAAAATGAAGATCAAAGACCAAAAACGACCCGTCCGATGTCATTCCTGCGCATTGTAGGCAGGAATCTTTTCGTTATTACAACTAGATTCCGGCTTAAAGGATTGCCGGAATGACGGTATATGTAAGTTTTTGGTCTTTGATTTCTTATATCGAACTCAGGTTAATTAAGAGATGGGTAGAATTCTAAAATAATCAGGTGTTGCTGAAACCCTGCATCTAAGTCGATTCTTTTCTTACCATTTCCTCAAGCGCAATCCGCGGACAAATATTTTCTTTGATATAATCCGTTAAGTGGATCGCGACTCCGCGGATCCTTTTTTCCACTTTCTTATCCGTGCAGTTGCCGTCGTCGTCAAATACAGTATGAACAGCGGCAATGGAAACCGGACCCGGCAGCACAATTGTCCCGATATGGCTGCACACGCTGCGCAGGTGCTCGAGAGCTTTTATTGCTCCAATTGCCCCGGCGGCAACCCCAAGCAGGGCCACCGGTTTGCCGGAAAGTACCGATGGGAAGCCAAGATTTTCGATTACCAGTTTGATGACGCTGCTGTAGCTGCCGTGGTATTCGGGCGTGGAAAGGACAATACCGGTGGCATTGGTGACTACTTCTTTGAGCATTTTCAAATCCGGAGATGAGGATCCGTTTACACCTGGCAGCGGTAAGTTCATCGTGCTTGGATCGATTACCTGAACGTCGATACCTTTCTTTTCGAACTCGTCTGCCACTAAACGCAGCGCCTTCAACGTAAAATTTCCGGGGCGAACACTGCCGCAGATAGCGACTATTTTGATATCGTCAATACATTCTTTTGACATGGGTTACTCCGGGTTTAGAGGACTAATTGAAAAGATAATGAAAAATGGTTTTAAAGACAATACAAAAGGCGAAGAGTACCGGGACGCTTCGCCTTTGTATTGAGAAATAAAGGAGAGCAATGCTTCAGCATTGCTCCGTGCTCTTTCCCATTCTCAAGCAGGAGCTTTGGGAAGGCGGTTATTTTATTCTGCAGCGCTCAGCCGATCCCGGGTAATTTTTGCTACCAGACCTGCCAGAAACAGCAGACCGATCAAGTTGGGAATGGCCATGAGTGCATTGCCGATGTTGCCAAGACTCCAGACAATGTTTAAGTATTTAACGCTTTCTCCGGCCAGCGGCGTCAATATTGCGCCAAAGAAAAGAAAGACAATAAAAATATATCGATACGGCATAATGACTTTGTTACCGCCTAAGTACTCTACGCACTTTTCTCCATAGTAAGACCAACCGAGCAATGTTGTATACCCGAAGACAAGAGATGAAATGGCGATAATCGCGCCGCCAATTCCGAACGGGAAAACTGAGTCGAAGGCGGTTTGGGTGATGAGAATGCTGGTGATATTATCCGGTGCCGCCAAGCCTTGCCAGGCCTGGGTTTTAATGTATGCCCCGGTGAGCACGATAGTCAAGGTGGTCATAGTATTTACAAAAATCGTATCGATAAATACTCCGGTCATGGCGATGAGACCGTTCTTGGTCGGATCTTCAGAAGTTGAGGCGCCCTGTGCAATTGCCGCGGATCCCAAACCTGCCTCGTTGGAGAGCAGGCCGCGGCTGACACCGCTTTTAATGACAAGGCCAACTGTGGCGCCAACCAAAGGCTGAACCCCAAAAGCTGATTGGAAGATAAGTATAAATGCTGCCGGAATTTCCGTAAAGTTTACCGCAATAATAATCAGTGAAAAAAGAACGTAAAAGGCGATCATGGCCGGCACCAGTTTCTCTGAAACCTGGCCGATTTTTTTGATACCGCCGATAATAACGAAGCCGACCAGGGCGGCAATCGAACCACCGATGAGCAGATAGTACAGAGTCGGCGCTACATCTGCGGCCGTACCTCCGTGAAAAGCCTGGTTTAAGGTGTTGGCCAGTGCCACGGTCATCGAGTTGGACTGGGCCATATTACCGGTGCCGATCAGACAGGCGATGGCGCCGCAAACGGCAAATGCCGTTCCTAAAAACTTTCCGAGCGACTTATTTTTTAAGCCGTTTTTCACATAGTACATCGGGCCGCCGGCCATGGTGCCATTGGGGGCAACCTCGCGAAATTTTACCCCCAAAAAACCCTCAGCGTATTTGGTGGCCATGCCAAAGATTCCGGCAATCCACATATAAACCGGCGCACCCGGCCCGCCGATGGCAATCGCCACGGCAACGCCGGCAATGTTGCCGTTTCCTACTGTGGCGGCTAAGGCAGTCATGAGCGCTGCAAAAGGTGAAATGTCGCCAGTCCCTTTTGTAGAGCGGGACTCTTTTGAAAACAGCAGCTTCATTGAGGAGATAAAGTGGGTGAATTGCAGTCCGCGCATTTTGAATGTTAAAAATACTCCAGTACCCACCAGGAGTATGATCATCGGTAGACCAAAAAGAGCGTCGTCGACGGTGGTCGCCCAGTACAAAAACTTATCAAAAAATCCTTCTCCCATAGGTCGTTCCTTTCTGAATTAAGTTAAGCAGTGAACCGCGGTTATAGGTATAGGTTAATACACCGTTTTACTAATTCCCATTCCAAATCAGGATGAGTTCATTGCAAAGTTTAGGCTTTTCAGACACTGTTTACCCGTCATCTCAGCAGCCCGACGGCGCGAACCGGCCAGCCACCCTTCAGGCAGATAAAACATATTCATTTGGGCCCGCAGGCTTATGTTGTCGATAAGGCGCTGTACTTCGGCGCGGATTTGACGCTGCCAGGTGGCCTTCATATTTGCCAAGCCAAGCGTAACCGTCGCAACATCGGCAGCAATTGATTCGGAGCCGGAGCGTCTGGTAAACTCATTTGTATCCTTTTCACGTGATTGTTAACTGAGTCTGCTAAGTGCGCTTACATTTTATTAGTGATGATATGCCACGACTCCATCTCAGTCAGTCCTTTGAGTTCTTTTTTTATCGCGGTTTTGATTTGAGACTTCCGGATGCGGTGCATGGCGGTAGGCGGGTATAATGAACCCTGTCTTACGCCGCGCCCACTGATATCCGATGCCAGACGGTAAGTGTTCCCGCGCAAGTCCATCAGGCGTTTTGCCCGCGCCTTTGCTGTGTCTGTATCTGCTTGCACCAGCTCAAGTTCCTTTTCCGGCAGGTTGTCAATCATTTTCAGTGAATCGCTCTGCTTTGCACAGAACTCGCTTATCTCTTTACCACGCTCGGCGTAGCCCCAAATCTGGTTTTGCAAGTCCCGGACTTCGAGCAGAAAGGCCTCGCGAAGCTGCCATTGTTGATCTGCAATGGGCATCTCCGGGTCGCCCTTGACCTCAAGCGTCTGCGTGGACTTTACATCACCGGCTGCCAAAATTACAGTATAGGTTCCGGGAGATACGAAGGGGCCTTGCGGCGTAACCGGGCGCGGTAATTCCGGCAAGATATTTTTTGATTTAACCAATCCTTCTTTGGGTTCATCATCCTCCTGGAACGACGGCGGTTCATGATGTAAATCCCAGTGCATCTGGTGGATGACCCCGGAATCTCCGGGACCACTTAACCGTCGGACAACTTCACCGGCACCATTCTGAATAATCACCTGTACCGAATCTACGGCCCCGGTCAAATGGTAACGGATCAACGCCCCGGATACGGGATTTTCGCCGTTGTAGGCAGCTTGACTCCGGTAAGAGGTGGATTTCCAGTAGTGAAACATAGTGGCCGGCTGCAGGGCAAAAATGTGTGCCGGTGGAATGTTTTGTTCGTTAGCCAACTCAACCAGCGGCGTCAGGTCATCCAGGATCCAGATGCTGCGTCCGTGGGTCCCGACGATCAGATCATTATCGCGCGGATGAATTTTCAGGTCGTCATAGAGAGTTGTCGGTAGATTCGCGGCAAATTTGACCCATTTCTGGCCGCCAGTGGTCGAGACGAAAAGCGCATGCTCGGTGCCGAGAAAGAGCAGCTTTGGCGCATCCGGATGCTCGATGATGACGTTAACAGAGCCATCTTCCGGCAGCCCGGCGGTCAACTTCGACCAGCTTTCGCCGAAGTCCGTTGTTTTGAAAACATACGGTGCCCAATCGCCATCCCGGTGTGCGTCAAAAGTGACATAGGCAGTGCCCGGCGCCTCGACCGAAGCGATTACACGACTCACATAAGTGCCGTCAGTAACGCCGGTAATTTTTTCTGCAACGTTGGTCCAGCTTTGGCCGCCATCCCGGGAAACCTGCACGTTGCCGTCGTCCGTGCCGACCCAGAGAATGTTCGGGTCGAGCGGCGACTCGGCAATGGTTAAAATCTCCCCGTAACTGGCGGTGCCGTCGTTCTTTGACAGTATCTTCTCCTTGCCCTGCACCCCCATAAGAAACAGAGAGTCTCGTTCGACCTGACGGGTCAAGTCTTCAGTGCGGTGCCAGTTTAATCCGCGATCTTTTGAAATAAACAACCGGTTGCCGCCAAGATAAATAGTTTTCGGATCGTGTTTGGAGATCAAGCTTGGGTTGACCCAATCGAAACGGTACGGCTTTTCACCTTCAGGCGGGTAAGGCTGGATATCCAGCCTGTCGCCGGTGATTCCGTCAAGCCGGGTGAGACTGCCGTTTTGAGCATTGGTATAAACATAGCGCTGAGAGGTCGGATCCGGTTGATGATACATGCCGTCGCCGAATCCCATCTGCTTCCAGTCGTCATCAATGATACCGATCCACCGGCGGGTTGCGCTGGGGGCGACCCAGGAATGATTGTCCTGCATGCCGCCATAGATGAGATAGGGCTCGGACATATCAACGCCGATGGCATAAAACTGGCCGATGGGGAAATTGTTGATACGGCTATAGGTCTCCCCGCGGTCCCAGGATTCATGTAAGCCGGCATCGCCTGCTAAATAGAAATGTTCCGGATTGTTTGGATCGATCCAGAGAGAGTGATGGTCGCTGTGAATGCCCACGTCATAAGTTGGACGAGTCGGCATCTGTCGAAAGGTGTTGCCGCCGTCCGCGCTCATATAAAACTCGGTGCCGAGGACATAAACGCGATTTTCATCCGTGGGATCAACAAGAATCTCGCTGTAGTACATCGGCCTGGGATTGAGCTGGTTCACTTTTTTCCAGCTCTTGCCTTTATTATTGCTGCGATAAACCCCGCTCTCCTTGGCATGCTGAATGAGCGCATAAACCACTTTCGGATTTGTCCTGGAAATCGCCAGACCAATCCGGCCTTTATCCCCTTGCGGCAGGCCTTTCGTCAACTCCTGCCAGCTTTTGCCGCCGTTGGTGGTTTTGTAAATACCGCTGCCGGGACCACCGCCATTAAATCCCCAGGTACGGCGCAGGCGCTGGTAGGTCGCGGCGTAGAGAGTATTCGGATTCTTCGGATCCATCACCAGGTCGACGACTCCGGTCAGCGGGTCGATGTATAAAACTTTAGTCCAGGTGTTGCCGGCATCGGTGGTTTTGAACACCCCGCGCTCCTCGTTCTCCCTCCAGAGATTTCCAAGCGCTGCCACATAAGCTGTTTCCGGTTTTTTGGGATGAACCTGCACACTGCCGATGTGCCTGGTCTCCACCAGGCCTTTGTGCATCCAGGTCTCGCCGCCATCTTTGGAAAGGTAGACGCCGTTGCCCCAGGAAGTGCTTTGCCGGTTATTCTGCTCCCCTGTTCCAGCCCAGATGATATCCGGATTCGAAGCAGAAATGGCCAGATCGCCAAATGTGCTGACCGCCTGGTTGTCAAAGATCGGTTTCCAGGTCGTACCTTTGTTGGTCGACTTCCAGATTCCGCCGGAGGCGGTGGCGACGTAGATGGTACTCGGATCATTGGCAAGGGCCTCCACATCGTGAATCCGGCCGCCGGTCACTGCCGGACCGATGCAGCGGAACTTCAGCTCGCTAAGTAGTTTGGAAGTAATCTGCTTGGGTTGAGCTGCGGCGGTTGTGGAAAAAAGTATGAGTGCGCTGCTCACCATTAGTAGCCTAAGATTTGCAGTTGGTTTTTTTATTTTTCCCTCCGTTTTCGGCACCTGGTAAAAAGTTAGGCTCGCAAGGATTGGTTCGTTCAGTTTTTTGACATTCCTTGCAATTTAGCCAGCCTTTTCTTGGTATCAATTAAATCCGGCAAATCCGGGTCAGCGTCTTTCCAAAGGTCGAGGAATTTTTTCCGTATTGTAGATGGCGCGCTGGGTGTCGCCTTTTTTTTCGTAGATTTTTCCGAGTAGGTGAAAGCCAAGGGGATAAGTAAAACCACGCCAGCTGGAATCATAAAAGCTTTGCGATTTTCTGACTTCAGCAATCGCCTTGTCGTATTCTCTCATTTCAAAATAGTAGGCTTTGTAAATCATGCCCATGCCGCCACTGCCGATTTTTTCGAGAATTTTGTAGTGAGATATTGTTTTGCCGACCATGGTTTTGTTGAGTCTTTATTTTCCATTGGTTCAAGGAGCATCGATGGGGGTCGCCAGTACAAAAACTTATCAAGAAATCCGTCACCCATAAGTCGTTCCTTTCTGAATTAGATTAAGCTGGAACTAGTTGACAAGCCAGGCAAAGTCTGAAGGGATACAACCCTAAACTTGCAGCTAAATATTGTGAAGGGCTACTTAATTCTCTGTTTACTTGCCCGTTTAACAACCGCTACAAGGCGTAGCGGCTGTAAACAGGCTAATGGCGAACCTACTCCTTAGAAGAGCTCATCATTTCGTTTGACTCTCCCATCCAAGCCTCAGGCTTGCTGGTGACACCTGCCTCTTTCATCTTTTCTGCCAGGTCTGGTGATTCCAACATGGCCTTCAAAGCGTTTCCAGCGTCAGCTTGCCACACAATCAAAATCATATTTTCATCATCGGCATCGCGGTAAACGCCTATTTCATGCAGACCCGCTTCCGCCCTTCTCGACGCATCAGCGTCATAGAGTGGTCGCCAGGCTGAGTAGTCGGTAACTTTATGTTTCAGAAATGCCGTGCCCGCGCCTTCATGGACATCCTTACCGACCCAGGACTCAGGCTTGCTGGTGACACCCGCTTCTTTCATCTTTTCTGCCAGGTCCGGTGATTCCAACATAGAGTTAAAAGCGGTTAGGTTATTGCTTTCCCAAACCAACAGAATCATATTCTCATCATCAGAGTGCCTGTATACACCCACTTCCTTTAAACCGGCTTCTGTCCGTCTTGGCTCATCAGCGTCGTAGACAGATCGCCATGCCGCATAGTCCGCGACATTGTGCTTGACAAAGACAGTCGAAACCGTCATTTCTTCTTCAACCGGTTTACTCTCTTCCTCAGTTGTGCAGCCGACCAGCCAAACGACAGATGCCGAAAGTCCCAACATCGTCAATGATTTTAATAGTTCTCGTTTCATCCTACCCTCCTTTTTAGATATTAGTAAAGAATTGCCGGGAATTTTTAATTCGCCATTATTTTATGATGATTTTTCACCCCTTCACATTTATCGTAGAGTTTGCTCATACCTAAATCTGGATTTTTTTATTTTTGAATACCATAAAAATTCACATCGTCTTAAGAAGATCGCCATTCGACCGTTTGAGCTGGTTATGTTTGTTTTTTTAAATTTAAGTCGGCAGATGCAACAGCGGCCTTTGCTTCCCCCTCCGCTTTGAGATAGGCATTCGGGTCGTGATAAAGCGCGCCTTCCGGCAGCCAGTCCCAGAATGGCCCGAGGTCGGTTTTTATCCGTTCAATATAAAAGTCCGGAAGCTTGGTAGTTTCCTGTTCGAAGTAGGGCCGAAACTGCGGATCCTCGTCGAGACGGCGGCGTATTTCGGTGTAATATTTGATCCGGCCAAACCCTTCTGAAGAAATGGCGCGGACGAAGTTCATCCACTTCGGTATCTGCGCATCTATTGCTCTGAAGCGGTTGTAAATCGCACGCCAGGAAAATGAGTACTTGCTTAAATCGATCAGGTAATCATAGAACTCAGGCCAGGAGTAACCTTTGGGCCTGACATTCATGGCGTGATTGTTATTGAGGAAGTGGAAAGGAAAAGGGAGCACCCGGTTTTCTTTTTGATATTCCAGGTTGAGCGGGGCCGCCTGCCCGAATGCGGATAGTTGAGAATAACCAGGAAAGGCGCCGGGCGACATATCCACAAACTTTTTGGTAAGCTCAAACGGTTCAGCGCCCTCATCCTGATCGAGGCCAAGCACGAAGTTGGCCTGCAAATAAGGAATGTATGTCAAAATCATGTTAACATGCTCGGAGACCTGCTCGACTTTTTGCATTCCCTTACTGCTGCCGGTCTTTGACTTGTCTCCCATGTCGTACCACGACTCGATGCCGGGGAGGATGGCTTTGAAACCATTGCGTTTAAGCCGTTTCAAATGAGGCTCGGCCAGGATCGACAAACTGCTTTCGGCGATGAAATCGATGCTGTCCGCAGGGATCGCCTCTTCGATGGCGCCCATGTAATCGTCGAAACGGATGCCGAAGTTCGGATCATGCCAGCCAATACGCGGCCGTTTGAATTTCTTTAAGAGAAACCTTAAATCCTCTTTAAGCACATCAAAGTCGAGGGTTTGGTAAGGAATCACGGAGTCAATACAGAAGCTGCAGGTGTAGGGGCAGCCGAGACTGCCTATCATCGGTACGATTTTGATCAGGGGAGATTTTTTGATGACATGCTCGACAAACTTCCAACGTTCTTGTACACCGGGAAGTTCGGCCGGTTGACCGCTGGTCGTCAGGTGAGCGCCGACCGGGCGGTGCTGAGAACAATCCTGCAAAACATCTCGAATGAGCGCTTTGTCCGTGAATCCGAGGACGTAGTCAAAGTACTTCTGAGAGTCCTGGGGATAGCAGCGGGCATGGGGCCCGCCGAGGACAGTGACCGCTCCTTTGGAGCGAAACAGGTTGCTTAAGGCGTATGAAAGCTGGGCGGCTTGCGAGAAAGCGCTGATGAAAACGATGTCGACGTCTTCCGGCAGCTCGTTGAGCAAATCTTCGAACCCGGTAAAGCAGGTAAATGTGACGTCATGTCCCTCCTGTTCGCACCACAAGGCAATGATTTGCGGCATGATACTGGCAAGATTGGCGTTCATTACCCGCGCCCATAATGACGTCGTCGGCGCTTTGGTGACCAAATCGATGACGCCAATGCGGAGTTTTCGCATAGGATCTCCCTTCAGGTATAAGTTCTTATTTCATTTAAGGCAGGAATTGATAAAACTAGAAATTAACAAAATTTTCATATTTGTCAAGGCATTTTTCGGCAATCTTAACATAAATAAGCACCTACGGCTATAGAAAAGCAAATGTGAAACGTGAGATGTGAAACGCGTCTGTTAGCTTTGGCTTGTTAGAGAGATAGCGCTTCTCATGTTTCACGTTTGCGGTCTCACGTTTTTGAGCCGCTTCCGCCTCCTCGCTTTTGCAGACGGATATGGAAAGAAAGACAGCTGCGGTGTCCTCAGACTCTCTCCTGGGCTAAGCCAGAGGCCGGGCTCAACGCGCCTCCTTCCCGACTTATTATTTAGAAACCTGCTGGAAAGTGGAGTCGGGTCGCCCTCCGCTACAAAAAATGGCGGACCTTCAGAGACTCTAGTCAAGCGCTTGACTTCGTTATTTAGGTTTTTTACATTTATTCTAGGCCTATTGAACCCCGAAGCCAAAATATGACGACCAAAGTCAAGATATAAGAAGTGAATATGGAAATCCTACAACTCATCCTTCTGGGCATCATCGGCATCTTCGCCGGTTTTTTGAACGTGACGGCCGGCGGCGGATCGCTGCTTACCCTGCCTTTTCTGATTTTCCTTGGTTTGCCTCCGGCGGTTGCGAACGGTACCAACCGCATCGCAATTCTAGTTCAAAATATTTTCGCTACCGCCAAATTCCATCAATTTGAAGTCATCCCCAAAGACGTGACTATCATCACGGCTTTGCCGGCAATTGCCGGATCTGTTTTGGGAGCTCAACTCGCTGTTGAAATTGATGAGCTGCTTTTTAAACGTCTGCTGGCAATTATTATGGTTTTGATTCTCGGAATGGTTTTTTTAAATCCAAAGGTGAAGGAATTGAATTCGACGCCAAAGATCACTGGCAGGAAGAAGTTAATTCTGGCGGTCGCGTTTTTCGGTATTGGTTTTTACGGCGGCTTTATCCAGGGCGGCATCGGATTTATATTCATCGCTGTTTTAACCGCTGCCGGCTATGACCTGGTCCGAACCAACGCTTTAAAAGTTTTGATAATTTTAATTTTCACGCCGTTTGCATTGATGATTTTTATTTTGAACAACCAGGTCGATTTCTTCCGGGGGTCAATTCTGGCTGCCGGAAACGCGGTGGGCGCTCTGCTGGCCACACACGTTGTGGTCGAACGAGGGCACAAGTTGATCCGCTGGATCGTGATGATCGCGGCGGTCGGCTTTGCGGTGAAGTTGTTTGTCGGGTAAAGAACTAACTCTAAAACGGGAAGCTAATTACTTATCTGGATGAAGGAGAAAAGATATTCTTGCTTATCAAAATTTTATTGTAGGTCTTACCATCCATAGGACAATTAAGTAAATTAACTACTTCAGAGCGCCTGTCAAGTTTCAATTGCTTTTTCATACAC
>SMVB01161122.1_pt1 | contig 13444 bp, 8 predicted proteins | sample 2456461 | NCBI WGS metagenome assembly SMVB01 (sample SAMN11095934, study PRJNA526329) | marine sediment metagenome | biome: Marine sediment; feature: Surficial sediment; material: Deep marine sediment; isolation source: Hadal surficial sediment | place: Pacific Ocean | collected 2014-05 | depth 0-1...
GCGGAGCTCGACCGCAAACTAAAGTAATGGTCACTTATATCGACAAGTATCGAGATCGATTTGGGGTCGAGCCAATCTGCAAGGTCTTGCCGATTGCCCCATCGACGTATTACACCCACAAAGCCAAGCACCGCGACCCGGATCGACGCTCAGATCGTGTCAAACGAGACGATGCATTGAAGACTGAGATTCAACGCGTGTGGGATGAGAATTTCAGGGTGTACGGCGTGCGTAAAATCTGGCGACAGCTACAACGAGAAGGCTTTGATGTCGCCCGCTGTACCGTGGCGAGACTGATGCAAACGCTGGGTTTACAAGGTGTTGTGCGGGGCCGTCGGATCAAAACGACGATTCCGGATGAGGCAGCAGAGCGACCTTTGGATCGCGTGAATCGTGATTTCAACGTATCGCGGCCGAATGCACTGTGGGTTGCGGATTTAACGTACGTGGCAACCTGGCGCGGTTTTGTTTACGTCGCATTCGTGATCGATGCATTTGCACGCCGGATTGTTGGTTGGCGCGTGTCGAGTTCTTTGCATGCGGACATCGCTTTGGACGCACTTGAGCAAGCCCTGTACGACCGTGCCGTGAACGAACACACCGACCTGATTCACCATAGTGATCGAGGCGTACAGTATGTGTCGATACGTTATGCCGATCGGCTCAATGAAGTCGGCATTGAACCTTCGGTCGGCAGTGTCGGTGATTCGTACGACAACGCCCTGGCCGAGACCATCAATGGGTTATACAAGACGGAAGTGATCCGTCGTCAAGGACCGTGGCGCAACATCGAAGAGGTCGAGTTTGCAACGCTAATCTGGGTGGATTGGTTCAATAACCGCCGCTTACTGGAACCGATTGGCAACATGCCACCGGCCGAACTGGAGAATGAGTATTATCAACAACTGGAAGGGTCGGCCATGGCGGCTTGACTCAAACAAAAGAGTCTCCGGAAATCCCGGGGCGGTTCAATCGGTGTACATCAATACGTTCGGAATCTACTACGGGAACACCCCACCCGGTTCAAAGGCGAGTACATTCTGATAAACCAATACGGCGAGCCGTACACCACCTACAATCCATTCTCAGTGTTGTTCAACGAGGTCAGAGAGCGACTTGGTATCGAGTACCGATCTCCCTACAACGTTCGGCACACCACCGCGACAATGTTCCTCAGAGCTACCCGAGATCCCGTATGGGTTGCACAACAATTGGGTAATTCGGTTGAGATGATATTCCGGAATTACAGTGGGATTATCTACGAAGATCGGGACGAAGAAATGAGAAAACGAGTAGAGGAATACTTGTGAATCTGGCCCGCGCCTGGCCCGCCCCTCTTGAAACGCTGATTTTTATTGGCAGAGAGGGAGGGATTCGAACCCTCGATGGGCTACAAACCCATACACACTTTCCAGGCGTGCTCCTTCAACCGCTCGGACACCTCTCCAAAACACGATTACACCGGGACGATGGAGGCAACCCAAACCAGCCACACCTTGCACACGAGGCTGCTGCTACCGTTGCTCCCTTCCGGGCCTGGCGGAGTTCACAACTTGTCATTGCGAGGGGACCGACCTGGGTCACCATTGATCACGGGCGAAGTATGCTAGCGGAACTCGACCGTGAAGTGTAGCAAGCCAATCCTCACCTATACTGTTTGAGATGATTTGCAACCCATCCACCCACTCATGAGCTGGTCGCTTTTCGCGATCATTCAGTTAGGCGTTACTGCTGCGGGAATCGTGGCTGCGTTCTGGCTGCGTAATCGTGAGCTGAAAAAACACCTCGCCAGGATGGAGGCATCTCACGATGAAGCCGATCAGGCACTTGCCGAGGCGAAAACCAAGCTTGAATCCATCGAGGAACGCAAAGAGTGGCTGAAAGGGCGCATCGCCGCACTTGACGGCGACGATCCAGTGACCGTGGTTCAGCGAATGGTGTTGCAAAACGAGTCGAAGCCTAAGAAATCGTTCCACGATGACTTATCGGCCCAGCTGGGTGGTGGCTCGAACATCGAGGAGAGCTGGCGCGAACTCCGTGCCAATCAACATGAACTCTCTGCCAAACTCATCGGTACTTCTCCTTCACAACATACTTCCATCGTGAGACTTTACGAAGTGTATTCGACGTTGGATGAATCTCTTGGAATCGACCTGCCCGCGCTTCCAGAGCCGGAAGAGGGCACGGTTCTAGAGGGTGAAGAACAACTCCGGAGTGAAAACGAGCGCCTCCTTGAACAGCTGGAATCGGCCCGCGAAGCACTCCTTGCTACAGGCGAAGGTAATACCGAAGGTGAGGATCTAAAGAGTCTACTGCAGCAATTTACTCGTGACAGCCGGGATATGATGATCTGCATCGAAATGTTGGAAGCGGAAAATCTGCAATTGCGCGAACGCCTCGACGCAAACAAGTCCGCAAACTCAAAAACACCCGGCGAGCCAGACGAGACGTCTTCCGAGGGACCAGCCCAGGCACAGCCCGCAGATTCAGCGGATGCAGACGTGGCTGAAATCGATGATGCCGACATTGAGGCAATCCTGGCTTCCGTTGCCAACGAAGGTGCCGAAGACGCGGCTTAAACTGTAACGCGAGCTTCGGATGTCTGGCTGTCGTTGTGAACATAGGCTAGAGTCAACCTCCTTCCTGGAAGCGACTATGAGAAAAACGATTGCGCAAAGACCATCGCCCCTACCTGGCTAAGCGTTTACACCGCCATATTGAACGCTCCTACGTAAACCACTTCATCAAACCCAACCTCGATTCCATGGGAGCCGAAGCCGCAATCATGAAACCGTGGAATCTTAAAATACATGGCCCGAATATCCATTTCGGTCGTGGGGTGCATGTCATTACCGCTCGGGATCGCAAAGTGCAACTCACCGTGTGGTGCCAGGGAGAGCAAGAAGGTCGTATCGATATTGGCAACTACGCCCTGCTCTGCCCCGGCGTGCGGCTGGACTCGGCCTGCCATATAGAGATTTGCGCCAACACCATGATTGCCGCTGGCGCCTACCTGACCGACGCCGATTGGCACGACATTTACGACAGAACCAAACCGATCGGCAACGCTCACAAGATCACGCTTCATGACAATGTCTGGATCGGTGACAGCGCCATAATCTGCAAGGGTGTTTCTATCGGTGCCAACAGCATCATCGGTGCGGGGAGTGTTGTGACTCGCGACATCCCGGCGAACGTCATTGCCGCGGGCAATCCAGCCACCGTGGTCAAGGAGCTCGACACTGCACGGAAGCTACGCCGGCGTAGAGATTTACTCGCAGACGCGCAGAGTCTCAACAGACAAATCGACTATCTGGAGCGCTCACTTCACGGGGACAACAGTTGGCTAGGCTGGCTGCGGACAATCGTGCGGCCGAAGCGGAGCGATTAGATCGACGCTTGCACCGACCCGACGCGGGAGAGCATTTTAGTGCTCCGGTAATTCTTTACTAACGCGGCAATTCTCATTGCCGCGGTAGCCGCACCAACGGCGCAACTTCTTCCACATCCGAGCGAAACGGATTTATTTCGATTCCACCGCGACGTAAAAAACAACCCAGTACACTCAGTTGCTCGCACCGGCAATATTTTTTCAGATCCAGGAATATCTGCTCCACGGTAGCCTCGTGAAAGGCCGCGTGATTTCGAAACGAAACCAGGTACTTCAGCAGGCTTTGTCGCACCATCGGACGTCCCACATATTCCACCCTCACCGACGCCCAGTCTGGTTGACCTGTTATCGGGCAGAGGCTGCGGAACAGATGGCTGAATAGTGTCTCCTTAACCATGCGCTCATCACCCTCTTCGAGTCTGAGCAACGTGGGTTCCCGTTCGTAGTGAGTCACTTCAGTCTCCAGGTCGTCCAGACAGGTGCCAGGAAACTGATGGTTGGCGATCAACAGCTGACTGCTTTCGAGAAGCTCCACCATTATGGGTGCGCGAAAAGCTACCGTCAGATCTGAGTCGAGCGTGCTCAACACATCTGCTTTGTTGGCGAACTTGGTTTGCGCAAAAGAATTGAGATACAACTTCAACGATTTGCTTTCCACCAGACAGGGGGACGTACACCTGACTTTTATTCGCAAACCTGCTATTTGCGGTTTGCCTCGCTCATCGAGCCATGATAGCTCGTAACAGGTCCAGATATCCTCGCCGCTAAAAGGCAACGTTGCTGGCAGGTTAAAAGAATCGCGCCCATTGGCTCGTTCAATCGCACACAGCAGCGATGGCGTATACGTTCCGGTATTCCGGGCCGCCCTGCCTAACGGGATCGTGGAGTTCATAGGGTCGTCTCTACCGCAAACAATTCAGGGTCTGTCAAAGGTGGCAGTCCCAAGCCATCCAACAACAACCCTACCATTGTATATAAGACAGTGAGCCACCGGTCAGGGTCAAACCCGTGTCGATAAACGGCCCGGTTTAGCTGCTCAGCCGATCATCAAGGCAGCTAAGTTGACGCCGGACTCTACCGGCGCCGAAGCCAAATCCGGGAACACGGACGCACTGCTACCTGGCACCATCCATTGCGCAAGCTCGCCAAACTCGGCGTCTAAAGCCGTGCGGCTTCGTATCCACCGCACCTCCCGGCCGACTCATCACCTGCTTGACATGCACGTACAAAGCGCTCATCTGACCGCTCAGGTATTTTCATGGATCTTTCGAGAATGGTGCGGTGACATCAAAAAAGGTTTACCTTCCCCAGCAGAATGATTCTGGCCCGGGATATTGATAGATATATTTGAGCAATTTCAATCGTTTGCAATAGCTTTCTCACAATATGCCTGGGGTCCGTGGTTACTGGTTCTGTTGCTTGGCGGCGGCTCGTTCTTCCTGTTCTACAGTGGTTTTACGCCGTTTCGCTATTTTTCCCATGCCGCGGCTCTGCTCATGGGTCGATACGATTCCCAGGATGATCCCGGTGAGATCAGCCATTTTCAAGCGCTCTCAACCGCACTCGCCGGTACGGTCGGCATGGGCAACATCGGGGGCGTTGCTCTCGCCATCACGGTGGGAGGCCCCGGCGCGATCTTCTGGATGTGGATGACGGCAATCGTCGGTATCGCGACCAAGTTCTTCACCTGCTCACTGGCCGTCATGTACCGCGGACGCGACAGCAATGGGGATCTGCAGGGCGGCCCGATGTATGTCATCCGAGAAGCGCTCTCACCGAAATTCCGCATCCTTGGCCTTATGTTTGCGTTTTTCGGCCTGATCGGTTGCCTTCCTGCATTTCAGGCTAATCAGCTCGTACAAGTTCTTCGAGAGGTGGTATTTGTCGAACTCGGCATCCTGGAAGCGGGTGTTGCGCAACCAACCTTCAACTTGATTACGGGAATCGTCATTGCGTTCGTCGCAGCAATAGTCATATTCGGTGGTTTACAACGCATAGCCACACTAGCCAGCCGTGTCGTTCCGTTCATGGCAGCGTTGTACCTTGGTACAGCGCTCGTTGCCGTGCTAATGAACATTGCGGAGCTACCCGCGGTTATTGCCCTCATCGTAACCGATGCGTTTACCGGTGAAGCAGTTGCGGGAGGCGCATTACTCACCGTCATCCTCTACGGAGTGCAACGGGGTGCCTTTTCCAACGAGGCAGGCATCGGCACGGAATCCATGATACATGGTGCCGCGCGCACCAGGGAGCCTATTCGCGAAGGCCTCGTGGCCATGCTTGGTCCTGCTATCGACACTCTGCTCGTGTGCTCGGCGACTGCATTCATGATTTTGCTCTCCGGTGTGTGGCAAGCGAGCGATGAAAGCGGTGTCACCCTGACGGCGAGCGCATTTCAAGCACTGCTCGGAACACCCGGGCTGGTGATATTGTTTGTCTGTGTGGCCTGCTTTGCCAGCACCACAATCTTCACCTATTCCTTCTACGGTACGCAGTGCGCAAGCTTCCTGTTTGGAGCGCATCGTAAGCATTATTACCGGTGGGTTTACATCGGTTTCATTGTCGTAGCGAGCGTGGTTACCCTCGAGGCGGCCATCGGTATCATCGACGGAGCTTTTGCGCTCATGGCGATTCCGACCATGATCTCGACGCTGCTGCTTGCACCAAAGGTCAAAGAAGCTGCCAAACGCTATTTCGCGCAGATCGATACTCCGGGGCCAACGTTGCGAACCAGACCAACAGAGGGTTAGACCGACATTTCTAACCGCCAGCCACTTGCAGCCAGTCGATTACCTTTCTACAGTGATGCCACTGCTTCGACGGGTGTTCCAGTTTGCTGTCATACCAAAGACGTAGGTGTGAGGAACATTTCTCCAACGCAAAGACAAGCTCCGCAAAACAGAAGAGACAACTAGTCTTCACTCATGACTCAAGAATCGAACAAGCCAGATCCAGAAAACGCCATCGCTGATACCTACCAGTCAGTAAGCGGCGTTTACGACGAGTTCATGACGAACGGAAAGCTTCGCACCCATTGGGGATCCATCGGCGAGACTCTGTTACATCAAGGACAAAACTGGGCGGCTAACCTCAATACCAACGTACGTCGTTTGCTCGAAGAGAACGCAGTGACCTATCTCGCCGATGGCACGCGTAGGCCATGGCAACTCGACGGTCTACCTTTCTTGTTGAATCCTGATGAATGGCAGACGCTCGAAACGGGGCTGATCCAGCGGGCTCAGTTGCTGAATGCAATCGTTGCGGATCTCTATGGTCCGCAGACCCTGCTGCACGGAAATCTGCCCCCTGCACTTATTTTTGCAAACCCGGATTACCTACTGCCGAGTTGCGGCTATCAGACACCTGAAGGCATCTACCTGCACCTGTTGGCATTCGATCTCGGTCGTTCCCCCGACGGCCAGTGGAGAGTGCTGAGTAATCGCACCGAAGCGCCATCCGGCCTCGGTTTTGCCCTTGAAAACCGCCTGATCATGGCCAGATGTTTGCCGGAACTATTCGATCGCTGCGGCGTATCGCGTCTCGCTCACTTCTTTCGCTCATTCAGCGACAATCTGCAACGTCTGGGTGCTTTGAGCACGGCCGGTGATGGCTTGGCGGTGATTCTTTCCGGCGGACCCGAGGATGCCATCTATTCGGAGCACACCTTCCTGGGTCGCTATCTCGGTTTCCCCGTGGTGGAAGGCGCCGATCTCACCGTACGTGATGATCGTTTGTATCTCAAAACCCTCGAAGGGCTGAAGATCATCAATCTGCTTACCCGCCAGATCGAATCCGCGGATTGTGATCCTCTGGAGTTACGACCACGCTCCAGGCAGGGCGCACCGGGTCTGTTGCGCACCGCAAGCAATGGCCACGTGGTCGTCGCAAACGCCATTGGTTCCGGCGTGGTCGAAAACGACGCGATCATGAGTTTTCTACCTGGATTGTGCCTCAGCCTGCTCGGCGAAGAACTCGCACTGCCAAGCCTTGCGACCTGGTGGTGCGGTCAAGCCAAAGAATACGCTTACGTTCAAAATCACCTCGATACCCTGGTGCTGCGTAAGGCATTCGTTCGCAGGCCGCTACTCGAGAGTTCGGTACACACTTACATGGCGACCGATGTGGATGTCCTCGACATGGTTCAACTCGAGCGCGCGGTCAACCTGTTGCCTTATAACTACGTCGGAAGAGAACCCGTAGCGCTATCCACAGTACCTTACTGGAACGAACACGGTCAGTGGGAGGCTGCGCCCATGACCCTCAGGCTTTATGTCGCGGCAACCGAACATGGCTATCAGGTCATGCCGGGAGGGCTCGCTCGGGTATCAACTCCAACCGGCGACATCAGCAAAGATGTGTGGATCCGCTCGAACGAGAGCTTTCTCACCAGCGTTGTTACCAACTTGTCCGTGGCTACTCGACGCAGCGACCGGGATCTTCCCAGCCGCACGGCGGACGATTTATTCTGGCTTGGGCGCTATCTCGAGCGCAGTGAGGGCGCGGTACGGCTATACAGAACATTGTTTCGCTACATCGGCGGGGGTGGGGATGCCAGCGAACAACCCGTTGCACTGGATATTCTCACCCGTCTGCTCGGATCAATGGACTACCTGTCCGCACAACGGGCGCGACGCGCCGCCGCCGCCGGGCAACAGGCGGTGGAGCGGGAATTGTGGAACATTCTGTTTGGGCCGGAAAGCAAAGACGGTCTCGCCAAGGTACTGGCCAACGTCTATCGCACCGCCAACCACGTGCGCGAGCGGCTTTCCCGTGATGCCTGGCGGTTGTTCGAAAAACTATCGGAAGTACCGCAGTTACGGTGGCGGGTTCACTCGGTTGCTGATGCGGCAATATTGCTGGACGATCTCATCGAGAAGCTCTCAGCGATCAACGGCCAGATCCACGAGAACATGACGCGCGGTCACGGTTGGCGATTGTTGGATCTCGGTCGCCGCCTCGAACGTAGCCGTTTTGTTCTCCAGGTGATCGGCGATCTGTGCACTCGCGAACCGCAACAACTCGGCGCGTTGAATCTCTTGTTGGACGCTTGCGACAGCAGTATTACCCATCGAGCCCGCTATCGCGCCAACCCGACACTGAACACCGTTCTCGATCTTCTGTTGGTCGACAACTCCAATCCTCGCGCGGTGATTCACCAAATTGAGATCATGCAGGAACATATGAGCGTCATGCCGCTGGAACACGCGGAAAAAGGACTGAGCGAATCCGGTCGGATACTGCTTACTGCGCACACCGACCTTGCACTCGCAGAAATTGACAAATTAGTAAACGTCATCAGCAAACGAGGTCTTCGTACCCACCTTGCCAGACTTCTCAAGCGCACCGAACAAGCGGTGAATATGTTGTCCCAGGTGATTACCCGGACGTACTTCGATCATACGTCTCGGCACAGCTAGTGCCCTGTCCCGCAAACAACCCAACTCAGTCGCGACGCGCCACAATGGGCGCGACAGCGCACTAACCCATGCGTTATCAGATTTCACACACAACCCGTTTCTGCTACGAACAACCCGTTGCGACTTCTTACCAGTTACTGCACCTGACCCCGCGGTCGTTCGACAAACAACAGGTGCTCAGTACCAAACTCAGCATCGAACCCGTACCGGTTTCTTTGCAGCAACGTACGGATTATTTCGGTAACACCGTCACCGACATCGTGATCCAGGAGCGGCATGAAGAACTCATCATCACAAATCTCGTACAGGTGGACGTCAACGCCGATCAGGAGATCCTGCTGGAGTTGAGCCCCCCCTGGGAGTCTATCGCAGAATCGATGCTCAACCCCCTGGATGACGATGCGCTGGACGCGTCGAAATTCTGCTTTCCGTCGCCCCGGATCAGCATCGATACGGTTCGGGAGTATGCACAGGTGAGCTTTACTCGGGGAAAACCTCTACTGCGGGCTGCGATGGAAATAACCCGGAGAATTTTCGAAGATTTTGAATACCAGGGCGGAGTAACCGACGTCTACACACCGGTACCCCATATTCTCGGGGCACGTGCTGGCGTATGTCAGGATTTCGCCCACCTGGCGATTGCCTGCCTGCGCTCCTGCGGTTTACCCGCTCGCTACGTCAGCGGTTACCTGCTTACCCGCCCGAACGACGGCCAACCACGGCTGACGGGGGCTGACGCATCGCACGCCTGGTTTTCGGTCTGGTGCCCCGAATTTGGCTGGGTGGATTTCGACCCCACCAACAATTTGCGTCCGCAGAACGAGCACATAACGATCGGTTGGGGGCGAGACTATGGCGATGTCAGCCCGACGCGGGGATACATCCGCGGCGGTGGCACGCAGACTCTTCATGTCGCGGTGGATGTTCGTCCAATCTGAGAAACACGCTTACGCTCCCTATGCCGAATGAAAGTCGCTAGCATGGAGGCTTCTCCAAGCACGCGAACGGCAGACATGAGCGATCATCTATTTCAGCTTCCAGCGGACTTAGCCGCATCAAAACCCGCCTCCGATCACACCCGTATCGCCAATGACGCGGTTCGCGAAGCGCTGCCATTTGCCGACAAACGCAGCTTTGAAAACGCCTCGCGCGGTTTCATCGCCAGTATCGATCCCGTGACATTTACCCGTCCGGATGGTCGCGTAACGTATGATCTGTCAGCTGTCGATTTTCTCGAACAAGACGCTTCACCGGACACGGTGAACCCCAGCCTCTGGCGCCAGGCACGACTCAATGCTCGCCATCACGGTCTCTACGAGGTCGTGGATGGGATCTATCAGATTCGTTCGTTCGACATCGCCAACATGACGCTCATTCGAGGCGATCGCGGCTGGATTCTCATCGATCCGCTTACCTCGGCTGAATCCTCTCGCGCAGCTCTGGAACTCGCCAACACCCACCTGGGCGAGAGAGCGGTATCCGCCATTATTATCACCCACAGCCACGCCGACCATTTCGCTGGTGTACTCGGGGTAGTTGATCCGGTTGATGTCGAGTCCGGTGCTGTCCCACTGCTCGCTCCAGAACACTTCGTAGACGAAGCCCTCAACGAAAACGTGCTTGCGGGCAACGTGATGAACCGCCGTGCTACCTATATGTACGGGAACCTGTTGCCCCCCTCGCCTACCGCGTTTGTGACCGCCGGTCTGGGTGCCGCTCTTTCCATGGGTAGTACCGGCTTTGTAATACCCAACGACACGATTAAGGAAACCGGCGAAACACGAGTACTCGATGGTGTCGAAATAGAATTCCAGATGACACCGGGCAGCGAAGCACCCGCCGAGATGGTTTTCTATTTTCCCCAGTTCAAAGCGCTGTGTATGGCGGAGATCACCTCACACCATCTGCACAATGTATACACGCCTCGCGGCGCACAAATTCGTGACGCGCTAGCCTGGAGCAGCCAGATCAACGAGTCCATCGATCGATATGGCGATCGTCTCGAGGTGCAGTTCGCCTGCCATCATTGGCCGGTCTGGGGCCGAGAAGAAGCACGTGAGTACATGAAAAAACAACGAGACATGTACAAGTACATTCACGATCAGACTCTGAGGCTTGCCAACCACGGCTATACCAAAGAAGAAATTGCCGAGCAGGTCCGTCTACCAGACAGCTTAGGCCTCGATTTTTCGAATCGCGGCTACTACGGAACCGTGCACCACAACGCCCGTGCCGTATACGTCAAATACCTTGGATATTTCGACGGCAACCCATCACATCTGTATCCGCTGCCTCCGGTAGAAGTCGGCAAACGTTATGTCGACTTCATGGGCGGCGCTGACGCCGTAATCGAAAAAAGCCGTCAATCGTACGCGGAAGGTGACTATCGCTGGGTCGCCGAGGTATTGAATCATCTCGTGATGGCTGAACCGGATAACGCCGCAGCCCGGGCACTGCTTGCGAACACGCTGGAACAACTCGGTTATCAATCCGAATCCGCACCCTGGCGAAATTTCTATCTCAGTGGCGCCATGGAGTTGCGCGCCGACACCGAGAGTTCAGCTAAATTCACGGCTAGCGAAGGCATGGCCCACGCGATGCCAATTCGGAACCTGTTCCAGGCCCTGGCAGTTCGGTTGAACGGCCCGAAGGCAGACGGGAAGACGCTGCACTTCAATCTGCACTTCTCCGATCTTGAAACGAGCTATCTCATGGTCATCGAAAACGCCGTACTGCACGCCTTCGAGAACAAGCAAACAGACACACCCAGCGCCGAACTCACCCTGACGAGCATTGACTTCAAACGGATGATGTTAGGCCTCACAACGGCCGTGGATCTCATCGCTGACGGCAATCTGGCATTGAACGGGAACCTGGCAGCCTTGGCGGACCTTGGCAGCCTGTTCGATCAGTTCCCGAGACGGTTTCCTATCGTGACCCCGCGACCCGCATTCTAAGGACGTCCAATAAAGACGCAGCAACTTTCACCGCGGATCAAGGACCTCTACTGACCGGCCTGCGCCGCTCTGCCTACATATCGCTGCCAGGCAACTACCAACACAACCACCAACGTGCCTGCTACGATCTGCATACTGTTGTCGAACCCGATGTCGGCCCAGGGTTCGATTCTGGGCAGTGCGATCAGCATCCCCGCCAACACCAAACCACCGCGCCGCAACATCGATCGAACGACTCCGAGAAACGGCAGGTAGCCCTGGATGCCAAGGACGATGAGCCAGATACCCAGCAAAGCTTCCAGCACGGATTGCACCACCGCCATCGGCGCGCCTTTCATTATCAGGCCTGGATCCAATACAAATATGAAAGGGATGAAGTAGATGACACTGCCAAGTTTCATGGCAGCGAACCCCGTGCGCATGGGGTTACTACCGGCAACCGAAGCAGCCGCATAAGCCCCCAGCGCAACCGGCGGGGTGATGAAGGACAACATTGCCCAATAGAGTATAAACAGGTGCACGCTCATGGGATCCATATTTCCCTGGATGAGAGCCGGTGCCAATACGATCGCGAGAAAAATATAGGCAGCGGTTACCGTCATGCCTATGCCGAGCACAAAGCTCGTCACCGCGCCCATGATCAGCAACAACCACAACGAGTCTCCCGCGAGGTACAACAGATCGTTGACCAGGGTGCCCGACAGACCCGTCACGGACAGCGCGCCAACGATCAGACCAACACCCGCGAGAACGCAAACCAGTTCGACCAACAGCTTCCCGGTTGCCGCAAGGAATTCTGTCAAATCGGTCATTCGCCAACGGTGCTTGGGCGATAACTGGTTCAGCACCAGCAACAAACCCGTGGCGATATAGGGCGCCACCGCCTCGCGTTGCAACACCAACAGCAGGAATATGAGCGCGGCAAAGGCGCCGAGATAAAACCAGCCGCCCTTGAGCGTCTCGGCGATACCCGGCAATTCCTCACGAGGCATACCCTTTAGCCCGATAGTCGCCGCGTAAGCATCCACCTGGAGAAACAGACCGAAAAAATAGAGTAACGCCGGAATGGTCGCGGCGAGGGCCACCTGGTAATAGGGCACTTCTAAAAAAGTAGCCATCACGAACGCGGTGGAACCCATGATCGGCGGCAACAAGACGCCGCCCGTGGATGCACAGGCTTCCACACCGGCGGCAGTTTCCGGTGACATTCCCGTCTCCTTCATCGCCGGGATGGTGAGTTGACCCGTCGTGAGTACGTTTGTGATCACGCTGCCGCTCATGCTCCCCATCAGGCCACTGCTCAGTATGGCAACTTTGGCAGGACCGCCACGTACATGACCCAATATCGCGAACGCCAGATCCAGGAAGAACTTTCCGCCGCCCGTGTACTGCAACGCGATGCCGAAAAGAATGAATCCGATCACGAGATCGGCAAATGCGCGGAAAGGTAAACCGAAGATGCTCTCGATACTGAGCGCGTGGTATACGGCTGCTTCCTGAGGGGTGGATTGCAAACCAGCAAACGGCCCAGGCAAATGATCCGCGAACATGGGCATGATCGAGAAAACAAGCGCAATCCCGAATATCGCCCAACCTGATGATCGGCGAACTGCCTCGAGAAGCAACACCCAAAGCGCAAACGACATCCAGGTAGCGAGTTCCGGGGCACCAAACTCCCA
>SMVB01396861.1_pt1 | contig 13440 bp, 14 predicted proteins | sample 2456461 | NCBI WGS metagenome assembly SMVB01 (sample SAMN11095934, study PRJNA526329) | marine sediment metagenome | biome: Marine sediment; feature: Surficial sediment; material: Deep marine sediment; isolation source: Hadal surficial sediment | place: Pacific Ocean | collected 2014-05 | depth...
GGCAGTTTGTTTGCCGCGCCGCCCAGAGTTGCATCGTCGCCGTCTGCCTCATCGGACCAGAAGCTGATTGCAGGCGGACTCTTGTTGAAAAATCCGGTGCTGACATCGACCGCCGGCACACCGTTCTGGCCGATCAGCTTGCCATTCTGCAGCTTGTACTTCTTCAGATTTCCGGGCCAGTGCATCAGATTCGACGGTTCGAAAATCGAGACGTACACATCAGAGAGGTTCTGGGTTCGGTTGAACGCGTTGACCGGTACGGCCGGGGACGTTAAGGTAATCGATTCGTCGAAAATGTTGAGAATGATCTCGTTGAGCGAAACCGAAAGACTGGTCGTGTCGTCGGCCAGCTTGTATTCACCGCCGCCGTTGGCTGCCGTGTCCGCGAGCAGATCCAGGTCGAGCGTGAAGCCGATGGTATGGGTGATGATCTCCTGATCGCCGTCCAGAATACTCATGTCGTGGTTTTTCAGGTACATCGACATCTCATCGAGGCAGATACCGTCGTTGGCACTCGTGGACGAGCTGAGCGCCGAGTTGTCGCCCTGGCACGAGTTCTGGGCGGTCGCGGCCAAAAACCCGGGCAAATTGGGGATCTTGGAATTTGCGCCCTGGTCTCTGGTCGGTGCGCCGTCAGTCAGCAGAACGATATAGTTCTTCTGGCAGGAGAAATTGATCGGCGAGTCGTAGGTGCCACCGATCATGGAATTCGCAACGCTGTCCTGGCAGGTGCTGGTGGCGTTGCTGCAGTCGCCGTAGAACGGCGTGCGTCCTGCGTAGTACTGGCCGGCCTCGTATAGCGTTTCTGACAGCGGGGTCCAGCCGCCGGGTGCCAGGGCATCGACCCGATCTTTCAGCGCCTGTCGATTGGCCTCGATCGGAACGATTTCATGCAGAATGGGGCCGCCTTCCTGGTTGTTGAAGCGCATCAGGCCGATGTTCACGCCCTCCAGCGTATCGAGCAATTTGTTGACGACATCCTGAACGACCTCGAGTCGGGATTTTATGACGGTGCCCCCGGAGCCCTCCCAGTTCAGGAGGTTGCCGTCGAACAGCACGTATTGCCTGTCCCAGTTGACGTTGGGTGTGTCCGACCACGGCTGATCTTTCGCTATGCCATCCGCCGCGAATTTCTTGGTCGGGTTGACTTCGTTGCCGCCCACGCCTTCGCCGTGGATGCCTTCGTCGGCATCGCATTCGATCGGATCATTGGGTTTGTTCTCCAGGAGCATATTCCAGCCCCAATCGCTGCCGTTGTCTTTCCATCGGCGCATGAAGCCCTGGAACGGAGACCCGTCGTAAAATGTCCCGACCGCAGCGTTGCAGTGCAGTGCCGATTTCCAGAACCAGTTTCTCGTATCAGCGTCAGGCTGCTGACCGAACTGGTCAAAATAGACCTTGTCGCTGTCGTAGTCCCCGTCCCAGGTGACATCCGGGTCCCAGAACTCCTGGGTCAACACGTCTGCGTTCATGCTGCCCGACGTATCGAGGATGAACAGGATGTTCGGCGCCGCATTGATCTCTTCCAGGTCCAATTCCGAGATTTGCGTGCGGAACAGTTCAGTATCGTCGGCGTACGCCGCGGGTGCCGTGCCGAGCACCGCCATCAGACCGGCCAGGGTCGCGAGGGTTCGCATGGTCATTGTCTTCATGGTTAATTACCTCTACCGCGGTTCGGGATTAGTGCTTTCGACTCAGGAGCAAGCGCGTGACTTCATTCGTGTCTGGCTTGTAGAACACGACCAGACTGTCTGCCTGCCCGCTGGCGAATGCCTGGCGCAGCTCACCGAGGGTGACTTCTCGTGCGCCACCCGGTTCCGCCGGCATGAACGATTCGTATCGCGTGCCCTGGACGACTCGCCAGATCGCAGGCGCGCAGCCGGAGCAGTTGCGAAATACCAGCTGGCCGGCTGTGCTACCGGGAAGTTGTACGCCCTTTATCGGTAATTCGGCAGCATCTTCCAGCATTTCCAGCGCCGCATTCGAGACGCCCGGGAGGGTAAGCAGGGCCGCTACCACAGTGATTAACAGGGTTCTGAACATGATCGTAAATCTCCTTGGGTTGGCTCTAGCAGCTGCCGCACGGCGGGCCGAGTTTCTGCAGGCCGAGGCTGTTTCGCGAACTCGCCTGCCCCTGGGCGATGGCCTGTGTATTGGCCTGAAAGTTGAACATCGTAAAACCAAGTCCCGTCAGGCCGTTGAACGCGAGACTGTCACCGACGTAACACATCGTGGTCTGGTGGGTGCCGTTCAGGGTGGGTACGGCTACGACCGCTCCTGGCGCGTTGCAAACGCCCGGATTTCCGGGTACGACGGCGATGGTTTCGGCGCGCAGGCCTGCGAGCGTCGAGTCGAGTCCGGTCTCGGCCAGCTGGAATGCGTTTTCCAGGAACTGGTCATTCGCGGCCATGCGCATCTCCATTTTCGCGGTGCCCATCGTCGAGACGCCGAGGATGGTCATGACCAGCAGCAGGACCAGGGATATGACCAGCGCTGCGCCCTGTTGTCGATGTTGGTTATGCATGTTGTCACTCATCGTGTGTTTCTCAGCAGAATGGTTTTTGACGCCACCAGGCGCCGATGGTCGCTCGGGTAATTGCAGCCCGGCCCCGGCGCACACGGCGTTATATTGAAATCCGGGTCCGGGGTGACGTAGGTGTTCATATCGGTGAAACCAACCTCCATGCGATCCGCGCGCATCAGCATCCACAGGCGGACCGAAACGATCTCCACGCCGGGAATATTGAGCGCGGCGTGATCGGGATCCACGTAGCGCTCGACATTGTGGTTGTTGTTGGTACTGATGCCGAACTGCACCTGGAGGTTCTCGACGCCGGGCAGCAGTTCCTGATCCTGGTGGATACCGCCGGCGATCAGCGTCTTCATGCGCAGTGACGGGGTCAGCGGGTCAAGATCCGATGCCTGCGAGACGTAGTAGATATTCGCGACGACGTTATGCGTCTGGGTGGGCGCTCTCGCGGGGTCCGCCGGGACGAATGGCGCCACGCCATTGTTGAAGATCGCGGCCTGCATCAGGCCCGTGTGCACCTGGACGATGCCGGCCTGCAGCGCCGCGGGTTGCCCCGCGGCGTGCCGGACGATCAGGGCGTCGGACTGGAACTGCGCAGTGCCGGCGCCGAATCTCGGCGAGCACGGGATGCCCAGCGTGGCGTGGGCGTAGCCTGAAGTTTCATCTACACCCTGAATCGGGCGCAGGACGTTCAGGGCCCAGGCGGTGTAGGTTGTCGCGGGCAGCATGGCAGCGCTGGTGTCGATCGTGTCGCAGGTGACGACGACAGGTGCCGGAATCAGGCCGATGGCACCGGGCTCCGGTGATATGCCCCAGTATTTGGCCAGCCGGATATCGGGTTCCATCAGATCGATGATAAATCGTGCGTTCTCCTGCAGACGCGCCACGCTGTCGGACACACGAAAGTTCGAACGGCTCTGCTGGTACACGGTCAGTGTGCCGAGCAGCAGGAACATGCCGATCACCATCGAGATCATCAGTTCGATCAGGGTCATCCCGCGCTGTGGTGCCGGGGGCATTGCGCGTTTGAATTTCATCGGGAATTTCATCTTCGCGGAATCCTATTGGCTGAACGTCAGGGTGTAGCTGGCCGGGGCAGCGAGACCCCGCTGGGGCCAGCTCAGGGTGATCGTGTACACATTGACGGGCGGGAGGTTGACAACCTGGATGGTGGCCTGACGATCGATCGGCATCTGCTCCTTGACGTCTTCGTACCACCAGAACCAGTCGTCGACGGCGAGTTGGGCGGCTGTGCAGTCGAAGTTTCCGTTGACGCAATTGTTCGCATTGGTGCCGGCCTGGGCTTCGCCGGCCGCGGCGCCGACGTAATTGGCCAGGCCGGCGGTGTTGCCGCGAATCTTGTCTGCCATGCTGCTGGTGAGCATGACTGCGTTCGTGAATGACACGGACATTTGTCCGGAACGCAGACTCTCGATATACAGGGCCGCGATGCCGAGCATGCCGACGGCCATGACGACCAGTGCCACCATGACCTCGACCAGGGTGAAGCCCCGTTGCGTGGTGCGTTGCTGTCTGTCCTTGCGTCTGTTCATGGTCGGCGTGTCCGGTGTTCTGGTTTCATCAAGTGGCGACAGGGTGGGGCGGTAATTCGCGGTCGGCTCCGGTTGCCCCGGTGTGCAGCCGGGGTGGGAGCCGTCTGGTCCGTCAGCAGCCGCCGAGTGGGTTGGTGCCGCTCTGCACGTCCACCACATGTCGGTAGATCCGGGGGCGGCCGGTCGGACCGATGCGCAACCAGCGACCGGCGGCGATGCCGCCACCCACGTCATGGTTGCCGCGGTGATCGCATAACTGGAAATCCGTTTTGGGCAGCTGGCCGACCGCGATCTGGCGTGGGAACCCGGTTGCGGAGTAGGCCACATACATTGGCGTGCCAGGATTCGTGCTGAAGTTCGCCGCGATGGCGTCGTTCATTGGCCCGTGGACGTTGACGACCGTATCGAAGGCATCGACGACGTAGTTGGGCGCGCCGCAGGTGCTGGCCGGTGGCGGCGCCACGGTGCAGTCCACGAAGACGATCCAGCCATCCTCGAAGCTGCCGGCATTTGCACAGCTCGGGGCCGCCGAGTTCCAGTTCGTGCTTGGGCACAGCGTCACATTGGCCCGTCGCTTGACGGCCTCGGTGCGGGCCAGGTGCAGAGCGGAGTTGATGTCGTTGACGGCCGCAGCCATCTGGTTCGTCGCGATAAACTGGCTGAATGCGGGCATGCCGATACCGAGGACGATGCCGGCCACCATAAGCGTCATCATGAGTTCGATGAGCGTAAACCCGTTGCAGTATTTGCTGTTCATGGCAGCCATACTGCACTGCCTGTGCGGGTTGCGGCGGATGCGCTGATTAACGGTCAGCGTTGCTGAATGAGCGCGATTAACGTGAAGGGGATCACATTGTTATGTTGCATGAAAAACAGCCCGACACAGAAGCTCCCCCGCACAAGCTGGCTGTCAACGCCAGCAGACGTTTATCGGTTCGGGGTTGCTGCCACGAAAACCACGCTCGTTGATGCTGAGGATCATGCAATCGGCATCACTTTGCTGCCCGCGGCCGTCGATCGGCCTGACCGTCGCGCTGTAGCCGACCACGAGCCCGCCCGGATCCGCAGGCTCGATCGTCAACGCGTAGTAACCGCGTTCGCTGGTCAGCGATTCGAAGCCGAGATCGGTCACATCATCCGGCCCGGCGTAGGCGTTCTCATTGAGGTAGTAGCGCTCCTGAGCCGCGGCGACCCGCAGGAGCAGCGATGCGCCGTCCGTCCGGTTCGTGCGCATCATGTAGTTGCGGTAGGAACTCGTGGCCACCGTCGTGACGATCGCAATGATCGCCACGACGATGAGCAATTCGATCAGGGAGAAACCCTTGGCGGTCTGTTGCATCAGGCGACCCCCGCGAATCAGGGCCTTGGGTCGGGGAACCAGTATGTGCTGTTGGCCCGCGGACCGGGCAGGCCGCCGCCGACCCCGTAGGCATCCTCGCCGTCGAAGCAGTTCAGCCCGGAACAGACACCATCAGGACCGAGCATCGGTGCCAGCGGGACCTGGTTAAAGGCGCCGCCGACGAAGCGGTCTTCCGGGGTGTAGTTCTCATCATCTGCCGACTGGTCGAGGTTGGTCAGCGCGGCCCCGTCGAGCACGCTGATGCGGTAGAGCCGGTTCAGCCCGCCACCGGGCAGGCACGAACCTGCCGATGCAGCCGGCGTGAACGAGTTGAAGAACAGGACGTTCGAGATTGTCAGCGAAGAACTCAGTATTTTTTCACCGTCCGACTGGACCATCGCCAGTCGCCAGCCGGGCGCAGTTGTCGCCAGGTCCGGAGTCAGGTTGTCAGTGATATCCAGCAGGTCTTCGCGCGTCAGGACGGGGTGCCGTTCCGTGCCGTAGACATTGCTCGCCAGTACCTCTCGCGAATGAAAATCGCGCACCGAGTAGAACTCGTCGTGCGTTGCGGTGTTCAGCGGGTGAGCGCGATAGCCGGAGCCGATATTGATCGCGATGAATATTGTATTCGCGTCAATGATTTCGACGATATCCGGTGCGTTATAAAAGCGTCGCAGGTCGACGTCCGCCGGGTTGTCTCCGGCGCCAGCGCCGCCGAGGGAGGCCAGCACACCGCCTTCGCCCAGTGAACTGCGGGGCTGCCCGTTCCGCAGGTCGAATCGCCACAGCTGGCCGCCCATGTCGCCGACATAGATCCGGTCGTCCAGGCCGTCCCGATCGATATCGATGACGCGCAGACTCGCCGGAATCGAGAAGTTCATCAGTGCCAGTTCGAGGTCGTGATTGCTGCGCGCCGTGCTGCTGCCGGCGCTCCATTCGAGCGCACCGGTAGCGGCATTGATCATGTAAATTGCATTGCCCCTGGTGTCCGTGCGGAACTCGTTGCGATCCTGCCCGGTGTCGTAGCCGCCGCCGAACAGCAGCACGTCCGTCACGTTGCCGCCGATCCGGACCTTCGCCGGCTGCACTGGGGACCAGGTCTGGCCGAGATCTGCGAAGCCCGGCTGATTGCTGTCGACGATCCAGGCCAGCGCCGGCGCCGCGCGGGCGGTGATATCCATGGCGAACAACGCCTCACCGCCGCGGCGCATGCCGAACACGAGCAATTTGCGGTCGTCGGTCTCGATCAGGCGCAGCGCGCCGTCGAGCCCGTACTGCTTGCTCGCGGCGATTTCGCCGAGCGACAATTCGTACAGTCGGCCGAGCAGTCGTCGCGGTATGAACGCCCAGAGTTCGGCGCCGCTGACACCGTCGATTGCGTGGAGGTAGCCGTCATTGGTCATGACGAACACGACCACGTTGCTGGACAGTTCCGATTCCCCATAGGTGACGGTCAGGGCCTGCGTGTGCAGCGGGTCGCCCATCGCCAGCCGCGGTTCGCGGAAGTCACCGTCGCCGTCTTCGTCGCGGACGTCCATACCGAGCGCCCACTCGATCGTCGACCTGCGTTCGGCCTCGGGAGCGCCGACCAGCGCGGCCGTGATGTCATCGTTGTCGACTGTCACCGCGACGAGCCCGCGCCCGGCTACATTGCTGTAGAGCGTGCGCAGAGCAGGCGTCGGTTGCTGGCTCGCGGCGCCGCCCAGGTGCGCCTCGGCGCCGTCGACGATCGGACTCGACCAGAAGCTGACAGCGTCGCTTTTGAAGAAGCCGGTTTTCGGATCCAGTGCGGGCCGACCGAGTGCGTCGACGAGCAGCAGGCCGTTGTCGGCATCCGTGACCCGATAGCGCTTCAGGTTGCCGGGCCAGTGCTGAGTTGCGGCCGGTTTGAATACCGACAGGTAAACGGTGTCGAGGCGTTCGGAGCGATTGAACGCGTTGATCGGGACCTGGGGCGGAGCCAGTATGCTGGCGCTGCGGGAAAAATCCTTGGCCAGGTCCGACAGGGCGCGGGTCAGTGTCGTCGTGTTATCGGCGATGAAGTACTTGCCGCCGCCGCGTTTGGCGGTGGATTCCAGCAGCGGCAGATCAATCGTGAAACCGATCGTGTGGGTAATGACGTTTTGCTGGCCCTCGATGTCCGGCCGCAGATCTGCCTTGAACAGGTATTCGGCCAGGTTGTCGAGGCAGTCACCTTCGATGGTGTTGCTGCAGGCTTCGCCGACCAGTTCCGCGTAGCCCGGCAGAGCCTGGATCAGTGCGCTTGCGCCGGTGTCGTTGGATGGCCCACCATCCGTCAGCAAGACGATGTAGTTGTTCTGACCGCCCGAGTTCATCGGCGACAGGTAGGTGCGTGAATCGAGGGTTCCGCCGACCCGTGAATCGGCCGTGCTCTGGCCGAACGGTGATCTGCCGAACGTGACGTTGCCGCCCGCCATGTACTGGCCGAGTTCATACAGCGACTCCGACAGCGGTGTACGCCCCCTGGCTTCCAGGTCATCGATGGCATCCTTGAGCGGCCCGAGTGCCGAGCGCAGCGGCTCGGCAGCGAATATCATCGAACCACCTTCGGTCCGGTTGAACGTCATCAGGGCTACATTCACGCCGGCCATGTTGTCCAGCGCGGCCTTGGTGACTTCCTGCACGACCTCGAGACGTGTCTTGGTTTCGGTCGGCGGATCATCCAGCCAGTTCAGGTAGTTGCCATCGAATACCGTGACCGACGAAGCATTGGTGCCCCACGCAACCGGGTTTGTGCCGCTGTCGGACCACGGCCCGTCGGCGCCATCGACCGCATAGGTCTCGTCGCCGGCATCGCTGCCGTGGCGGCCTTCGTCTTGCGCGCATTCGACGCTCCAGTCGTCGCCGGCTTCCGTCAGTTTGACCCAGCGCGTTTGTTCTTTGTTCCAGGCGAGAAACAACCCGGTATATTCCGTGCCCCGGGCCGCTGCGCACTGGTTTGCCGATTTGTCGAAATGGGCCGTCGACTTGCACTCCGGTGAATTACCGGTCGAGCCATAGTAGATGCTGTCCGATTGGAAACAACCCGAGTATTCGATGTCCGGGTCGAACGATTTCTGGGTGACGACATCAGCCGACATGCTGCCGGACGTGTCGATCAGGAAGACGACATTCGGTGCTTCGCAACGGAAATCCTGCTCTTCGGTGCTGATGAACAGTTCGGTGTCGTCGGCCCATGCCGGGCCGGACAGGGTCAATGCCAGTGCCAGGGGCAAAGCCAGTGCCGGCGTATACTGCCTGCGGCCCGGCCTCGTCCGGACCCGGAATCGTGGCCTCGACGGCGCGTGCGTTGTGGTCGATTTGATCATTGGCTGTCTGAATCCTCGGCGTCCGTGCCCGTGTCGAGCACGATAGAGGCAACCGATCGATTTTCGGGGTCATAAAAGACATAGACGAACGCGTTGTCGCGGTCATGGATCTTCGATTTTCGGCGCAGCAGGCTGTCACGGGCACTCTTGCCGCGATTGCGGCTCAGCCTGCAGCGTTCGGTTTTCCTGGCCGGCGTGCCGGTCAGGTAGCAGGTCTCCCGGCTGACATGCAGCACGACACGGTCGCATCGATCGCAGGGGCGGATGACGATATTCGTCGAATCGCTCAGTGGCCAGCGTTCGACCTGCGCGAGCGGCAGCTCGTAGGCATCCTCGACGCGCTCGAGCGCGGCATGCGTCGCGCGCGTCCAGACCAGCAGTATGACCGCGAGCATGGTCATTGTGATCAGTACATGCAGAGATTTTGATTCCATTCGTTGTGTCTCGTTCGGTCGTGTTGTCAGGTGATAATCAGTTCGGAAGCTTCCAGAACCCTCTCCGCAGCACGACGCGCGCATTGCGCGCCGTCGTGCGCCCGGTCGAGCGCAGCTCGAAATAAAATACATCCTGATTTAAGCTGGTGCCCGGCGGCGGAGGGCCTTCATATCGATAAAGAATGTCGACGCTGAACGTATTGCCCGGGTCGTCACCGATCGAGCCTGCGAAAATACCATTGGTCCAGCCGCCCGCGTCGGGGCCGGGTAATGCCGCCGGGTCGTAGTCCTGGTCTATCTGGTCGATTGCGACGTGCAGCCCGGCTTCGGCGAGCGCCTGCGCCGTGGCCCGGTATTGCGTGTTGCCGGCCATCGATAACTCGAGCGTCGCCGTGCGCATCGTCGAGATCGCCAGGATCGTCAGCACGGCCATCAGCACGAGGCCGACGATCAGGGCTGCGCCGCGCTGCGCATGTCGAAAGCCGGGTCCGTATTGCATGATCATAAGCCCGTCGCTCGCAGCCGGTTTTTCAGCAGGATCGTCTTCGTGACTTCGTAACGGCGATGCGACTGCGGATAGGCTGTGCCGGCATCCGGCGTGATGACGATGCCGTCGGTGTCGGGGGTCAGGTACTCGGTGGTGTCGACGTAGCCCTGACCAGTCTCGTCGGCATCGCCGCGCACCAGCATCCACAGACGCACACTGATAATGTTGCCCTTTTTGACGGCCGGGTCGCCGCTGTCGAAGTAGCCGTCGACATTACCGTCGTCATCGCGGTCGATACCGAACTGGACCTGCAGGTTCTCGACCCCGGTAATGATCTCCTGATCGTGCATCGTCGTGCCGACGAGGCTGCGCCGGCGCAGGGACGGCAGGGTCGCGTCGTAGCGCGACGAGTCACTGACGTAATACGCGTTGACGACGACGTCGTAGATCTGGTGTGTCTCCGGGCCGTTCGGGGCCGGCCGGATGCCGTCGCTGAAGAATTCGCCGCCGTTGCCGGTAGTCTGCACCTGCACCCGGCCGGGGGTTGGCACGGTCTGTTGATTCGGGCTCGCATGGCGGATGACGAGCACGTCCGAATTTTCCCGTGCGGCGCGGCCGGGCGGGCAGGGCAGGTCGTAGATGTCGTCCGACGCCGTGACGGCGGGTGCGATCTGGCCGGTCCGGCCGAGTGCCCACTGCGTGACGTCGTTGTCTGCGCAGGTAATGATGACATCGGCAGGGTCGAGCAACAGCACCGCCGCGGAGTGGGTGCGGCCCCAGAAACCCGCCAGGCGAATGTCCTCATCGAGTGTGTCGGCCGCGAAGCGCAGGTTTTCCTGCAAGCGGGCAATGTTCTCGGCGGTGCGGAAGCTCGAGCGTGCCTGGGCATAGATCGTGATCGAGCCGATAATCAGTATGCTGCTGATCGCCATGGCGACCATCGTTTCGATCAGAGTCATGCCGGCCTGGCAGGGGCTCTGCCGGTGTGTTTCGTTGCGGGTGTCCGGGGGCATGGTCACAGTTGTATCGGCAGCATGAAACGGGCCGGTTCCACCTGCCCGGTTTCCGGCCATTGCAGCTGTATCTGGTACTGCCACAGCTGCTGGCCGACGGGATCGACATCGATTTGCGCCGTGACCCCGGCCGGCAGATGCGCCTGCACGTCGCGCAGCCACCACCACCAGTCATCGGCCGCTTGCTGCTGCGTCGAGCAGAGCACATTATTACCGTTGACGCAGCGGTTGTTTGCACCCGGACCTTCACCGGCATAGCTGCGTTGCGCGTCGCTGTTCGAGCGGATCCGCTCGGCCATGTCGGTCGCCAGATTCACGGCTACGGTTCGATTGATCGAGGTTCGGTTCATGCGCAGGCCCTCGACGTACAGCACGGCGATGCCCAGCATGCCGACCGTCATGACGACCAGCGCGACGAGTACCTCGACGAGCGTGAAGCCATGCATGCGTACCTGTTGTGGCTGGTTACTCAAGCTGCTGATTTTCCGTTTGTTGTTTTCATTTGCCTGGTCTGCTTGCGTTGTTTGTTGGTCCGGCTAGCCTGGGCAGTCCACGCGATTGCCCTTGGCGATAACCTGGGGCCTGCCGGTGCGGGTCATTGTGACCAGTCGGCCCGCCGTGACGCCGCCGGTCGATGTATTGCCGCGCCCGTCGCACAGCAGGAAGTCGATATCCGGTATATCCGACTGGCCGATCGATGGCCGGCCGGTCGACGAGAACAGGACGAACGTGGCTGGGGAGGTGAGCGTGATATCGGCAGCAAGCGGGCCATGCGCCAGGATGAGCTCGTCACCGGCGTCGCGGGCGCCGTTGCGGTTGATGTCGACAAACACGATCCAGCCGTCCACCAGAGTATCGAGCGTGCAGTCGGGCTCGGCATCGTTCCACCGGGTGCTGGCGCATATGACGACTTGCTCGGCGCCCTTGACCGCCTCGTTGCGAGCCACGTGGAGCGTCGTGACGAGGTCATTGGTGGCCGCACTCATTCGGTTGGTGGCGAACAGGTCTTTGACGGCAGGAACACCGATCGACAGGACGACGCCAATGGTCGCCAGAGTCACCATCATCTCGACGAGGGTGACGCCTTCTGAGAGCATCTTTCCCATAGCGGCAGATTGTCGCCGTTGCCACGCGCGAAGGCACGTTTCCCCGATGAACGGTCAAAAAACAGGGGTGGACGGTGGCCATCAGGTCGGGCAACTCAGCTTGCGGTTGCCCGGCCCCGTGCCCGCGGTACGCGGGCGGCCGGTTGGGCTGATAATCACCGCACGGGCGGCGGTTGCGCCGCGTCGGTCGCAGAAGGTCAGCGTGCCGTTGGTCGAACGAATCACGAACGGCCGAAACACGAAATGGAGCCGGTTGGCCGTGATGCTGCCATCGGTCCAGGGGGCGCCCGCAGCCAGCACCGGTTCATCGGGGCCGACCGACGGCGGGTGGTCCCGATCGCGATTCTCGAACAGGATCCAGCCGTCGTGCCACGCGCGGTCATGCGCGCAGTTCTGCCCGTCGATACTTTTGCATAAAGCGATGTCGGAAAGCCGGATGCGCGCCGATTGCTTGCCGAGATGAATGCCGTGGACGAGCGCATTGACCTGGGCGGTCATGCGCGCGTCGAGCAGGAGCCGGGTAAACACCGGCACCGCGATGCCCATGACGATGGCTGCCAACGCCACGGTCAGCAAGAGTTCGACGAGTGTCATGCCCCTGGCGGCATGCCTTGATGAGCGCAGGGGTGAGCGCAGGGGTGAACGTATCGGGGGACGAGGCATCGGAGTCTCCGCGCGTGGACATTAAGGGTAAAGCCTGCCGTATCGGCGGCACCAGTCGACAAACCGGTCCGTTCGCGCACAAATCCCCTGTTCGTGATACGGACGCCCCCGGCGATTCGCCTGCGTTCGTACTAAGGGTATGATTTCATTAGACTCCAGACGCAAACGTGGCATCGAGGATGTCACCCCGCTGAACCGGTCCGGCGATCAAGATGAACCTGTGACACAGAGCATCGAAGACAAGCTGCGAGATCACGGCGTCAAGCCGACGCCGCAGCGACTTGAAATTGGCCGGGTGTTGCTGAGCCGGCCGTGCCATATGTCGGCCGACCGCATCTTGCAGGCGCTGCGCGCCGTCGGCAGCGAGGTTTCCAAGGCGACGGTCTACAATACGCTCAATCTCTTTTCCAGAAAGGGCATCGTGCGCGAGGTGGCGATCGACCCGACACACCGGGTGTATGACTCGACTCCGTCCCGGCATCACCACTTTTATAATGAGGACACCGGTGATCTGGTCGATATCGATGCAGACGCATTGGAGATCAAGGGTTTACCGGATCTGCCCGAGGGCACTGTCGCCGCTTCCATCGAACTGATCGTCCGGGTCCGCAGCGCCGGCCCGGAAGATTAGTCCGACTGCGTCCGGGTGCGTTGCCTGACGTCGGGGCTTTGCCTATACTGCGCCGCCTGACGTCAGGCGGGTCGCTGATTCAGGGGCTTGGCGCACCCCGACCGACGGTCCGTGACAGGCCAGCGTGCCGGAATAGCTCAGTTGGTAGAGCAGCGCATTCGTAATGCGAAGGTCGGGGGTTCGACTCCTCTTTCCGGCACCATAACCTTTTGAATTAGCTCAATATTTTTTGAGCAGTTCCAAAAACTCATTGGCGACTGTGTGAAAATTGTGGGCATGAGTTCCCGAAACTAACGTCCTAGAACCCGTAGAACGGGTGCGTGAGTCATGTTTACAATGTTCTCAGCAGCTTCTA
>SMVB01218940.1_pt1 | contig 13439 bp, 11 predicted proteins | sample 2456461 | NCBI WGS metagenome assembly SMVB01 (sample SAMN11095934, study PRJNA526329) | marine sediment metagenome | biome: Marine sediment; feature: Surficial sediment; material: Deep marine sediment; isolation source: Hadal surficial sediment | place: Pacific Ocean | collected 2014-05 | depth...
AATCCCCGCGAATGGAAAGTTTACACAAAAACAAAAGGAAATTTACGAGGTTGTTTTAAATGCAGAAACATCCGCAATAAGTGCTGTAAAGCCGGGGATGATGAATAAAGACCTTCATTTACTTGCAGCTAAAACTTTAGTAGAAGGTTTATCTAATCTAGGTTTAATGCATGGTAGTGTTGATGAAGCAGTTCAGCAAGGTGCACATGCTCTTTTTTTTCCGCATGGCTTAGGACATATGTTGGGACTTGATGTTCACGACTTAGAAGGGCTTGGTGAAGATTTTGTTGGATATAATGATGAAGTATCAAGGAGTGATCAATTTGGATTAGCATATTTAAGATTGGCAAAATCATTAAGTGTTGGAAATATTTTTACAATTGAACCGGGAATTTATTTTATTCCGGCACTTATTGATCAGTGGAAAGGCGGTAATAAATTTCCCGAATTTATTAATTATGACAGAGTAGATGATTACCGTGATTTTGGTGGAATAAGAATAGAAGATGATATATTAGTAACTGAAGATGGTTATCGTATTCTCGGGAAACCGATTCCAAAAACTGTAGACGAAGTTGAAGCAATTGTTTCCAAATAAAATGCAAGATGTTTCTCAAACTAATAGTTACCCCTATCTCATCCCATTGTAATCTGCCTTTCGGAAGAAGTTATGTTTAGAGTATAAAAGTAAATAATTTTTTAAATATCGCTGACTTAATAATAATCAAAACCCGCCTGAGAAAACACAATTACAGTAACCTGTTTTACAGATTTTAATCCTAAAAGCTAACTATATTTGAGCACCTTTATTTATCGCATCGTATTAACATATTTTTAGTTATATATTATAATCCCAATTTAGATTAAGCTAAGTGAAATATTGAAATCAGTACATAAAGATATTCAGAGCAGCGAGATCGGCACACTCACCAAAAGTATTATTAGAACTATGGCTTATTATGATATTTTCAGTTATCCTTTAACAAAAGAAGAAATATATATTTGCTCAAATACGAATGGTGATACTAAACACTCCGTATTTGAAGAACTTGAAGTGCTTGTTTCTTCAGGCATTGTATACAACAATAATAAATTCTATTCTATAAATCACAACAGTCATTTAATTCCCAAAAGAATTGAAGGTAATAAGCGTGCAATAAAAAAAATGAAACTCGCTAAATTATTTTCAAAATTTATTTCTCATTTTCCTTATGTACGGGGTGTGTTTCTTTCCGGTTCAATATCAAAAGGTTATATGGATGAAAAAGCGGATATAGATTATTTTATAATTACTGCACCTAACAGATTATGGGTCGCACGGATATTGCTTGTAATTTTCAAAAAAATGTTCCTGCTTAATTCATACAAGTTCTTCTGTATTAATTATTTTATTTCAACTACTAAATTAGAGATTGAAGAAAAAAATATTTATACTGCTATTGAATTGTCAACACTTATTCCAATGTACGGTGCCGATGTTTACAATGATCTTTACCGGGCAAATCAATGGATAAAAAACTATGTGCCGAATTACCCTAAAAGAGATGTTAACAATTTACCTGCTTCTAAAAAGAAAATATTTCAAAAAGTGGTAGAATCATTATTAAACAACCAATTCGGTGATTATGTTGATGACAAAATAATGAAGATGTTTATTAGATTTGATGAGAAACGTTACGGGGAACTAGATGAGGACACGTTTAGGTTAGCATTTAAAACAAGGAAAAACATTTCAAAACATCATCCTAATTTTTTTCAGAAAAGAGTTTTAGAATCATTAAGAAAAAAACTTGAGCAGCTTGAATTAAAACATAATATCGCATTAAGTGAATTAGACTGATGAGTAACATACTTTTTACACATTCCTATTTCTACAGGTTCGATCCAAAGCAGTGGAAAGCAAAACAGCCGTATCCACCGTTAGGAACTCTTTACGGTGCAGCTTACCTGCGTACGAAAGGATATGGAGTATCGCTCTTCGATACGAACCTGAAAAAATCTCCCGATGAAATTGTTCCTGCATTAAATGAAGAGAAGCCGAAGTATCTCGTTATATTTGATGATGGTTTCAACTATCTTACAAAAATGTGTCTTACAAATATGCGTGAGGCAGCTTTCCGCTTAACAGAGTTGGGTAAAGAAGCCGGCTGCATTGTGATAGTGAGTAGTTCTGATTCAACAGACCATTACGATATGTATTTATCCAAAGGTGCCGACTATGTTATTCTTGGCGAAGCAGAAATTACTTTGGGTAAATTGATTAACAATCTGGAAGAAGAAAATAGCGAACTACAAAATGTACAGGGGTTGGTTTATATCTCAAATCATAAAACAATAAATACAGGCAGACGCGATATTATAAAAGATCTTGATTCTCTTCCGACGCCCGCCTGGGATTTAGTGGATATTAATTCTTATAAAAGTATCTGGTTGGAAAATCATGGTTCCTTTTCACTCAATATTGCTACAACTCGTGGATGCCCATTTAAGTGTAACTGGTGTGCAAAGCCAATTTACGGAAACCGCTATAATACACGTTCTCCAGAAAATGTTGTTGAAGAAATTGAGTACTTAATCGATAAATATCATCCGGATCACTTTTGGGTTTGTGATGATATCTTTGGATTAAAACCAGGATGGGTGAGGCGTTTTAGGAATTTGGTAAAAGAGAAAGATTTAAAATTTAAATACAAAATTCAGTCGCGTGTTGATTTGCTTTTGCAGGAAGATACCATTGATGCGCTTGCTGAATCAGGAGCAGAAACAGTATGGGTGGGTGCCGAATCAGGTTCGCAAAAAATTTTGGATGCAATGGATAAAGGTACAACTGTAGTACAGATACACAGTGCAACAAAGCTGCTTAAAAGTAAAGGAATAAAAACCGCTTTCTTTCTGCAGTTCGGTTATCTGGGAGAGGAAAAAGAAGATATTCAAAAAACTATTGATATGGTTTTAGAGCTTTTGCCAGATGACATTGGTATTTCAGTTTCTTACCCGCTGCCCGGAACAGTGTTTTACGAAAAAGTAAAGGACGAACTGAAAACCAAAGCCAACTGGTCAGACTCTGACGATCTCGCAGTAATGTTCGAAAGCACTTACCCACCACAGTTCTATAAAAAACTGCATCGATATGTTCACAAAGTTTACAGGAAAAAACAAGGTATTAAAACAATTAAAAATTTGTTCCTGAAACCAACAGCCATTACTAAAAGAAAACTTCGCTCAGCATTATTAACATTTTATTATATACCGACTTCAATAATAGATTCGATAAAATTAAAGAAGTTAGAAAAAACCGGCTGATGCAAACCCCTTTCGATAAGATCGCACTTGCCTACGATGAACTCTTTACTAACTCAGCAATCGGTAAACTGCAGCGGAACATCATATGGAAATATTTAGATGAATCATTGCCCACAAATAAAAAAATAAATATTCTTGAACTTAACTGCGGAACAGGAGAAGATGCCGTTTACTTTGCAAAGAAAGGATTCAGTGTTGTTGCTACTGATATATCGGATGATATGCTGAAACTAACGAAAGAAAAAATCAGCAAGTACGGATTGGAAAAGAACTGCTCAACCAGAAAATTAGATTTGGAAAATCCCGATGAATTTAACTTTAAACAAAAATTCGATCTTGTTTTTTCAAACTTCGGCGGATTGAACTGTGTTGATAAAAAATCACTAAAAAATTTAAGCCTATTTATATCGAGCATATTAAATGATAAAGGTAGAATTATTTTTGTTCTAATGCCAAAATTTTGTTTATGGGAATCATTCTACTTTTTACTTAAACTAAAGTTCAGTAGTGTTTTCAGGCGGGCTTCAACCAAATCACTTAACGTGCAGATAAACGGCGGAATTGTGCAAACATTTTATTACTCGCCAAAAGATATTGTAAACATGTTCGGCAATAAATTTAAATTTCGGAATATTAAACCGGTCGGCTTTTTTATTCCGCCTTCATTTTTAAATAAATTCTTCCTAAAAAAGAAAAAAGCGTTACGAATGTTAAATTCGTTTGAGAACCCTGCATCAAATATTTCATTCCTTGCAAAATTTTCGGATCATTTTCTGATTGATATGGAGTTAAAAAGATGAAAGTTCTTTTAACTCATGGATATTTTTTATGCGAAGATGTTGCAGAGAAAAGGATTATGAAACCATATCCTCCTCTCGGCATTCTTTACATTTCCGCTTTTCTGGAAGAGAACGGCGTACCGCATGAAGTTTTTGATACGACTTTTTCATCTAAAAAAGATTTTGAAAACCATCTTCTGAAAATCATTCCCGATTGCATTGGCATTTACGTTAACCTGATGACAAAGTTGAATGTACTTGAGATTATAAAATTTGTTAAATCTCAAAAAGAACTTATACATACTAAGGTAATCCTTGGCGGACCTGATATAAGATACAATTATGAAAATTTCTTAAACCACGGTGCCGATTACCTTGTAATTGGAGAAGGTGAAGAATCATTTTACGAATTGATAAAAACTCTCGATACGAATAAGCGGCAAAGTTTGATGGATATCCCTGGAATTGGCTTTAAAGATATAGATGGAAACCCAAAATTAACCGGTGATAGAATTCTGGTAAAAAACATTGATGAACTTCCCCTTCCCAATCGGAAAAAAATTGATATTGCTGCATATCAAAGTGTTTGGAAAAAACATCATGGCTCGGATGCAATATCCGTAAGCACAATGCGGGGATGTCCTTACACATGCCGTTGGTGCAGTCGTGCGGTTTACGGTTTAAGTTACCGCCGCCACTCTCCTGTAAAAGTTATTGATGAATTGGAAAATATACAAACAGATTATCATCCCGATACTTTATGGTTTGTAGATGATGTTTTTACGATAAGCCATAAATGGATGAATGAATTTACAAATGAATTGAAAAGAAGGAACCTGAAAATAAATTACGAGTGCATAACACGATCAGACAGAATGAACGAAGAAGTTATTTCGATGTTAAAGGATTCCGGATGTTTTAGAGTCTGGATCGGCGCGGAAAGCGGTTCGCAAAAAATAATTGATGCGATGGATAGACGGGTGGATGTTGAACAAGTAAGAGAAATAATAAAGCTAGCCAGGAAGCATGGAATAGAAACTGGTACATTTATAATGCTTGGCTACCCCGGAGAAACAGAAAAAGATATCGAAGAGACGATCAAGCATTTGAAAGCATCTAATCCCGATTATTTTACAATTACAATTGCTTACCCGATTAAAGGAACTGAGTTCTATCAGGAAGTTGAAGCAACACAAACTAAACAGTTTGATTGGACAAACAACACCGACCGTGAAAGAGACTTCAGAAGAACTTACGGCAGGAAGTATTACGATTTCGCTGTGAGACGGGTAGTGAACGAAGTAAATTACCACAAGGAAAAACAAGCAAGCGGTAAGCTTTCCGCAAAAGTAATCGGCTTTAAATCAAGATCGTTATTAGCAAAAGCAGGAATGGTGTTAACCAGATGAACGAAGTTATTTTAAATAAAACAAAATTAAAAAGCGGTATTTATTTTTTATCAGAGATAGCCAACACTTTTGAATCAATTTATATTGCGGTAAGGGAAAATGAAAAAAGAGTCTATTCAGATAAAGAAGTAAGACTCCTTCCAAACACAAGCAGCAGCAATTCGCACAAAGAAGAATGGAAAATGCGCAGACGTTCGCTGCAAAGATTTACTAACTATATTCAAAAATTTAATGATAAATTAAATTTACTTGATATAGGATCCGGCAACGGATGGTTCTCTGCCAATATTGCCGACAAGAGTTCTATCAATGTTTACGCACTCGACATAAATAAATTTGAGCTTGAACAAGCAGCACGTGTATTCAATTTCAAAAACATATGTTTTATTTTCGGAAATATCTTTGATAACATCTTTGCTGAACATTCGTTTGATATTATAACTTTAAACAGTTCAATCCAATACCTTGATGATCTTAATAAGCTGATTAAAAGGTTATTCTTTTACCTAAAAGATAATGGGGAAATTCACATTCTCGACAGTCCAATTTACAATCAAAATGAATTAGCAGGTGCGAAAGAAAGAACAGCTCGCTACTATATTTCAACCGGCTTTCCTAAAATGGTAAAACATTACTTTCATCATACTTTTGATGAATTGAAAGATTTCAACTATAAGATTCCATATAATCCGAAAGCAGCACACAACAATCTTAAAAGGATATTCGGGTTTAAAGACTCCCCCTTCCCGTGGTTTATAATTAAAAAATAAAAATTAAACTGCTTTTCTTATAAAAAAAGATAATGTCAATTTCCCTTAAAAATAATCTTCAGTTATACCTAATTTCTACAGTAATTTTTTTTACAATAATGTTTAATTGGAAATTTAATGGATTGTATGGACAGGACAACCATGAATATTTATGCTATAGCAGATCATTATCGTTATACTTCTCCGAAGGAAAAACACTAAACAATTTTTTCTGGTCAGTTTATTATCCGCTATCCGGTGCCATTTTATCATTTATAACTTCTAACAATATACTTTCATTGCAACATATTTCTTTAGCTTCCTTTTTATTCGCCATTTTTTATATACAAAGAATCTTAAGATTAATCTACGTAGAGTCACAAGAAAATATTTCACTTTATATTTTGATAGCTTTCGCTGTCTCCCCCATTATGTTGATTAATTCTCAAGTAATTATGTCGGATATGCTCTGCTTGTTTTTTATTACTGCGGGATTCTATCATTCACTCAAATTCGAAAGTGAATTGCAGCAGAAAGATTTTTTGTTTGCAGTAGTATTTATGACTGCTGCGGTGTTTACAAGATATGCATCAGCAGTGGTATTACTTATTCCGGCAGTAATTATGCTGAAAACATTCCTAAGGAATTACAATGTTTCCGCTTTATTCATCAGTTTGCTGATTATCATTGTTCTTATAATTCCCGAATTTGTTTTTAAGTCAGGTAGTAAATTTGAAGTGTTAAATAATGTTTGGTTGACGAAATGGAATGCAGCAAACTTATTTGGCGCAAATTTCAGCACTCCCGAAGGAAATTTCAATTACCGATTCTTCAATATTATTTACGTTTTTTATAACTTGTTTCATCCTGCATTCATTTTCACAGGAATTATTCTGATCCCTTTTATAAGAATAAGAGATTTTGAAATCAACGGCGTAATGCAATCACTATTAATTATAATTCTTTACGGAATTTTTATTGCCGGAATACCATTTCAAAACTTAAGATTCCTTTTACCCACATTTCCATTTGTAATTATTTTAATGTATAAGCCATTTATTAGATTGAAATCATATCATAAAAATCCGTTAATTAAAAACTTCCTCATTATGTCCGTTATAATTATTCAATTATTGTTATACGGATATATGTTTAATAATATTTACAAACAGAATAAGCTGGAAAGAGAAATATCTAATTATTTGAAAGACTTTCCCGGTAGAATTATTTATACTTTTTCTATAGATCCGGCTTTGAGATCTTACAAGGTAAAAAACCGAATCATAAACTTATGGGAGGAAAAGATTACCGATTACAAAACTTCCTCACTTATACTGTTTAACGAACAAAAATTCGCAAAACAATGGGCGGAGAAAAACCCGATGATCAACTGGAAATATATGATGGCAAATTATCCAACAAAAAAAATAAAGCAGTTTGAATACGGTTGGGAACTATATGAAATCGAATAAGCATATTGCAATCATAACGCCGGGCTTTCCGGAAAGTGAGAAGGATGATAACTGTATTCCGCCCCTACAAGATTATTTGGAACTCCTATCAACAAAAAATAATATAAAGATTTCCGTCATAGCTTTGCAATACCCTGCAACCAAATCGAACTATCGATGGCACAACGTAGATGTTTATGCGTTGGGGGGAAATGATATAAAATTTCCAAGAAGATTTCTTATCTGGACGAAAGTCATCAGTATATTTCAATATATAAATGCCGATAATAGTGTTTACGCAATTCACAGTTTTTGGTTGAGTGAATGTGCATTAATTGGAAACTATATTTCATCACGGTTTGGAATAAAGCATATCAACACGGTTATGGGGAAAGAAGCGAGCCGCTCAAACCGTTATCTGCATTTTATTAATTTCGATAAGTTAAAGTTAATTGCTTTATCGGAACGTCAGGTGGATTCGATAAAAATGGCAACGAGAAGAAATGCAGATAAGATTATACTCTGGGGATTAGATAAAAACTCTTTGCCTGCTTTTGAAAATAGTGAAAGAAAAATTGATATACTCGGTGTCGGTTCATTAATTACTCTTAAGAATTATACTTCTTTTATAAACATAATTCACAAGTTGAAGGAATTTAAACCGGATATTAATTGTGTTATAATCGGTGAAGGACAGTTAAAAGAAAAATTATACGATCAAATAAAAAGTTTGGGATTAGAAATTAATATTTCACTTGCAGGAAATCTTCATAGAGATCAGGTATTTGAATATATGACGCAAAGTAAAATACTACTGCATACTTCTAATTACGAATCATTCGGTATGGTATTTATCGAAGCACTTTATTACGGCATGCATATAGTATCAAAACCGGTGGGAATAGCTGAAGTTACAAACAGATGGAATATTTGCAACTCGGATAGTGAATTTATAACTGCCATTATACGCCTTCTTCAAAATCCGATTGATCATGAACAGGTCTTGCTGCATTCATTGGAAGACACGGTTAATGCATATCTCAGGATTTATTTTTCATTATGATTAAAATTAACTGCATCATAGATGAATCAAATTACCGGGTAAGCCAATTTGTTTTTTCTTAAATGTAACTGATGAATGGCATGAAGGTTATATAAAAAAGGTTCCTCTGGTTTAATATCTTTTTCGTTCAATATTTTACAGACCAATAAATAATGACCACCCAACTTTAAATGTTTTACTAATTCAATTTCCTTATATTCTAAAACAAAATCCGGAATGTGAAAATTCAACAATTCGGTAGTAAAGAAATTAAACGGCAAATTTGAAATATCCTTTACTTCTTTTTTGTGCCCGTCTGCCAAACCATACACAATATTTTTATGTGAAGGATCAACATCTGCAATAATCATTTTTTTATTTTCTAATATTTCTATTATCGATCTGTTACTTTGGTTCAATCCTAACAACACAAATTTTTCTTCGGGAAGATGCAGAACAAAGTCCATCGGGAAGATGTTAAAGTGAGATTCCGTTTTAATAACAGTTAAAATTACTTTCCTCGGATAGGAATATACTGCACACATATTATTCAAAAATTTAATCGAATGTCTATTTCTATTTTTCAAATAGTGAAGATATAATGCAAATGTTAATTGTTTTCTTTCAATCATGTTCAGTTGAAATAGCTTCGACCCTTTTACCTTTAGCAGCAAGAGAACTGCTTCATCTTTTATATCCACAAACTCATAAAGATTAACAGACATCTTTGCAGCCAAATTTGGTTTGATAGCCTGATTATTATTTTCATCTGACTTTCCACCGATTGAACAAATCAGTTCAAAGTCCTTCTCATCTTTTATTGAACCCCGCTCTATCTTAATGCCAACAATTAAAGGATCAAGACAAAATGGAGAATGAACAAGGGATACATCAATAAATTCACCGCTGCTATTCATCTTTAAATATACTTTTTCTCTTATGTCATGCGGATGAATTGAAACAGCGATGAATTGCGGTATCCGTAATTTTTCTTTCAGATTCTCAAACAACCTTTTCATTCCTTACAAAATGAATTAACAAAAATGATTCATCACTCAAAGGAAAAATGCGAACCATTTTAAAATATTCACTCATTGATCCAACAAGATTTTTCTGTCTGTACAAATACGTTATTAAAATCGTTTCTCCGTGTTTTATATCTACTGTCAATCCGTTTCCTTTTAGTATAGATTTTAAAATATGTAAGCAGTTGCGAATCAAGTATTTTAATTTAACATTGAGGACTATAACAATCAGAGGTGAGTTTTCATATGAGATGAGAGCAAGTTTTTCAGAGAGAGCATTCATATTTTTTATTGAATTCAACACGGCAAAATTGGATAAGACTGCATCTGCTTTTCCTTCAAAAGGAAGATTCTCCTTAGACCAGGATTGATAATCCGAAGATCCTTTTGATAAAAAAAGTACCCTCTCCGATGAATTCATTTTCTTAACGTTCTCAACTGCAATCTGTTTCATCTTTTCGGCAGGTTCGCAGAAGATAACCGAAAACCCGGCTTCAATCAGCCAGGCTAAATCGCTGCCGGTTCCGCCGCCGAAATCGAGCACGAGTTTTCCGTTTACATTTTCTATGAAGTAATGCCTGATTTCATCCCTCACTATTTTGTTCAATGGATTAATGTTTAATAAATCATCATATTTATTACTGATAGTATTGTAATAATCTATCGCCGATGAGTTATATTTAGTTAAGTTCTTCATTTAAATTGTTTCTTTTTCATAAGGTAAGATAACTATACAACTACAAGCAACGAATTTATGATAATTTTATTTAACCCGAGAAGCGCAAAATCAAAACACCGGATACCGAATTCGATACTCCAAATTGGTGCCTCTATTGATGGCAAATATAACTATGTGTTTGTTGATGGAAATCTCGAACAGGATGCCTGGGCAAAGTTAGAAGAATATCTTTCAACGGGCAAGTTCAAATACTTTGGATGCACTGTTATGCCTGGACAACAGCTTAAGCAAGCAATTCCTTTTACAAAAAAGATAAGAGAAACATTTCCAGAAGTGATAAACATTTGGGGTGGATACTTTCCTTCCAATCAATACAAAAGTGTTTTAACCTCCGGTTTTGTTGATTATATTATCAACGGTCCCGGAGATAATGCATTTCCGTCGTTGATTGATGTGCTTGAAAACGGAAACAATCCGCAAATGATTAATAATTTGATTTTCAAAAAAGATGATGATATTGTTTTTACACGTAAAGATGATTTGATCGATCAGGATTTACTTCCGCCGCTTCCATATGAAAAATTAAACAGTTTTTATCCAGTTAAAGATTATCTGGGCAAAACTTTTATGGGCAGTAGAACTGCTGCTTATCATTCAAGTGTTGGCTGCCCTTTTACGTGTTCATTCTGTGCTGTTGTTCCTATTTACGAAGCAAGATGGAAAGGTAAATCAGCAAAAAAAGTTTACAGCGACATAAAATATTTAATAGATGAATACGGCGCGGATTCGGTAGAATTTCATGATAATAACTTTTTTGTATCAGAAAAAAGGACGGTTGAGATTTCAGAAATGATAATGAAGGAAAAAATTAATTGGTGGGGAGAAGGAAGGATAGATACTGTTGATAAATATTCTGATGCCTCGATTGAAACTATGAGAGAAGCAGGATGCAGGATGATATTCTTCGGAGCAGAAACCGGTAATGATGAAATACTAAAACAAATGGATAAAGGTGGAACTCAATCCGGCGAACAGATTAAAAGATTTGCGGCGCGAATGAAAGAGTTCGATATCATTCCTGAGTATTCTTTCGTGCTGGGTCTTCCAGCCGAAACTTCTGAAAAAGTAATGAGGCAGATTGATGAAGACATTGCTTTCATCAAAGAGATAAAAGAAATCAACCCCAATACTGAAATTATAATTTATGTTTACAGTCCTGTGCCTACGGAAGGTTCGGAACTTTTTGAAGCGGTGCAGAAAGCAGGATTTAAATTCCCAAAAAGATTAGATGACTGGCTTAATGCCGAATGGGAAAATTTTGATTTAAGAAAAAATCCCTTAACTCCGTGGCTTACTCCGCAGATGGTAACAAAAATCAAAAATTTTGAAACAGTTATCAATTCGTATTACCCAACTATTTCTGATTTTAAACTAACACACTTTCAAAGGAAAACAATGAAAGTATTATCATCTTTAAGATATACAACAGGAATTTACAATTTCCCTTACGAGTTAAAAGCATTACAAAAGTTTTGGCTAAAATATCGTCAGCCGGAGATTGAAGGATTTTATATTGAGTAAATTAATTATAGAAAATTTTTACCACTTAGATACGAAACACACTAATTTTCACTTAGAAGAGTTTTATATAAAAAATAATTCCATTGTTTTCAAAACTTTGGGGAGAAATAGTAATCGATTTTCTTAGTGCACTTAAGTGTTCTCAATGGCTAAGTGGTAACAGATTTGTTTAATATTAAGTCACTAATATAAAAATGATAAAAAGAATTTTATTCCACATACTTTACCCCCTTTCAAAAATTTATCTTTCTAAAGAAAGAACTTATAAATACAATGATATTCCAGTTAAAGTTCTGCCAGGAGTTTTTCATCCGGGATTATTTTTCAGCACAAAAATTTTACTAAAATATTTAACTGGTCTTGAGCTAAAAGATAAAACATTGCTGGAGCTTGGTGCCGGCACCGGTTTAATATCAATATATTCTAAAAAGCATAATGCAAATGTTACCGCAACCGATGTTAATCCTACTGCAATAAAAAGCATACAGTTAAATGCAGAAAAGAATAATGTTAAATTAAATATTATTCAATCCGATTTGTTTGATAACATTCCGCCACAAATTTTTGAAATTATAATAATCAATCCTCCTTACTTTCCGAAGGATCCTAAAAACAATAACGAATATGCATGGTTTTGTGGAAATGATTTTCGATTCTTTAAAAATTTATTTGCTCAAATTGGCGATTATATTTCTGCATCAACAAAAATAATTATGATTCTCTCTGAAGATTGCGACATTGAAAAGATAAAATCGATTGCGAAAAAAAATAGTTTTGCTCTTACTGAAATTCATAAAGAAAGGATCTGGAACGAATGGAACTATCTATTCAATATCACACCACAACTAATGCCCAATGAACAATGACGAAAGAGCAGTTAACAAAACAAAGATTCTTCAACTCCATCTTGATAGTTTTCTTTATCCTTTTAATTGCTTATTCATTTTACCTCTTTATCAAATCACCCGATTTACTGTTAAACCCAAAACCGATTACTTATGAAATAGTTCCTTATACAGCATTTAGAATAATATTAGGACTATACTTTTTCATAGCCGTTTTTAATATTAAAAAAATAAAAAACAATAATCTTTGGTTAGGGCTAATAATTGCGGTTGGATTAGTTAGCAGAATAATACTTATCCCCTCGCAACCGGTTTTAGAAGATGATTATTACAGGTATTTATGGGATGGCGCAGTTACAGCACATGGTTACAATCCGTATGTTTACAGTCCCGAAGCTGTAATGGATTTTACTAACGGCGATGTTCCGGAAGAGCTTCAAAAACTTGCAATCGAATCTGGTGATGTGATAAAGAATATAAATCATCCACACATTAGAACAATTTACCCAGTGCTATCACAGATTGTGTTTGCAGCAGCCTACTTTATTTCACCGTGGGAGTACTGGGCATGGAAGG
>SMVB01401998.1_pt1 | contig 13439 bp, 14 predicted proteins | sample 2456461 | NCBI WGS metagenome assembly SMVB01 (sample SAMN11095934, study PRJNA526329) | marine sediment metagenome | biome: Marine sediment; feature: Surficial sediment; material: Deep marine sediment; isolation source: Hadal surficial sediment | place: Pacific Ocean | collected 2014-05 | depth...
AATGGCTTTCTGGTTTGCGTGGTATGCATTCCATCCCGAGACAGATGTCTACGAGGCGCAGTGATATTCAAAACGTCGGGCATGTGATTTGTCACTCCGCCCTCTGGCCTAGTACGAGATTCAGAGACTTCCGCAGCTCGGCCGCCGAGTACGGCGCCAAGTATGCTGACCGATTGCTCAGCCACGACTTCACTCAGTGTGACCGATTCCCCCTTTCTGGTATTGCTCAATAACGTCTGTGGTTATCTGGGCCACGCTGTCGGTGTGGACAATTTTCTGGTCTGATCTTTCTTCAGCAGACTGCATGCCGACGTCTCCCATGTATTGAGGGGAAGCTCAGTAACATCAAAGTCAATCCCCATCAGTTTAAAAAGTCAATTCCCAGCGGCAACCAGGAACTCAATCTAGCGACGCAATCTGGCCTGAAGAAACTGATCAAGCGCGTATTTTGAATTTTGTGCGCGTTCAACGAACGACAGGCCCTCCGACCTGGAGTGGGGTACTTCGACACTGATCGGCAAACCATCCGGCAGCGCATCCAAAAGTTCGTTCAACCACAATTCGCCCTCGCCCGGATGTAATCGCCTGTTTCGTGCTTCGGCCGCCAATTCGTCAAACGCCGGAGATGCCAGCGGCGCATCGCAAAGCTGTGCCATCGCGATTCGCTCGGCCGGAATGGCGGCCACAACCTCGGGTGAACCCGCTGCCCGTGCCAAATGCAGGGCGTCAATTACAACACCGACATTGTCAGCGCCGCTTCGATCGATCAGAGCCAGCGCCGACTCGAGGTCCTGTAGTGGGCGAAACGCCATGAATTCCAGTGCGACACGAGTACCCGCGTCGGTGGCAGCCGCGGCAAGCTTCGCCAGGTTGGCGGCGGCGCGCGACATATCCTCATCATCGATTACCGTTTGCAGGAAGCGGAAACCGAGTTCTCCCGCGGTCGCGGTAATCGAGCGAATGTCTTTTTCTGCAATTGACGCGGTCAGGCTTGCTACCTCGGCGTCAAGCAAGCGAATGCCAGATTGCTGGCAGGCTTTGCGTACGCTCCGAACCAAATCGGGATTGCCTACGACGCACCCGGCGCGCGATAAATGAATTGGCGGCAGGATCCGCACGCCGGCGGCGGAGAAGCCGGCCGCGGCTGCCGCCTCGATGTGCTCTAGCGGACTTGCCCCATCGACAGTCAGGTAGGCCAACGACAATTCGCCGCTACGCCACATGCGAGAACTCATATTGATGGTGGCAAGCAAGTGCCCATGAATTACAAATACGAATCTCTCTTTCTCTGCTCATGCTGTCTGTAAAATAACACTATCAGGCAATTGCGAGCGCGAGGTATTTGAATATGACGGGCCAGATATATAGAGCATTACTTGAGTGGTCTGCCAAACTACCCTGGAGCGTGACGAATCGGATACACGCCGCAAAGCGGTACAGGAGCAACAAGTGACCAAAGCGAAAATTGTTGTGACTCGGAAATGGCCCGCCGAATCGAGGCCGCCCTAACAACGAATTACGACGTTGTGCTGAACGAGCAGGACGAGCCGATGAGCGCCGACGAGTTGCGCGAGGCGCTGTGCTCGGCCGACGCCGTGCTAGTCACTGTGACCGATCGCATTACGTCTGATATCCTTAGTGTCGAGCCATCGCGAACAAAGTTCCTGGGCAACTTCGGCGTTGGCTTTGAACATATCGACATCGAAGCCGCCGCCGATCGCGGTATCACGGTGACGAATACACCCGATGTTCTTACCGACTGCACGGCCGACCTGGCCATGACTTTACTGCTGATGGCGGCGCGTCGTGCCGGCGAAGGTGAACGTCATGTACGCAGTCAGAGCTGGACTGGCTGGCGCCCAACTCAGCTGATGGGCACTAAATTTAGCGGCAAAACTCTGGGCTTAATCGGTATGGGCCGGATCGCTCGTAGTGTCGCAAGGCGGGCACATTTCGGGTTTGGGCTGAAAATTATCTTTTGCGATCCTCAGCCGCCGCCACCCGAAGTCACAGCCGAGCTGAGCGCCGAACAGTGCTCACTCGAGGAAGTTCTGACTAACTCTGATTTCGTTTCTGTGCATTGTCATGGAGGAAAGAGTACGTATCACCTGATAGATGCGCAGGAATTGGGGCAGATGAAACCAGAAGCGATACTTGTTAATACTGCGCGCGTTGCGGTAGTGAACAATGAGGCGCTAATTAGTGCACTTCGCGATGGCAATATCATGGCCGCGGGTCTGGATGTCTATGAAGGTGAGCCGATGCTCAACGAGGGTTTTCTTGCACTGGAAAATGTTGTGTTGTTGCCTCACCTTGGCAGCGGCACGCGCGAAACGCGCATCGCGATGGGCAATCGAGTATTGGGAAATCTGGACGCCTTTATCGCGGGGAACAGGCCGCAAGACAAACTGGAGTGAATTAAGCGTTGCTTATGCCTCGTAGTCCATGACCAGCAGGTGCGCATCGTCCTTGAGCGGACCTGCAACGGCGACGTGCCCCGGATGCGTTACATAGACTTGCAGCGCAGCCTTGTCCTTCAGTTCGGCGATAACACCGTGCGTATAGCCTTCGGCACGATCGGTGAAATTTGCGCCGACGGACAAACTGCTTATCCCCGGAACCGAGTCCTGCAGTGTTTTCAGTGCGGCGACGTGCTGCGCGATCCGCTCGGCTTCAACATCCGGATTGAATTTGATCCAGACAATATGAAAAACAGACACGATCACATCCCCTTGCATTGCTCCTGTATGCAATCAACAGTATCAGTATTTTGTGAGCCTCAGGTATAACGATCTGTTTGGTCAGGTATATGCGGTATATTCTGAAAGTACCTGTCAAACTGGGTTGACTATGAGGAATATCGACATTAAAGCGCGTGATCGAGACGGCGCCGAGTTTGTCCTGCAGGCCGCGACGGGAAAAACTGTCATGGAGACAATGCGTGATGCCGGCTTGGCTGTTGAGGCTATATGCGGTGGCTGTTGCTCGTGTGCGACCTGCCATGTCTATGTAGATGTGGATTGGCTCGCCGTTGTCGGGCCGCGTGGCGATGATGAAGATGAGCTTTTACGGCTATCCGATTACCTAGATGCGGATCGGTCTAGGCTCGGTTGCCAGATCAAATTAGGTAAACAACACGAGGGACTTGTTGTCACACTCGCTCCAGAGGAATGAGTGAAAAACCGGTCAATACCAACAACAATGACTATTGCTACTGCACGCTCGATCGATGTCCATGCGCATGCAGTGCTGCAAGGAACAATGGGCGCGGCCGGAAAATACGGCCCGGAAATCGGCTCGGATGGCGATGATAAACCGTGGTTCCGAATCGGTGAATACCGCCTTGACGGCGTGCGTTATCGCGGCAGTCCATTCATGGATGTCGATCTCAGGCTTGATCGCATGCGAGAGACCGGCATCGAATTTCAGTTGCTTTCGCCCAATCCGCTGACCTATTTTCACTTCATCGAGGCGCAGGAAGCAGTGCTGTTTTGTCGTCGCCACAACGACGAACTGTCCGACCTTGTTGCTGCACATCCCGGGCGGCTTGCGGCGGTCGCAGCTCTGCCAATGCAAGATCCTTCGGCGGCGTGCGAGGAACTCGAACGGGCCGTCGTCGAGCTTGGCATGCTCGGAGCCTATATTGGCGCAGAGCTGCCGGAGCCGCTCGACAGCCCCAAACTCGATATTTTTTACGAAAAGCTGTGCGATCTCAATGTACCGCTGTTCATACATCCTGCACCGGCTGGGATCGACGGACCCCAGGGCGACCAGCGATTACGGCGATTCGATCTCGAGATTCTGCTCGGGTTCGCAGCACAGGAAACACTAACTATCGCGACGCTAATACTGGGTGGAGTCATGTCGCGACACCCAACGCTCGACGTCTGTGTCAGTCACGGCGGCGGTTCGATCGCGGTACTCGCAGGCCGCATGGCGGATGCAACCCGGCGGCGCCCCTGGAGCCCGGCAGAATTGCGTGAAGATGGTGCATTCGAAGAGCTTTTGTCCCGATTCTGGGTAGATAATCATATTCATGACGAAAGCGCGCTGGCTTCTCTTGAGAGTATGCTGGGGGCAGAGCATATTGTTCTCGGTACTAACTTCGCGGGCTGGGACCAACCCACACAGGTGCGTCCGGACGTCGCCGCGACACAAAACATGGCTGACAATGCGCGGCGTTTGCTGCGTTTTGCTGACGGCCAGACCGGAGAAAATTAATTGATGAGTGATGCATTCTCGCCAACTCTGATAATAGAGAACGGCAGCATTATCGACGGATTGGGCAACCCGCCTTTTCGAGGTTCAATAGCGATCGAAGGAGATCGGATATGCGCCGTCAGCAAGGCCGACGACTCAAGATTTTCAGGTGAATCCGGTCGGCGCATCGATGCCACAGGCATGACCATAATGCCCGGGCTTATCGATTCACATTGTCACATCAGTTTCGATGAACCTAGTTCCAATGATGAATTGTTTTTTCATCGACGCGAAGGTCTGGCCGCGATTATCGCGGCACGCAATATCCAGAAAGTGTATCGCGCAGGAGTGACCGGCATTCTCGATGCAGACAGTTTGTACGAGATCGGAATCGATCTGCGTGACGCTATTGAGGCGGGCATAATTCATGGTCCGCGAATGTCGACCGGCGGCAATGCGTTGTTGACGTCGGCTGGTGGTACTGCGGGGCGTCTGCTACCGGATGAAGGCCGCCGTGGTTATGGGCGGGTTGTAAATTCACGTGACGAGATAGTTGCCGAAGTCCGCCGCCAGGTGAAGCGCGGTGTCGACTGGATAAAAGTACATGTCACCGGTATGGCACCGCGGCAGAAATGCGAAGGCGAACTGCAGGTCTGGAGTTATGACGAGCTGAAACTCGTCACAGACACGGCTCACGAAATCGGAACTCCGGTCGTTGGGCATTGTCGCGGCGCCAGTAGCATCCGTGATGCTGCGCGTGTTGGGTTCGACTTGATCCTGCATGCGACATTTATGGATGATGAGGCACTGGAGGCGGTGGTCGAGTCCAACGTGCCGATAGTGCCCACATTTACATTTCAGGCGAACCTTGCGGACTATGGTCAGAAAATCGGAGCTTCGCCACGTCTGCAGGAGATTTTCAAACGCGAAATTGCCGATAGCGTTGTTATGCTGCGCAAGGCTTATGACGCCGGCGTGCCGTTGCTGTGCGGCTCGGAAAGCGGCTTCTCGTTGACACCGTACGGTGAGTGGCATTACCGAGAGCTTGAGATCTTTGTCAAAGACCTTGGTCTTTCACCGCTCGAGGCGATTCGGGCGGCAACAAGCGCCAATGCTTGCGCGTTGCAGCTCGACGGCCAGACTGGCGCGATCGAGGAAGGGCGGCTTGCCGACGTTATTGTGGTTGACGGCGACCCAGCCAAGGACGTTACCGTGCTCGGTAATACCGAGCGCATCAAGCATGTACTTGTTGGCGGCACATGCATGCCGTTGGACCCCATAACACCGGATCGAATGGATCCCCCCGATTGGCGAGTGAGTCATTACGGCAACCGAATTCTGAATTATGGTTTCGTCTATCCAGATGACGATGAGGCAGGCAGGAAAGGTAAAAATCAATGAGTACTATCGAATTAAGCGATTACCGGGTTTGTGAAAAAGCGCTGATGGAGCCCGACTTAAAACAGGCTCTTTACGATGAGGGCGCAATTCTGTTTGACAAAGTGCTTGTAAACTTGCACGGCGCCGAGCATCGGTCACGGCGCATTTTGGAAATGCGCGTATTTCGCCGTAACTTTTTTCGCCACTACGAGTACGACGTAATTCCAAACATCTTCAACGAAGTGGTGCAACCCGCCCTGACTGCAGGGGGAGCCGACGTCGTCGAATTTGGATACCGGGTGATGCTGTACATCTCAATTGCCTTTGCTGGAATCGATCGGCAAACACAGTCGCCGGAGGAATTCGACGATCTAATACGAATGCTCAGGACGTTCGGCCGTGCCGCGACGCTGGGCCAGTCCAACATTGACCGCGAGGCTGAGAAAAAGAACATCGCGGCAACGATAAAGGAGTTCGATGAGAAGTTTTTCGCTCCATCGGCGCAGCGGCGGCAGGGTCTGATCGATCAGTTTAATGCTGGTGAAATCGATGAAGACGACCTGCCGATGGACGTATTAACAGTCTTGCTGAGAAATGAGGACAAACTTGAAATCGCTCGGGATGTGGTTGTTCGCGAGGTTGGTTTTTATTTTCTGGCTGGCGCACATACGTCGGTTCACTCGCTTGGCCACGCAATGAATCATCTGCTAAGTTGGTGTGAGGAGCATCCGGAAGACCGACAGAAACTGATTGATGACACCGCGTTTATCCAACGATTCGTTCATGAGAGCTTCCGGCTGCATCCGTCGAGTCCAATATCGAAACGCCGCGCGTTGGCAGATGTAGAGTTTATTTCGGGTGAGACTGCAGCAGAGGGCGATACGGTCATCGTGAATTTGCAACAGGCAAATCGTGATCCGAAGATTTTTGGCGACGATGCCGCGGAATTTAATCCGTACCGCGAAAAACACAGGGGTGTCACTGAAACCGGCATTACGTTCGGGATCGGCATTCATGCCTGTCTTGGCAAGAACCTCGCGGCGGGGACGCTGCCGAAACCCGGCGAAACGGTCGACCCGGACAGACGGCAACTTGGGATGGTGACCTGGATCGCTCATGCGCTCCTGAAGTGCGGCGCTGTCAAAGATCCGGAAAATCCGGGACACATCGACCCGACAATCACGCGTGAAACCTGGGCTGAATACCCGATCCTGTTCTCCACATGAAAACGATCAATATCTGCAAATACAAAGATGCGCAGGATGCTTTGCGCAACAGTGATCTGGCGCAAGCGCTCTATGAAGAGGGTGGCGTCATTATGGATGACGTACTCATAAGCCTTCACGGGGCTGAACACCACAAGCGCCGAGTCGCAGAGTTTGCCGTATTCGGCCGCGGATTTTTTCGCCACTACGAGCGCGAAATATTCCCACCTACGTTGACGCGAACGATCGCGCCCTATATCGAGGCAGGACGAGCTGACCTCGTCGAGTTTGGTTATAGAGTGACGATGAATCTAACGGCTGATTTCGCCGGCATTGACCGGCCCCGGCAGGACACTGAGGAGACGGAACGACTCCTACGACTCGTCAGATGTTTCAGCGAAGGTGCGACCTTGGTTCATTCGAAGCGCGATCGTGCCGAAGTGCGTGCCGAGGTAATCGCATCCCTGGAGGAATTTGATGAAGCGTTTCTGACGCCGGCGCGGGAGCGGCGCACAAAGCTCGTTGATGCGTTTGAGCGCGGTGAACTCACTGAGGACGATTTGCCGCGCGATATCATGACTATACTGCTGCGTAATCGAGAGCAGCTGCAATTATCGGATGAGGTCTTCCGCCGTGAAATCGCTTTTTACTTGCAGGCTGGCGCGCACTCCACAGCTAATTCGACGACTCAGGCGATGCATGAAATTTTTACATGGTGTGACGCGAATCCTGGCGCACGCGAGCGTATTGAACATGACAATGCATTCCTGCAACGCTGTGTGCACGAGAGCCTGCGTCTGCATCCCGCAAGCCCGGTTGCCTGGCGACGTGCCATGTGTCCCGTAACATTGGGCAGCAACGGCGATATTGATGATGGTGATCGGATAGTTATTGATCTGCACATGGCAAACCGGGACAGAGATGTATTCGGTGACGATGCCGATGAGTTCAACCCGCATCGCCAACTACCGCATACCGTCTGGCCGTTCGGACTGAGCTTTGGCTACGGCGCGCATGCCTGCATGGGTCGCGACCTTGACGGTGGCGTCGTGCCGAAGGACGGATCGCCGCCGGAAAAGAGACAGCTCGGCATCGTCGCCTTGCTGATTGCCGAATTGCTGCAGAACGGCGCTCGGCGTGACCCTGAACGACCAGCAACGGCGGATACGAGTACTGAGCGCAACAACTGGGCGCAATATCCGATCGTTTTCGATCGCGCGTGGACTGCGGCCGAAGAGAAAAAATAGGAGGTTCGTCTATGGAAACTGCGTTAATAACAGGTGCGGCGCATGGCCTCGGGGCCTGCATGGCAGAGCACGCTGCGAAATGTGGCTATCGGGTTGGCGTGCTGGACCTAAAGTTGGACGAAGCACAGGTGGTCGCGGACAAGATCGGCGGCGTCGCGCTCGAGGCTGATGTTACGGACGTTGATGCGGTCGACAAGGCCCTGGAACGGCTTGGTGATACGCCGACCGTTCTGATCAACAATGCCGGTATTGTGCGGATCGGGCCGCTGCTTGAGCACAGCATTGAGGATTTTCGACTCGTAACCGATATTAACCTCAACAGCGTATTTATCGTTGCACGAGCCGTTGCGCAACGCATGAAAGCCGCCGACGGCGGGAGCATTATTAATCTTGCGTCGATCAACGCGTTCAATCCATCTCCGTCTTGTGGGGCCTACGCCGCGGCCAAGGCAGGCGTCGTGGCGCTGACCAAACAGATGGCAATGGAGTGGGGCGAGTACAACATTCGTGTCAACTCAATTGCCCCGGGCTTCATCGATTCCGGCATGTCTACACCGTTCTACAAAGTCCAGAAGATTCGGGACATGCGCTCCAATGCGGTACCTATGAAACGGCTCGGTACGGCCGACGATATTGCTAACTGCGCTATGTTTCTGGCATCCGATGCCTCCAGTTACATATCTGGCGAAAACATAACAGTAGACGGTGGCATTCTCGATAGTGTGTTGATGCAGATTCCGCGCGCGTAGACAGGGGGCCGGGTCCGTGCACAGGAATCTGATCATCAGCGGCGGAATTTTTCACCCGTATGCAGAAACGTCGCATGCGGTGAAGGAAATTTTGGGCGACATCGGAATCGATTCCGAGATTACTGAGGACGTCGACGCCGGCATCGCAGCGCTGGCGCAGGGTGAGCACAGTATAGTCACGATTAACGCACTGCGATGGGGCATGATGACGGCGGACAAGTACGAGCCATATCGTGCTGAATGGGCTTATCAAATGTCACAGGAATCACAGGATGGCCTGACACGCTTCGTCGCATCGGGCGGTGCGCTGTTTGGACTGCATACGGCAAGCATTTGTTTCGACGACTGGCCGCAATGGGGTGAGTTGCTTGGTGGTAAATGGCGCTGGGGTCAGTCTCACCATCCGCCGCTGGGACAAGTGGCCGTCCGGCCGACATCGATTCAACATGCGGTGACTAATGGATTGACCGAGTTTACGCTGAATGATGAGATCTACCACGATTTGACGCTCGAGCCCGATGTCGAGCCCTTGCTCGTGGGCGAGTGTGCGGCAGGCACGGGCTTGCAACCGGTGGTGTGGGCGCGCGATTTTGGTGCGGGCAGGGTTGTATATGATGCACTCGGTCATGACGCGGCCTCTGTCAATCACCCGCAACATCGCCAGTTGTTGCAACAGGCGGCCCGGTGGCTGCTGAGGGAGACGTGCTGATGAGAGACATCGAGGGAATGTCGATTCTAATTACAGGAGGGGGGTCCGGACTGGGCGCCGGCTCGGCAAAGTATTTCTGCGATCGCGGCGCGCAAGTAACAATCTGCGGCCGGCGCAAAGAAAAAGTCGCTGCGGTCGCTGCGGCGATTGGACCTGGCTGCCACGCTGTGCAAGCTGACATCACCAACGAAGCCGACCGACGGCGCCTCGTTGCGGCGGCGGTAGAGTACGGCGGTGGTCTCGATGCGCTACTCAATAACGCCGGCAATATGTACCGAGGCTCCCTGGAGGAACTCGACGAACAGAAATTGCTGGACATTTTTCATACGAATGTGATTTCCGCAATGCTGTTGACAGGGCTTTGCACCGGGCATTTGTCAGAGCGCAAAGGCGCGGTGATATTCATGGGCTCGACACATAATCGACGCGCATTCCCGGGAGCTTCAGCTTATGCCTCGACAAAAGGCGCGGTCGAAACATTGGCACGCGTGCTCGCCGCGGAACTCGGAGCAAAGAACATTCGTGTCAATTGCGTTGTCTCTGGCGCCGTCCTCACGGAGATTAATCAGCGTTCCGGTTTTGTAACAGACGCGGAGGCGAAAGAACGTCTCGAAGCGGTCGTCGAGATGCAGCCGCTCAAGCGACTGGGAACAGTAGAAGAAATTGCCGAGGCTATCGCGTACCTGATTTGTTCTGAGTGGACGACTGGCGCACTGATTGATGTGGATGGCGGACTTGCACTGGGGTTGACCCATGCCTGAGCCGAGCTCGCAGGCGATTGTTGAAAAATTCATAGACGCGTGGAATAGAATGGACTTCGAGGCCATCATAAACGCACTGCATCGTGACGTGACGTATCACAATATTCCGATGGCGGCGTTGCAGGGACGTGATTCAGTGCGTGAGTATTTGCACAGTGCCTGGCGATTTGAGGCAGTCGACTGGCAGACAATCAATATCGCCAGCGTAGGCAATACCGTTCTTACAGAGCGTGTCGACAATTTCGTCATCAATGGTGCGCGGGTCGCGCTTCCGGTGATGGGTGTGTTTGAGATAGTCGACGACAAAATTTTACAGTGGCGCGACTATTTCGATCTCGCGAGTTACAAGGCGCAATTGGCGGCGGCCGCAGGCGATGACAACAAAGAGTGATAAAGCACTGGGAGTGCGAAAAAATTCGCGACCTGCTGGCGCGTTATTGTGAACGACTGGATGAGTATGATATTGATGGTGTCGCGCAGTGTTTCAGCGAGGATGCGGCGACGGATTACGGTGCAGGCCGTGGCGATGAGATCACGGGACGAGCGAGCATCGCAAACGTATCGCGACGGGTCAAAGTAAATTTCGTCTGGCATGAGCTACCGTCTGGCAAATTTGATATCGTATGTCTGCGCTACCTCGACCGCCTGTGCCATACGGATGGCGAATGGTTGATTTACCATCGTCGTGTCGAGGTAACGCTGGTCGACGGATTTGAGGGAACAGAATGGAACTGGGTTGATCGCAATATTCCATGAAGGAATAACTAAAGTTTCTACTGAAACCAGTACGCCCAGAAAATCTCGGGGATCAATACAAGGCTAAGTACCATCGTAGTTATAATAGAATCAAGACAAGGTATATGGACTGCGGGGCATTCCTATTAATTGTGTTCGCATATGATAGAGAAAATGGTGCGCTGGCGGATCTCGTGCTGCGTACGCCGACAGTAACCGGAGGGGGTGATATGAAAATTCTTAGACTACTTGCTTGTGCCTTTGTGGCGGTGTCCTTTACGACGCCGGTATTGGGTCAGGAGGGCTCGAATCAACGCGGCGTGTTGGACGAAATTATTGTCACCACAACAAAGCGCGAAGAGTCGGCTCAGGATGTGCCGTTTTCTGTGACGCCGATAACAGCCGAAATGATCGAAAACGCGTCTATTCTCGATATTACGGATCTCGGTTTTCTAGTGCCTAACGTCCAGCTACAGGCTGTTAGTACTTTCCCCGGATTCGCCACCTTGTCGATACGAGGCGTCGGTGCTGGCGCCAACAGTATCCGGTCAATCGACCCCGCCGTTAACATTTTTGTCGATGGCATAGTCCTTGCGTCGCAGATTGGCGCTCAACTTGATTTATTCGATGTCCAAACCGTGGAAGTGCTGCGCGGTCCACAGGGTGTGTTCTTCGGTCGCAACTCCACCGGCGGGGCCGTGTCGTTTCGCACCGGCAAGCCGACAGAAGACTATAACGCCCGCGTCAAGGTCACAGCCGGTTCGGATGGATTGTATGGAGCCGAATTCGTTGTTCAGGGCAGCATGAGCGATACGGTTCGCGGAAAACTGGCGGTGAAATATCATCACTTTGACGGCTATTTTGAGGATAAGAATGGCGGAACGTTTGTACCGGCGGAGTTCAATCCATTGGGCACAGAGCCTGGCACTCCGAAGCAACAGCAAGCGTTCCAAGACAGCATATTCATCAAGCCGACCATTACGTTTGAGCCCAGTGATTCGTTTAATCTGACCTTGTTTATGCAGTACTACAAAGATGATGGTGGCGCTGGCTCGACGCAGGCCTATATCGACCCTAATCTCGCGGACCCGGTAATGCTCACTCGTTTCGGTTACACGCCGCCGACGGATCAGTTCGAGGTTAATCACGACCTTGTCGGCCTGGGCGAACTCGAATTCACGCAGCTTGTTGTCGAAGCGAACTGGGATGTGGGTGGCGGTACCATCACATCAATTACGGGCGTTCGGGATCTGGACATGCTTAATAGCATCGACGTCGATGGCACCCCGTTTTTGTTAATTCATTTTCCAGAGAATAAGGAATCTGCATCGCAGTTTTCACAAGAACTTCGCTACATTACTGACCTTACCGATAACGTCGACCTGTTGGTCGGAGTGTTCTACATGGATTCAGAAATGAAGGTGCTTGAACAGCGTGAATTCACGGGACTGACCGCGGGTCGAGATCACTTCCTCTTCAACTATATTCGCTCAGACTGGACACAGGATCAGACCAGTTCGGCTGTGTTTGCCAATCTGCGCTTCGATTTTTCGGAGTTCTGGACGGCTTCGGTTGGTGCGCGGTATACGACAGAGGATAAAGATATCGACGTTTCACTACTTCAGGGATGTGCAGGGCCAGGCTTCACCGGTTGTGCGACGAACAGAGATATTGCCGGTAAGTCCTGGAGTGATACTTCGCCGCGCCTAGGGCTCGAGTTTCGGCCGCATGAGAACGTGCTGTACTACGCGAGTTGGACCCGCGGTTTTCGCAGCGGCAACTTCAATGCGCGCGCGCCGAGTGCTGTAGCGCTCGGGCCTGCCGATCCCGAGCAGTCCGACCAGTTTGAAATCGGCATGAAAGGCGATTTCCTCGATGGCACGCTGCGTGCAAACATCGCTGCATTCTACACGAAGTATGACGAAATTCAGCGCATAACAAACGGCGATATCGGCGGTGTCCCGGTACAGCTGCTCAGAAATGCTGCGGAAGCCACCATACCTGGTGTCGAAGTGGAGTTGACGTGGGTACCGACCGATGCTTTGACGTTGCGAGGCAGTTTTGGTTGGATCGATCCCGAATTTGACAAATTCACTGGCCTGGAATTGGATGGCGTGCCCGGGCTAACCCCCGAGGACGAAGCTCTTGCGGTACTACTGAAATTCGAACGAATTCCTGAATTCGAATACACCTTGGTGGGTGATTATCGTTGGGGTCTCGGCGGTGGAGGTGACTTGATATTTCGTGTGCAGTACGCCTACCGCGATGGATTCCCGACGGATGTGACGAATCGCCCGGAGCGTTTTATTGATGATTTCGCACTTCTCGATATGAGCTTGCGCTTTGAAAAGGATAGCCTGCGCGTGTCGCTTTGGGGACGAAATGTTGCCGAAGAAAATTACGGGGACATCATCAGTTCGGCATTCAATCAACAACAGTTCGGTGGCCAAGGT
>SMVB01287828.1_pt1 | contig 13437 bp, 12 predicted proteins | sample 2456461 | NCBI WGS metagenome assembly SMVB01 (sample SAMN11095934, study PRJNA526329) | marine sediment metagenome | biome: Marine sediment; feature: Surficial sediment; material: Deep marine sediment; isolation source: Hadal surficial sediment | place: Pacific Ocean | collected 2014-05 | depth...
AGGCCGAATCACGGATCAATTGCCAGTCGGAGGTATCCCGGAACAGGCGTGTCAGTTTCAGATGCTGTGACATGCCCTTGATGGCCAGCATGCAGTTCTGGCGCGCAACCGCCGCGACGATTGCTTTGCGCCAGTCCGGGCTGATTTCCACTTCGGTGTCGACGGTCAGGCCGAGCGAACGGGCCGGCGCAACCAGGCGTTCGACCCAATCGGACATGCGTTCGCGTGTTTCGGTATGGACCTGGCCCGGTTCCACCCCGGCTTCCGCCCGGATCGACTTCTCGTCTACGCAGCAATACACGTGCAACGTGGCCACCTGGCTGCGCTGGGCATTGAACGCCCGGGCCATCGATTCGGCCACGATCAGGGAGGATTGCTCCATGGTGGTCGGATCCAGTATGACGAAAATCTTTTTTACATCGGCCATGATTCACTCGCAATATCCCAGTCTTCATAATATCCGGGTTTGTACCATCTTGTATCGCAGCATTTGCTCAGACCCGTGATGCTGCGTGAAACTTTGCTGCGGGCGACCCGCCGTCGTGACGGCGCGGGTGCCTACGGTTCCTCGCCGCCCGCGTAGGGCGGCAACCGGCCGAGGTGTATGCCGCTGTCGACGATCAGCGTCTCGCCGGTGATCAGCCTCGAGCCTGCACCGATCAGGAACCAGATGAGCGTCTCGGCAATATCCTCGGCTGTCGCAACTTCACGCAGCGGCAGGGTCGCGGCCGTCGTTTCGAGCATGGCCTCGTACTGCTCGTCGCCGAGCCCGCCCTTCAGCCAGCGCGTCTGGATCATACCCGGCACGACGGCGTTGATGCGGATCTCCGGGCCGAGTACATGGGCCAGGGACTTCGTCATCAGGTTCAGCGCGGCCTTCGAGGCGGCATAGGGTATCGATGAGGCGATGCCGGTTACCCCGCCGATCGATGAGTCGTTGACGATCGCGCCGCGGCCGAGTTTGCGCATGTGCGGCTCGACCGCGCGAACCATCTGGTAAGCGCCGACGACATTGACGGCGTAGATGTTCAGGAAGTCGTCCTTGTCGACGCCATCCAGATTCGGGAACGGGTTGAACTTCGTGCGCGCCGCGTTATTGATCAGGTAATCGATACGGCCCCACTTGTCGATCGCTTCTTGCACCATGCGTTTACAGTCGGCGTCTTCGGATACGTCGGCCCGGACCGTGATGGCCTCGACGCCTTTCTCGCGGCAGGTCGCGGCGGTCGCTTCTGCCTCATCGTGACTGCGGGTGTAATTGATGACGACATTAATGCCGCGTTCGGCCAGCAAGATGGCGGCGGCGGCGCCCACGCCGGTCGCCGACCCCGTGATAATCGCGACCTTTCCTGTTAACTCGGGCATCGTTCCTTCCTGATTTTAACGTTTCGATAGTCAGCGGCCAGGCGTATTGTCATCGGCGCACGAGACAAACTGCTGACAAATTTATGATTTTACCGTGGGGTCTTTGAGTGGCGGGTTGCTCGCGGCAAACGGCCGGATCTGCTCGGCGGCGGGATTATAACCCCAAACGGGCGCAAGGGAGGCGGCCGGGACGGGCCTCGTCGCGCCTTCCGGGAGCCGGCCCGGGCGGGTGCAGCAGGCGGACGGTTTCAGTCTCGCATGGCTTGATGGTACTGCCCGCTATACTGATAAATGCTATGGTTCGCGGTCGGAACGGCTGCGACTCGCCCAGAACAATCAGAATCGAACGGAGATAATATAGATGGCTTTCAAAGACATGCGCGATTTTCTTCGCATGCTGGAGGAGAAGGGTCAGCTCAAGCAGGTCGACATCCCTCTGAATGTCGAGCGCGGTAACAATGAACTTCAAAGCCTGATGCGGCACCTGGCCGAGATCGACGGGCCTGGCCTGATTCTGAGAAACCTGATCGGTTACAACACGCCTGACATACCGGTTATCTTCAATCCGTTCGGGACGCGCGAGCGCACGGCGCTGACCCTCGGCGAGTCCGATCCGCTCGAGGCAAAGAAAAAGCACGCGGCCGTGCTGTCAGACGAATCATCCTGGCACAAGCCGGTGCTCGTCGACCGGGCCGACGCGGTATGCAAACAGAATGTTATTGCCAAGGAAGATATTTCTCTCGACAAGCAGTTGCCGACGATGTGGTTCGGCAAGGAAGGCGCGTCCTATATCTGCGGCGGAGTAGTCGTCAGCGAAGACCCGGAGACGGGCGAGCGCAACGTCGGCTGGTACCGGCTGACCCAGTTCTTCAATGCCGATCACCCGACCGGCGGTTCGTATTCCGAGGAGCGGCAGAAAAAACAGTTGTCGATTTTCGCCTTCTGGAATCCGCCGATGAGCCATATCGGCCTGCACCTGGCCAAGGCGCGCGCGCTGGGCAAGCCGCTGAAGATTGCGGTGGCAGTCATGTGCGATCCGGCCATTCACCTGGCCGCGTGTACCGCGATCCCGGCGGGTCATGACGAGTACGCGTTCGCCGGCGGTCTGCGCGGCGCGCCCGTCGAACTGGTCAAGGCGGAGACATCTGATCTTGAAGTTCCGGCCTGCGCCGAATGGGTTATCGAGTGCACGATCCCGCCGGACGCGGACGACGAGACCATCGGCTGGCACTCCAACTCCGTCGGTTACTACGACAAGGTGCAGACCTTCCCTGCGATCGACGTCGATTGCATCACGCATCGGGACAAGCCGTACTGGTACGGCACGATGGAGATGATGCCGCCGTTCGATCACAACTACATCGGCCTGATGCCGGTCGAGGGCGAGGTGCTTGCCGACCTGCAGGCAAAAATTCCGGAGGTCAAGGACGTTGTCGTGACGCCGAACATGACCTACATCGTGCAATTGACCGTCGATGGCGCCAGAAAGCCGCATCCGTATTTCGGCAAGTTTATCCTGAACGCCGTCTGGGGTGCGCAGGGGCGCTGGGGTCGGGTTGCGAAGATCGTCATCGTCGTCGGTCCGGATGTCGACCCGTACGATCTGAATTCGGTCGAGTGGGCGATACAGACCCGCGTTCAGCCCTACAGCGACATCATCATCAACCAGTCCGCGCAGGCGATGATCCTCGACCCGTCGGCGCCGAAAGGCCCGCATGGCTTCGCTGTCAAATCCGAGCAGATGGGCATCGATGCGCTGATCAAGGTGCCGGAGCGTTTCGACGACTACGCCGAGGTCAGCCAGGCCGATCCGGAGAAGGTCAAGCAGATTGCCGAGAAGATGCAGGCGATCCTTGGCTGACATCACGGTTGATGGGGGACGGTAATTTGAGGCATCGACGTGAAGTCGGCGCGGAGTCGACCTGAGGCAAAGGATACTTGGCCAGAATCTGCATCTACGGGGTTGGCGCGATCGGCGGCCTGCTGGCAGCGCGCCTCGCGCTGGCCGGCGAGCAGGTCACCGGCATTGCCCGCGGCGCACAACTCGATGCCATCCGCGAGCAGGGTCTGACGCTGGTCGCCGACGGCGAGCGCCGCACCGCGCGGTTCTCCTGCGTCGACTCGCCGGCCGAGGCCGGCATTCAGGACTTCGTACTACTAACCCTGAAATCGCATGCATTACCCGGGATCGTCCAGTCCATCGGGCCGTTGCTGGGCCCGGATACCACCGTCGTTACCGCGTGCAATGGCCTGCCGTGGTGGTATTTCTACGGCGCCTCGACCGACGGCCGGGACGAGACGCTGGAGAGTGTTGATCCGGGCGGCCGACTGTGGTGTACCATCGGTCCGGAGCGGGCGCTCGGCTGTGTCGTGTATCCGGCGGCCCGGGTTATCGAACCGGGTGTCGTCGCACACGTGTTTGGCGATCGTTTCTCGCTCGGTGAACCGGTGGTCGATGCGGTCGGCCCGCGCAGCATCGAGCTTGCGAATATTCTTGCGGGCGCCGGGTTCGATGCGCCGCTCGCCGGGGATATCCGCGCCGAGATCTGGCTGAAGCTGGTCGCGAACGCGGCGTACAATCCGGTCAGCATCCTGACCGGCGGCACGATCGGCAAGATGCTGGACGATCCGGCGGTGAGCGGCCTGCTGCAGGCGATGATGAACGAGTCGGTCACCGTCGCCGCCGCGCTGGGCGTGACACTGCCGCTCGAACCCGCGCAGCTGCTGGCGGCGACGCGCCCGTTCGGCGCGCACCGGACTTCGATGCTCCAGGATCTCGATGCCGGGCGGAGCGTCGAACTCGACCCGATCGTGTTCGCGATCACCGAGCTGGCCCGGCGTTATGGACTGGCGACGCCGCTGCTCGATAGCATTGCCGCGCTGGCCGCGCAGCGGGCCCGGCTGGTCGGATGTTATTGATCGTTTCGTATGGCGCGGCGGCTGAACTCTTTTATTATTGATGCCCTATGGGACTGACTCTGCAGCAAAAAATCATCGCGCGCGCTTCCGGCCGCGACCAGGTCACGCCCGGCGAGATCGTCACCTGTCAGGTGGACCTCGCATTGCTGCTCGATTCCGGTGGCCCCCGCCGTATCTGGCCGCGGCTCCGGGAACTGGGCGTAGGGGTCTGGGACCCGGACAAGATCGTCGTCGTTACCGACCACTTCACGCCGGCCGTCGATGCGGCGTCGGCCGCCATCCTGAAGCTGACCCGCGAATTCGTCGCGGCATACCGGATCCCGCGTTTTTTCGATATGCAGGGCATCGGCCATGTCATTCTCGCCGAGCACGGGCTCGCACAGCCCGGCATGTTCATGGTCGGCGGTGATTCGCATTCGAGCAACGGCGGTGCGTTCGGGTGTTACATGGCCGGCTTCGGTGCGATCGAGATGACCGGCGTCGTCGTGACCGGCGAGATCTGGATGCAGGTGCCGGAGACCATCCGTGTGAACTGGTTCGGTGCGTTCGGCACCGGCGTCGTCGCCAAGGACATCATGCTGTTCCTGTGTCGCGAGTTGGGTATCGATAACGCGTCCCGGGTCATCGAGTATGGTGGCGACACGGTCGAGGCGATGTCGATGAGCGAACGCGTCGTCCTGACGAACATGGCGGCCGAACTCGGCGCCGAGACCGGCATCATCGAGCCGGATGAGACGACGCTGGAATCGATCCGCGCCGGCGGGCAGGAACCTGCGGCCGATGCGCTGAACTGGCGCAGTGACGCGGACGCACAATATCTCGTCACCCACGTATTCGACGCGGCTGTGCTTGCACCACAGATTGCCGCGCCGCATTCGCCGGAGAACTCCGGCGCGGTGGGTGATTACCTGAACGTGGCGATCGACCAGGCGTACATCGGCGCCTGTGTCGGCGCGAAGCTGACGGACCTGCGGATGGCAGCGGAGGTTCTGACCGGCAGGAAGGTCGCGGCTGGCACGCGCCTGTTGATCGCTCCGGCGTCGCAGAAAGTCATCCGCGATGCCGCGGCCGACGGCACGCTGCAGACCCTCACCGCGGCCGGCGCCTACTTGTTGCCCACCGGCTGTGGCGCCTGCGCCGCGCTGGGCGCCGGGATTCTGGCCGAGGAGGAGGTCTGCATCTCGTCGACGAATCGTAACTTCAGGGGCCGCATGGGCGCGAATTCAGCGCAGGTATATCTCGGCTCGCCGTATTCGGTGGCGGCCGCGGCGGTCGCGGGCCGGATCACCGATCCGCGCGAGTTCTTGTCATGAGCCGGGGCAGGGCATGGATCTTCGGCGACGGCGTCAACACCGATGTTATGGCGCCCGGTCTCTACTTCAAGTCGTCGATGGAAGAGATGGCCAGGCATTGCATGGAGGCGATTGCTCCGGACTTCGCGCCGAACGTCGCCGCCGGCGACATCGTCGTTGCCGGCCGCAACTTCGGGATCGGCTCGGCCCGCGAGCAGGCCGCGATGGCCCTGCAGCACCTCGGTATCGGTGCGATTCTGGCGCAGTCGTACGGACGAATTTTTTACCGCAATGCGTTGAACTTCGGCATACCCACATTGATTTTCCCCGCGTCTGGGGAAATCAATGCGGGTGACGAGTTGCAGGTGGACTCGGTGGCTGGTGTCGTCGAGAATCTGACCACCGGCCACCGTTATCAGGTTGCGGGCCTGCCCGCGCACCTGATGGCGATGGTCAGTGCCGGCGGTCTCATGCCCTGGCTTAAACACAGAATAGCGAATAAGGATATATAGAAATGTCTCACGCAACGCACTTGCGCGAACTCCTGACCGGCCCGGCATTCATCGCGCCCGGCGTGTATGATGCCCTGACCGCGCTGCAGGTGCAACAGGCTGGTTTCGCCTGTGCCTACCTGAGCGGTGCGAGCGTCGCGTTCACGCGGCTCGGCTGTCCGGACATCGGGCTGACGACCATGACCGAGGTTGCCAGTACGATCAGCAACATCCGCGAGCGCATCGACATTCCGCTGATCGTCGACGGCGACACCGGCTTCGGCAATGCGCTGAATGTTCAGCGCACCGTGAAGCTGTTCGAGCGCATGGGCGCTTCGGGTATTCAACTGGAGGACCAGACCCTGCCGAAGCGTTGCGGTCACCTCGATGGCAAGACGCTGGTGTCCGTCGGCGAGATGGTCGGCAAGATTCACGCGGCGCAGGATGCGCGAGAGAATCCGGACATGCTTATCGTGGCTCGCACCGACGCGATCACGGTTTGCGGTCTGGACGAGGCGCTGGACCGGGGCGCGGCATTCATCGAGGCTGGCGCCGACGTTCTGTTTATCGAGTCGCCGCTCGACGATGTGCAGCTGGCGCGCGTCGGCGAGACGCTCGGGCCGCAGATCCCGCTGCTGGTGAACATGGTCGAGGGGGGCAAGACGCCTCTGCACAGTGTCGACGAGTTGGGTGCGCTCGGCTTTCAGGTCGTCATCTTCCCGGGTGCCATGGTCCGGGTGCTGAGTCGTGCCGCAGCCGGTTACCTCGACGCGCTGATGCGCGACGGTTCGACCGCCGGGATCATCGACCGGATGTTCAACTTCAACGAGGTCAACGAGCTCATCGGCACGGCTGCGATGCTGGTGGCCGGTGACAAATATGCAGATAAATAAATAGTGTTTAATCAATTAATTAAAGGATATTTAGAAAGTGAATTATCTTGATGAATCCACGAGCCTTTTGCCCGGTCCACTGACCGGTGCACAGGTCGGGGCTTTCCGCCGCGACGGCTACGTCATCGTGCCGGGACTATACGATGCGGCCGAGGTGGCCGACCTCGTCGACTGGGCCCGGGCGATTCACGACTGGCCCGAGACTCCGGGGAAATTCATGATGTATTTCGAGGAGAGCTGCGACGAGCCGGGCAAGCGACTGCTCAATCGCATCGAGAATGTGCCGCCGTATCACGCGGGTCTGGCGCGGCTGGCGGCCGGGCCGAAGATGCAAGGCGCCTGCGCCCAGTTGTTCGGTGAGCCCGCCGTGCTGTTCAAGGACAAGATCAACTACAAACTGCCCGGCGGCGGCGGCTTCGCGCCGCATCAGGACGTGCAGGCCGGCTGGGCGCGTTATGCGCAGCTGCATATTACGTCGCTGGTGACGATCGACCGGACCACGATCGAGAACGGTTGCCTCGAAATAGCGCGCGGGTTCCGCGGCCAGGACCTGATTGGTGACGAGTGGACGCCGCTGACCGACGAGAGCCTCGCCGGCATCGAGTTCGTGCCGGTTGAGTCCGAACCTGGCGATGTCGTGTTTTTCGATTCGTTCATTCCCCACCAGTCGGCTCCGAATCGCAGCGCCGCGCCGCGGCGGGTTCTGTATTATACCTATAATAAGGCCAGCGAGGGCGATCACCTCGCGCAGTACTATGCTGACAAACGCGCCAGCTATCCGCCCGATATCGAGCGTGAAGCAGGCAAGGAATATCATTACCGCGTTTAAGTAAGGTGTCTGACACCTTTTCCGGATACCTTTTCCCTGACGGACACCTTATGAAAAAAACCACGCAGTTCCGGCGCCTGCTCGCCGGTGACGAACTCGAGTTTTTGCTCGAAGCGCACAATGGCATCAGCGCCAAGATCGGAGAGGAGGCTGGCTTCAAGGGCCTGTGGGCCGGCGGCCTGTGCATGTCGGCGCAGTACGGCGTACGCGACAGCAACGAGATGAGCTGGACTCAGGTGCTCGATATGCTCGAGTTCATGGCCGATGCGACGAGTATCCCGATCCTGCTGGACGGGGATACCGGATACGGCAACTTCAATAATGTCCGGCGCCTCGTGCGCAAGCTCGAACAGCGGGGCATTGCCGCGGTTTGTATCGAGGACAAGCTGTACCCGAAGACCAATAGCTTCATCGACGGCGACAAACAGCAACTTGCCGAGATCGACGAGTTCTGCAGCCGCATTAAGGCCGGCAAGGACGCGCAGGCCGACGACGAGTTCGCGATTATCACGCGCGTCGAGGCATTCATCGCCGGCTGGGGTCTCGGCGAGGCACTGCGCCGGGCCGAGGCCTATCACGAGGCGGGTTCGGACGGCATCCTGATTCACAGCGCACTGAGCGTGCCGACCGAGATACTCGCCTTCAAGAAAGAATGGGCGGATCGCAGCCCGGTCGTCATCGTGCCGACGAAGTACTATGCGACGCCGACCGAGGTGCTTCGCGAAGCCGGGTTCTCGATTGCGATCTGGGCCAATCATATTCTGCGCGCTGCCATGGTCGCGATGAAGAATACGGCCGAAACGCTCGCGGCCGAGCAGAGCCTGCTGTCCATCGAGGACGAGATCGCGCCGGTCAGGGAGATCTTCCGCCTGCAGGGCGCATCGGAGTTGCAGGATGCCGAGGAGCGGTATCTGCCGAAGCGCGGGCAGACCACGCGTGCCGTGATTCTCGCCGCGTCACGCGGTGCGGCGCTCGGCGATCTGACCAACACACGGCCGAAAACTATGGTCGAGATTCGCGGTCAGCCGTTGCTCGGCCACATCGTCGCGGCGTACAACTCGGCCGGCATTAAGAACATCACGGTCGTCCGGGGTTACCGGCCGGAGGCGGTCGATCTGCCGGGGCTGAACTACGTCGCGAACGAGGCCTTTGCGGACAGCGGCGAGTTGATCTCGCTGAAGTGCGCGCTCGATGCCGATGTCGGCGAGTCGCGTGACGAATGCGACTTGTTCGTATCTTTCGGCGACGTGATTTTCAAGCGCTATATCGTCGACAGTCTGGCCGAGCCGGATGACGACATCGTCATCGCCGTCGATACGAACTGGTCCGAATCGGTCAATCGCGGGCGCGCGGCCGATTACGTTCGCTGCAGCGAGCCGCATTCGCGGCAGGCGTTCTATCGCAAGATCTATCTTGCGCAGGCGGGCGAAACCCTGCCGGAAGCCGACATCCACGGCGAGTGGATGGGTATCGTACGCATCGCGGCGGCGGCACTGCCCGAACTGCGTGCGCTGGTCGATGAGTTGGCGGCGGAACCCGCGAACCGGAAGATGAAGCTGCACCACCTGTTTGACGCGTGGGTGCGTCGCGGCCGGAAAATCCGCGTGACATATACGACCGGTCACTGGCTCGATGTCGACAGTCTCGATGACGTGCTCGCGGCGGGCAGCTTCGCATGATCGAGGCGGCGCGATTCGTCGGCTGTGCGCGTGCGCTCGGCTTCGACCTCTATACCGGGGTGCCGTGTTCGTACCTGAAGCCATTCATTAACTACGTCATCGACGCGGACGGTCTCGATTATATCGGTGTCGCCAACGAAGGCGATGCCGTCGCGATTGCGGCCGGCGCCGAGCTCGGCGGACGCCGCGGCGTCGTCATGCTGCAGAACTCGGGGCTCGGCAACACGGTGAATCCGCTGACCTCGCTGACGCACACCTTCAATATTCCGGTATTGGTCATCGTGACGCTGCGCGGTGAGCCCGGCGGCGCGCCGGACGAGCCGCAGCACGAGTTGATGGGGCAGATCACGGCCCGGCTGCTGGAATTGATGGAGATTCCATGGGCCTGGTTCCCGACCGAGGATGCAGACATCGAGCCCGCACTCGCACGCGCGGATGAACACCTGACCGCGCACGGACGTCCCTACGCGCTGATCATGCGCAAGGGCAGCGTGGCGCAGAATCCGCTGCAGGCCAGGCCGGATGCGCGGGCACCGGGTGCCTCTGCGGTGCCGTGCCCGGCGCCCGCGGCATCGCGCCGCGATATGCTGGGTGCCGTGCAGGCGGCGACGGGATTGCGCGATATCGTCGTCGCGACGACCGGCTACACCGGTAGGGAGCTCTGCGCACTCGACGACCGGCCAAACCAGATATACATGGCAGGTTCGATGGGTTGCGTCGCCAGCCTCGGCCTCGGCCTGGCCCTGGCACAACCGGACCGGCGCATCATTGTGCTCGACGGCGACGGCGCCGCCCTGATGCGGCTCGGCGCACTGGCGACGATAGGCTCCGAACGTCCGGCCAGGCTCGTGCATGTGCTGCTCGACAACGGCATCCATGAATCGACCGGCGGGCAGACAACCGTGTCCGTTTCGATCGATTTCACGGGCATCGCGGCCGCTTGCGGCTATCCGCAGATCGCGGCTGCCGGCACACCCGATGAATTGGCCACCTTGCTGCGCGGCGCGCCGGATAAACTGACTTTTATTTATGTGCCGATCGTACCCGGCGTTCCCGACAACTTGCCGCGACCGACATGTTCGCCATCCGAGGTTGCCGCGCGTCTGCGTGCGCACCTGGCCGCCGGGGCTTAAGTAACCAAAGATGACGGAACCACGCATGATCCTGTTGAACCCGGGCCCGGTCACGCTGACGGATCGGGTGCGCGCTGCGTTGACTGCCGGCGACTGGTGTCATCGTGAACCCGAGTTCGCAGCTCTGATGCAGGAAATCAATCGGCGCATTACGCACCTCTATGACGAACTGGCCGAAGACTTTTCGGCGGTCACGTTGACCGGTTCCGGCACCAGCGCCGTCGAAGCCATGCTCGCGAGCTTCGCGCCTGATGACGGTAAGGGTGCGACGCTGGTGCTCGCAAATGGCGTGTACGGCGAGCGTATGGCGAAGATGCTGCGGGCGCATCGCAAGCCGTGCGAATTATTGCAGAGCGAATGGACGGCAGCGATCGATCTGGACGTCGTGTCCGGTGTGCTCGACCGGCACCCGGAGCTTACCCACATCGCGACCGTGCACCACGAAACGACGACCGGCCGACTGAACGACATGGACGCGCTCGGCGCACTGTGTGTTCGGCGCGGCCTCGCCTTATTGCTCGATGGCGTCAGCAGTTTCGGTGCGGAGGCGATCAAGGCGGACGACTGGAATCTCGACGCCGTCGCGGGCACGGCAAACAAGTGCCTGCACGGCGTGCCGGGGCTGTCCTTCGTCGTCGCGCGGAACCGGCTGTGGGCACAGGCCGCGCCGCCGGTTGCTAGCGTCTATCTCGATCTCTACGGCTACTACGCCGGGCAGTATGGCACCGGTTACTCGCCGTTCACGCAGTCCGTCCAGGTTGCGTTCGCGTTGCGCGAAGCCCTGCTCGAACTCGAAGAGTCCGGCGGCTGGAGGGCGCGGCGGCGGACCTATGTCGAGCGCGCGGCCCGCATACACCGCGCCTTGATGTTGAACAGCGTTGGCATGCTGCTGCGCGAGGAAGACTGTTCCTGCGTACTGCGCACGTACCTGTTACCCGACCGCGTCGGTTACACCGAGGTCCACGACACCCTGAAGGCGGCCGGCTTCGTGATCTATGCCGGGCAGGGCGATCTTGCGCCGGACGTGTTTCGGATCGCGTACATGGGTGATATTACGGCTGCGGATCTCGATGCGTTGTGCGACGCGCTGAGCGATGCTTTCGAGCCCGCCGCATGACGCATTGTGCCGTGATCCTGGCCGCGGGCATGGGGACGCGCCTGCGCGGCGAGCTCGCAGACCGGCCAAAGGGGTTTCTTCGCCTGGGCGAACAAACCCTTGTCGAGGAGTCGATCGACCGCCTGGCCGGCGCCGGCATCGACGACATCGTGATCGTTACGGGCCATTGCGCAGAATTTTATGAACGTCTTGCAGATCAACGCAGCGGTCTCGTAAGTACGGTGCACAATGTCGAGTTCGCCCGTTCCGGCAGCATGTACTCGCTGTATTGCGCGCGCGCCGTGATTGACGCCGGCTTTTTGTTGCTCGAATCCGACTTGATTTACGAGTCGCGCGCGCTGACCATACTGCTCGCGCACCCGGCAGCCGATGTCATCTTGCTGTCCGGCCCGACCGGGGCCGGCGACGAGGTTTATGTCGAGACGCGGGGCGGCAACCTGGTCGCAATGTCGAAGGACCGGTCTGCACTCAGCGGGGTTACCGGCGAGCTGGTCGGCATGTCGCGGATTTCGGCCGGCCTGTTCGGGCGGATGCGCCGCATCGCCGAAGCTGCCTTCGCCGACTCGCTGCATTTTGACTACGAGACCGACTGCCTCGTCGCCGCCGGCGCCGAGCAGCCGATCGCGTGTCCGGTCGTCGCGGACCTGGCCTGGTCCGAGATCGACGATCCGGCGCAGCTGCAGCGCGCGCGCGAGACGGTCTATCCCGAGATCTGCCGCCGCGACGGATTACCCCGGCAGGCCGTCTGAAAGTCATCAGCAGATGGCTTTTGTGTGGGGGCCACTCCCACAAAAGCCGCGGTCGACCGTTGTAGAATAGGGGCTTCACTGGAATGGACCCGATCATGAACCGTAAACCCGCCCACCCGAACAGATCCGCCCGCGGCTATGCCGCGCTGACCCTCGTTGCCATCTCGGCTCTGGGCGTGGCGCCGCCGGCCTGGGCGTATCTCGATCCCGGTACGGGCAGCATGATCATCTCGGCTGTGGTCGGTCTGGTAGCGACTGTCGGTCTCGCGGTCAAGACCTACTGGTACAAGATCAAGGCATTCCTGCGCAAGGATGCGTCATCCCCCCGCTCGACAGCTGGGCCAGCGGCCGGCGAACGCCCGCGCGAGCCGGCAGACGAGCCGGAGCGTTCGACCGAAAGTTGAGCAAGCTTCGCCGGTTCTTCGCGCGGTGGCGCCAGTACCGCGCTTTCAAGCGACTGTCCCGCGCCGAGCGCACGATCGTCGTCTTCTCTGAGAGCCACCAGGACTGGCATCACCATGCGACTTTGATCGATGAACTGACCGGCCGGCTCGGTCGGACCATCTGTTACGTCGCGTCGGATGACGCGGATCCGGGCCTGCACCAGAATAACCCGCGTATCCTGCCATTCTGTATCGGCGCGGGTCTGTTTCGAATCCTGTTTTTCCAGGCCGTGCAGGCCGACGTCATGCTGACTCAGCTGCTCGATCTGAACAACCTCGACCTGAAGCGTTCGGTGCATCCCGTGCACTACATCTATATGTTTCATTCACTGATCAGCACGCACATGGCCGACAACGCGAATTCGTATGATCACTACGACACGATCCTGTGCGCGGGCCCACATCAGCGGGCCGAGATTCGCAAGCGCGAGGCGTTGCACGGCCTGCCCGAGAAACAACTCGTGCCACACGGTTATTATCGTCTGGAACAACTGCTCGCCGAACGCCGCGCCGCGCCGGCATGGCAG
>SMVB01402185.1_pt1 | contig 13437 bp, 13 predicted proteins | sample 2456461 | NCBI WGS metagenome assembly SMVB01 (sample SAMN11095934, study PRJNA526329) | marine sediment metagenome | biome: Marine sediment; feature: Surficial sediment; material: Deep marine sediment; isolation source: Hadal surficial sediment | place: Pacific Ocean | collected 2014-05 | depth...
CCCAGCCCAGCTCGAACATGTTGACCTGACTGAGCAACGTATACAACCCCGAAGCGCCTTGCGGGCGCTCCAAGAAGAACCCAGCGATCGACCCCGGCATCACACCGAGCGTAGCCGCATCGATTGCCGACGGCCCCTGCCGCACGAGCCAGACCAGACGATTGGCCGAACCCACCAGATCGGCGATGCCGGCGATGGCCGCGATGCGGAAGAGCCGCCCAAACTGGATCTCAATCGTGCCCAAGAGGCAGAACATCTGGACGAGCAGGGCGATAAATGCGAGGCGCAACCAGAGCATTACGGGAATCGTCACGTAACCCCAGCCGCGAAACCGGCTCATCATATCGATCTGGGCATCGATGCGCTCCGCATCGAGCTGCGATCCGAGGATGTTGCGATACACCTCTGGGGTCATGACGAACTCGTTTTCCGCCCAAGCAAGCACCGCGCTGGCGACGACGAGAAGCCCAAACAGCTGCCAGGTCCTGAGGGACCGAGTCGTGTCCCCAGTGGAGCCCGAGAGCCGTGAAACCGTGCCGTTCAGCGATTTCTCCATTGCCGCTATCTCATCACATTAGGTAAGCGGAAAACGCGACTATGCCGAAACAGCAAGATCGTCATACACACCCATCAACCGTCTGAACTCAGTCGGCCCGGTGAGCAGGTCGCGGGGGACGCCTTCCTCGATCACGCCACCCTGACCCATGACGTAGAGGTAATCCGCGTGGAGCAGTGTGCGGAGCTGATGCGACACCACCAGCACGGCATGGTCTCGCGCGTACGCCGTCAGCGTCCTCATCATCGCTCTCGCGGTCTCTACATCGGCCGTGTTCATTCCTTCATCCACAAGGAGAACAGTCGGCGCCTCGAGGAGCGCTCGCATCAATCCGATCACCTGGCGCTCGCCCGACGACAGCTTGCGACCACCCTCCCCAACGAGGGTCAGCAGTCCTGACGGAAACCGGGAGAGAAACGATGCAAGACCGAGTTCGTCGATGCGCCGCGTGACGTCATCGAGGGCGTCAACCGTTCGGCCCAGCAGCACGTTGTCGGCGATCGTGCCAGTGATGATCCTCACACCCTCAGGGAGAGCCGTCACGTGACGCCGATAGCTTTCGAGATCGATTTCACTCACCATCACATCGTCCACGCACACCTCCCCCGCCGTAATGTCGTACTTGCGCTCCAGGATTTTCACGAGCGTGCTCTTGCCCACTCCTGTAGTGCCGCACAGGGCCGTGAGGCGCCCGCACTCTATTGAGAGGGTGAGACCCTCAAATAGCCGGTCGCCCTTCGGCCACTCGAACCGTCCGTCCCGCACCGAGAGCGACCGCCGCAGCCGGAACGGCTTCGTACCAGGCGCGCTCTCCGGCTCGACGAGGAGCAGGTCCATGAGCCGCCGCGCCGCCACAGAAGCTTCCTGCACCATTAAGTGCGCCTCCACCATCCGTACGGTCGCCGGTATCATTCCCGCAAACAGCGAGTACGCGGCCATCATTTGTCCCAGGGTGATGGACCCACCAATGACGAGCATGGCTCCCGCCGTCAGCGCGGTCATGACGAGCAACCCGCCGGCCAGCTCGGCGTAAAGACCCACCCGGGCCTGCGTCTTGCCCAGCCGCGCTACGCGTTCTTGGAAGCGGCCGTAGAGCTTACCTATGAGTGCCGCGAAGACACCGCCCGAGTTGAAACTTCGAATAGCTTCGATACTGGTCAAACCGTCGATGTACGACGCCTCGACCTGGGCATAGCTCTGCATGGCCTCATGCTGCTCGGACTGAATGCGTCGGGTCACGAGGCTAAGCATCGTCACGTAGAGCGGGACAGTGGCCAGCGCAATCCAGCCGAGTTCTGGAGTCAGCACGAAGAGAAAGGTCATCGAGCCGACGACGACCAAGACGTCAACCACCGTCGAACCGACAATCCCCAGCACCGCGGCTTGAATCCTCACAGAGTCGTTCAGTCGCGCCGTGATATCCCCCGTCCGGCGCGACTCGAAGAATCGAGTCGGCAGCTTGAACAGATGGCCAACCGAGTCGGCCGCCACGGCCGTGCTGACCCTCCGATTCAGCTCGAGGAGCACCCGGCGGCGGATGTAGCCGACACCAGCCCGAAGGACCTGTACACCGAGCAAGAAGATGCCGGTGGCGACGACCGCCGAGGCGCGGCGCTCCGGGATGAAGCGGTCGATCAATAGCTGAACGAAGACCGCCGTAAGTAACCCAAGTACGGTGTATGCGACCCCGAGAAAGACGGACTGCGCAACCCACGCCCCCTGGCGACGAAAATAGGAGACGATCCATCGCACCCAGTGTGGCGCCGGCGAGTGGTGCAGCTCCTTGGTCGGTGACAGCAGCAGCACCGATCGCGTGACCCAGATCGCGAGGAAGTCGTTGCGGCACATCCGGACGATGCCCCGCGCCGGATCGCCCAGCAGCACCCCCTTATGGCCGACTCGATACACAACCACGTAGTGCGGCAGGATCCCGTCCATGACCACGTGAGCGACGCACGGCAACGCCACCGTCCCCAGTTCGTCGTAGTCACCGCTGGCTCCGCTCGCCCGAAACCCAAGCCGCTCCGCCGCGCGGAGCAACGCAAGCAATGTTGTCCCGTTCGTATCGGTAAAGGCAAGCTCTCTCACCGCGACGAGACTCGTATTCCCGCCCCAAAACTTGAGCACGCTCAAGAGCGCGGCAGGCCCGCAGTCGGTCCGATCGTATTGCCGCACGACCGGGTAGCGGCGCCTGAGCAAGCTGCGCAGCACGCTGTTCAGCGTGAGTCTGGCCACGACGTTCCTTTACCCCCTACCGGCGCCGCCGACTCGATTGGGTTGCCGGAAGCCCGCCGCGCGTCGCCGCCTGTGATGCGTAAGAAGATGTCCTCCAGGCTCTCACTGGGCGTGCGGCCGAACTGTTGACGGAGGTCGTCCAACGTCCCCTCAGCGATGAGCCGGCCGTGGTGAATCACCGCCAACCGATCTGCGAGGCGCTCGGCGATCTCCATGATGTGGGTCGTGAAGAACACGAGCTTCCCGGCATCCCGCGCGTCGAGCATGTAGTCCTTGACGAGGCGCGCGCTGGCGGCGTCGAGTGACCCCGTTGGCTCATCGAACAGCAGAATGTCGGGGTCGGGCACCAGCGCAGCGAGAAACGCGATCTTCTTCTTCATGCCCAGAGAGTAGGTCTTGATGAGCGTGTCGGCGTCGCCGCCCAGCTCCAGACGCTCCAGTTGTTCGTCGATCCAATCACGGCGGGACGCGTCTACGCCGTACAATTCCGCGATGAAGAGGAGAAACTCGCGTCCCGTGAGATAGTCGTACAGCACCGGCTGCTCGGCCATATAGCCGACTGCTCGACGGACCTCGTGAATCTCCGGCGAGTTCACGTGTACGCCGTTGATGCGGACGTCCCCCGCCGTCGGGTTCTTGTGGCCTACGATCGTGTGAATAGTCGTCGTCTTTCCCGCGCCGTTCGGCCCGAGGAAGCAGAACACCTCACCCGAACGCACCGTGAGGCTCAGGTCGCACACAGCGACCTTGTCCCCGTAGGATTTCGTCAGGTGGTCGATCTCGATGCATGGGGTCATATGCGTCATAATTCCATCCGTGGGAACCGGTGGAGCGCCCACCACGTCACTGCGGAGAACGTGGCGACCAGCGTAAGAACAACAAAGGTGATGAAACCGGCGTAGCTTGCGCCATCCATTCTTCCCAGTCCGTATTGCACATGCGCGACGCCCACGAGCCCCAACGACACGGCGCATGTGCCCACGTACAGATACTTGGCCACGGGTGCGGCGCCGGACAGGAATGTGGCCCGACGTTGGAGGTCAGGTAGCAGGAACCCCAGCGCCGAAGCCCCAAAGGTCCATATCAATGCACTGCCGATGGCGTACCCCAGCGCCGCGACTAGGGTAATCTGGCGAAGGCCGGCGATCTGAGCCGCGGCGAACAGAATCAGCGCGTGCGCAACCGCATGCGTCAGGACGTAGATGCCGTTTGCGAGCCCCTTTCGCACAAAGAGCTGCCCGCCCGCCAGCACCGGACGCAGCACTCCCAGCTGCGAACCCTCGAGGCCGAGGCAATTGAGGCCGCGCAACATGGCGAGTCCGGCAACCACTCCGAGGAGCACGACAACGAGCAAGGCGGTCGAGTGCTCCGGTTGCAGCGCGCCGCGGTGACGCAGCAGGGCAATCAGCACCACGGCGCCGACTTCCACATAGAACACAAACCACTGCTCACTGAAGTAGCTGCGCGGCTCTCTGGCATAGGGTGCTACCACGTCCTTGCGCCAAAACGGCCTCACGGCCGGCCACCGACCCCTGCCGGCGCGCAATCCGTCGAACAGGCTCGAGTAGCGTCGACTGGTCGGCGCATCCAGATCGATCGGGAGTTCGAGGTGCGCCACCGCTGCCCAGGCGGGCACAGCCCGCAGCGCCAACCGGGTCGCCAGGCCCAGAGCGACAATCCAACCGAGTAGGGCGAGCCACCGTCCCTCGTCGATCGCGAAAGTCGCGCCGAGAGGTGCCAGGCCAAAATAGAGGGCGCGCTGGGCTATTTCACCAAAGGCTTCGAACAGCTCAGGAGCGCGTTCCGCCATGGTGGTGACACCCGCAGTGAGGAGCACGAAGGTGCCGAGAAAGATGGCGGCGCCGCCGTTGAGGACAGTCTTCGCACGACGGGCGACGTTGGGCCGACGAGTCCAGCTGCGACACCCAGAAGCTACCGCAACGCCGAGCACCAGCAGATACACCGAGGTTGTCGCCAAGTGGACGGGAATCCCAATCCACGGCGACTCGAGTAGACTGGCGATGGCACGACCGTAAAAGAGATAGAAGAATGACACCAGGTAAGCCACGCCCAGGAGCAATACTGAAACGAGCCGGTAGAGCGCCAAGAGCGGCATGACACTCGGATGCGACATCAGCGGCTCTGGCCCGCGCCGCACGACGAACACCTTCGAGAGGATCGGCGGTACAAAGGCGACGAACGCGAGTGCCAGCGCAAGATGCGCAGCCGCGAAGATCCCTTCCAACACGCCGGAGCCGGGTAGCATCCGAGGCCCAGCGCCCTGGGTCACTGTTGGTATCACCGCCGGAATGGCCACGATGATCAAAATGGCCATCAGTTTACCCGAGAGCGTGTGCACCACTTCGTGATACAGCGCCCGGCGGCCCATCTTCCACTTCCACCGTGCAAGGGTCAGCAACATGAGCATATTGTCACGCCAGTTTCCCATCGCGTCGAACAGACCTCCTCACCAGGGTGTGATGGCGGCTAGGGAAGGAACCGGTTGCACAGTGCCACAGGCTTTGCGGGCGCAAGCGGGACCCCTCGAATCCGAATCGACGAACCTGAGGAGCCCCACTTGACCGACTGAACGGTGGAACTCGGACACCCGCACAATGGCTACCCCAAGCTCCTCCGTTGGGTTAGCCGAGGCAAGCGGCCCAACCCGTCGCCAAGCCGTACAGGGCAAGCTTGGAGATCGGCTCGGGGCTCATGAGGACCGCTACGGTGACTACCCCGGTGAGGCCACAGATAAATCCGTGCCAAAAGCCTCCGCCTTCGAGTTGCTGCGCCCGCTCGAGTGTCAAAACCTTCATCAGTTATTCCTCCATGATCTCAAATATTGTGCCGAGGAGCCAATGACTCCTGTTAGCCCACGGCGGCCTCGATTAGGCACACCCCGATGGCCTTGCTGAAGAGATATCCCCCCAGCAGGGGACTGAAGGCGACGCCGACGCCAAGCGTCACTCCCATGGCGAAGCCACACCAAAAACCTCCTCCTCCCTCTATATCCGTCATCTGATCAAAGCTGAGCTTATCCATCACTACCTCCTATTCGACATTATTGATGCAGACCTACACCAGTTATTCCTCCATGATCTGCACATTGTGACGAGGAGCCAACGACTCCTCTTAAAGCCGGGGCTGCCTCGATCAGACACACCCCAATGGCAAACCTGTGAGATATTTCACCAGTAGGCGCCTGAAGAGACTCCCGAAGTCAGACCACACGTCCATCGCTATGGCACACCCGAAGAGACCTCCTCCCTCGATATCCGTCATCCGGTCAGAGCTGAGCTTATGCATCACTACCTCCTATTTCACATTATTGATGTTGTGTGATTGTGCGGCGACGGGAGAGACTGTTGGACGCAGCACCGGCTGTTCGGCCCCACACGTTGCCGCCTGGGGCGTCGCGCACACCGGTCCATCCCCCATGTGACCAGGCTCGATCAACAGTTCCAATTTCGTCTCACCAAGCCATTTCCCCGCCAACTTGCCGGTCGCGTCGAACAGAAACAGCGCGGGCGTCATCACGGCCCCGAAGTGGTCCGCAAAGACGTCTCGGTCGACCGTTCCCCACGTCACGTGCTCCGAGCGCGCAAGATGCGGCCACCGACTCTCAATGGCGGCCACGTTCAACGAGTCCTCCGTCGTGAGCAGTAACAACTCCGTGCCCGCCAGCCGGTCGAGCTGTGGGTCGAGCGTGTCGAACTCGTAGGTGCAGTGCGGGCACCGGCTGTGAAAGAGAATCAGCAGTGTGCGGCCCCGCGGGTTGGGATGAAACGTCGTCTGCCCCCGCGCCGTCGCGAATGCAAACGACGGTGCGGTGGAGCCAAGCGGTAACACCTCCTGCCGCGAGGCCACCGCCACCACCCAACTCCCCGCGAGCACGACGGCCGCTAGGAATACGAACGCCACAGACTTTTTCACCATGATCCGACGAGACAGACGCCTCGGTAAAGGACGTAGCAAGGCTACGACAGGTCGTTCAACAGTTCGTCAACAGGCAGGACCGCGCCTCGTATCACCCCGGAAAGACGTGAGGCTACGCCGGCTCGCTAGCCGCCGGCTTCCACAGACGGTACTTTCAGACCGACCCCTCAAAGTCCCGGGCGTGTTCCCGCCCGAACCGCGACTCTTTGCGTAGCGACACAACAGGGTGGATTGGACGCATGGCCGAGAACATCGATCGACTGACAGCAGCGCTTTCCGACCGCTACGCCATCGAGCACGAGATCGGAGCCGGCGGAATGGCGACGGTGTATCTCGCCCAGGACCTCAAACACGACCGCAAGGTCGCGGTGAAGGTTCTGCGGCCGGAACTGGCCGCCGTCGTGGGCGCCGAGCGCTTCCTGCATGAGATCAAGCTCACCGCCAACCTCCAGCATCCCCACATCCTCGCGTTGCACGATTCCGGCGAGGCCGACGGGTTGGTCTTCTACGTGATGCCGTTTGTGGAGGGCGAATCGCTGCGCGACAAGCTCAATCGCGAGAAACAACTCTCCATCGAGGAGACCATCGAGATCACCAAAGGCGTTGCAAGCGCATTGGACTACGCCCACCGCCACGACGTGATCCATCGCGACATCAAGCCCGAGAACATCTTGTTGCAAGACGGCCAACCGGTGGTGGCCGATTTTGGGATAGCGCTAGCCGTGTCCGCCGCGAGCGGGACACGTCTCACCGAAACGGGCCTGTCGCTTGGCACGCCCCATTACATGAGTCCCGAGCAGGCGATGGGCGACCGCGAGCTGGATGCCCGCAGCGATGTGTACTCCTTGGCGTGCGTGACGTACGAGATGCTGGTGGGCGAACCGCCGTATACGGGACCCACGGCCCAGGCAATCGTCGCGAAGCTCATCACAGAGAAGCCGCAACACATCACCCTGCATCGGGACACGGTGCCGGCGCACATCGATGCCGCCGTACAGAAGGCGCTGGCGAAGCTGCCTGCCGATCGGTTCGACACCGCCGCGCACTTCGCGGAGGCGGTGTCTACAGCGACCGCCGGTCCTGCACCGGTAACGACCGAGTCCCTACAACCCTCGACACTGACCATTCGGGTGCCGGTTGCGCTTCAGACCGCCACCCGGTTGGCCAAGGGCCGGGGCTTGCCGTGGGCGCTCGTGGCGCTGCTGGCGATGTCCGTGGGGATATTGGTGCCGAGGCTCGGGCGCGACAGCGCTTCGGCTTCGTCGAATCCGGTGCGGTTTTCGGTGACTCTTCCGACCGAGGGGCCGATCGCGGGTTTGCCCGGCGTGCTTTTAACGAGGGACGGCACGGCGTTGTTGTTGGAGGCTACCCGTAACGACACGACCCGGCTGTATATCCGCTACATGAATCGACAGGAGATCGTGCCTGTTGCGGGGACTGAAGGTATAGAACGGGGCCCGTTTCTGTCCCCCAACGGTCGCTGGATAGCGTTTGGAGCCGACACCAAGCTCAAAAAGGTTTCCATCGACGGCGGAACGCCCCACGAACTCGCCGACGCCTCTGGGTTAGTGGGCGGGAGTTGGGGCGCCAGCGATACACTTGTTTACTCTCCCTCATACAACGGTGGCTTGTGGCAGGTGGGTGCGGACGGAGGGACACCGGTGGAGCTGACCACGCCGGACCGTGCTCAGGGGGAGCTGGGCCACTGGTGGCCACAGATCCTTCCCGGCGGCAAGGACGTGCTGTTCACGAATTTTTCGACGCCCATCGATCGGGCGCGCATTTCCGTGTTGTCACTGGAAACAGGCGTGCAGAAGGACTTGGTGCCCGGCGCCATCTTCGGGCGCTACCTGCCGACGGGGCATCTCGTATTTGTGCGTTCGCAGACATTGATGGCGGTGCCGTTTGACGTCTCGCGATTGGAAGTGACGGGAACGGCCGTGCCGGTCGTGGAGGACGTGGCGATGGGTCCGGAAGAGGGCAGCGCGGGGATTGCCTTCTCCGATAACGGCATCATGGCATACATCCCGGCCTCCGTTTGGAATGCAAAAAGTCTTCTCCTGTGGGTGGATCGTGCCGGGAACGAAGAACTCCTCATCGAAACCCCCGATCTCTACGAGTCGCCGCAACTGTCGCCCGACGGCCGACGATTGGCCTATACGATTATTGACCGAGGCAGCCGGGACGTGGTGATACGTGACCTCGCCCGTGGTGTTTCTACGCCATTGGCGCGGGGCGATGCCGCCGAGTTCGGCCCGCTTTGGACCCCGGACGGCGAACGCGTTATTTACCAGTCGGATCGACCTCCCTACGACATTTTTTGGAGGGACAGTGACGCGCTTGGTCCCGAGGTGCCCCTCCTCCAAAACGAGTACGACAATCACGCGTCTTCGGTCTCGCCGGACGGGGAGATCTTGGCGTACGTGGAAAACAACGCCGAAACTCAAGGGGACATTTGGTTACTCCCGTTGGAGGGGGGCGATCCCGAAATCTACAGAAAGACCGAATTCAGCGAATTGGCTCCCGCCTTCTCGCCCGACGGGCGCTGGATTGCCTACTCGTCGAATGAATCCGGTCGTTTCGAGGTGTACGTGCAGTCGTACCCGGATCCCGCCGAGGCCCGGCAGCGAGTTTCCGCCGACGGCGGCACCGAGCCGCTGTGGGCACGTGACGGAAGAGAGCTTTTCTACCGAAACGGTAAGAAAATGATGGCCGCGTCATTCGACACGGCTTCGGGCTCTCCAGGAACTCCGTCGGTGCTGTTCGAGAGGCGATATTTGCTCGATCAAAACGGGCGGGGTTACGACCTCGCGTTGGATGGCCGTTTCATCATGGTCCGAACACCAGATGAATCCCTGCCCAGACAAATCAATGTCGTGCTCAACTGGTTTGAGGAGTTAAGGGAAAAAATGAACGGACGCTAAGAAGCTCCCAACCACCGCCACTTCTCTCGAGCTTTCGATTCGAGGCCCTCGTCACAAAGCACTTCGTTCACGGACCTCCTCGGAGGTGAGGCCATACAGAGGTGGGGTGTCCGAGGGGGCTCGAACACGAATTCACGCCTTTCGCCCAAGGAGGTCTCCAACATGGTGGACAAGATCGTGCGAACCGAGCGGTTGGAACTGATCGATCGGCACGGTCGCCTCCGTGCAGTGCTGGCCTGTGAGGAAGATTCGGACGTTCCCTCCTTGGCATTTCTCGATGCCGATGGCAAGACGCGCGTCATCGTCGGGATCTCGTGGAACCAGATGCCGCAGATCCAGCTTTCCGCACCGGACGGTACAGCCCGCGTTGCACTTGTGGTGCGGCCAGATGGCATGGGGTTGGTGGTTGTCATGGACGAACAGCAGCGCTCGAAGACCATCACGGCAACCGACACATAGGAGCCTGGATTTGTGTCCGGATTCTGCAATGTATGAGGGAACTGGCGCCGATTGCAGATTGAAAATTTTAAATCGCAAATTGCAAATCGTCAATTTGCAATCGTCACTCCAACGGCCCCGCTCCCCGAATGGCGATTGCTCGATCCTCATGACCCGCTATCGTGTTCCGCTGCACGAGGAACTCACCTGTCCGACCGTCTTCCAGCGTCAAGCTGTAACGCTCGCCGGCCGTGAGGCTCTTCAGGTGTTCCGTGGTCTTGCTTTCCTCGCGAGATTACGTGAGCTGCAAGCAACTCGCCGCGTCTGAGTCGTTCGACTTGACGTATTCTATATGATCAGAGACTCGTAAACGGCACGCTAGTTGGTCTCAAAGGTGTGTTGCAGATTACGGGCTCACCGCTACATTCGAACCAATCCGCAATCAAGAGGAGCACACATGGGTCTCGCAGCGACGTTGTTGCCGGAATTCGATCACGAGATGGCGAATACTCGAAAATGCATCGAGCGGGTCCCCGAAGACAAGCTCGATTGGAAACCGCACGACAAGTCGATGTCGTTGAGGGAGATCACCACGCACTTGGCGAACCTCCTCAGTTGGACGATGTTGATGATCGAGCAGGACAGCTTCGACGTGGCGCCGCCGGGCGAAGATCCTCCACGTGTCGATCCCGCCGACTCCTTGGAAAGCGCGTTGGCCATGTTCGACAAGAATGTTGCAGCGGCGCGTGCGGCCATGGAGGGCGCGAGCGACGAACTCTTACTGGCACCCTGGACGCTGCTCATGGGTGGGAACGAGGTGTTCAAGATGCCGCGAGTCGCCGTGTTTCGCACCATGATCATGAACCACATGATCCATCATCGCGCACAACTCGGTGTCTACCTCCGGCTCAACGATGTGGCGGTGCCCGCGATGTACGGGCCGACGGCCGACGAAAGCGGTATGTAGAGGGTACGGCGCAGCGCGACGGGCCTTGGGCCAGGAGCGGGGAGCAGGGAGCAGGGAGCGGGGGTGGCGATTTCAGAATGCAGATCGGCGATTGCAGATTGCAAATTGGTTGGCCGTTAGATCTCCGGATGACATCCAATGAGTGATCTGCCGGTTGCCTACGGGTGCTTTTCGCCCGACGAAACTCGCGGCCTTAATGCCCGACCCGGCATACGGCATCCCCGCGAGCGCCGCGCCGACCAGCGCCAATACGAAAATCAGTTTGACAAGTCGCGTCATGGCTCAACCCGGTTTTCGGTGGACCGATCCCAATCTGCAATCGCTTAGCGCCCCGACGTTCTCCGCGGTGACCTGCATTCCACCCACTCGAGTGGCTCCCCGGTGCGCTGGCTGATCGGCAGTGTCGCTCTTTCGCGGCTCATACGTTCGGGATCTTCCGACGCCATATAGGCCAACATCGCCGCCAGCGTTGCGTTTTCCTTCAAGTCGTCGAACACGATCTTGTCGTACGTGTCGCGGTTGGTGTGCCAGGTGTATTGGCGATATTCGTCGTACGGTGACTGCAATCGAAATGCCGGGACTCCGGCGCACAGGAACGAAATGTGGTCGCTGCCACGATTGGCTTGCGGGCCGGGGAAGTCGAGCGTGATGTGTTCGGAAATCTCGGTGGGGACGACGGCCATCCAGCGACGGAAGTGGTCACCAGCGTTCAAGAATCCTTGCCCCTCGATGATCTCGAAACGCCATGTGCCGTTGTCTTGATTGAGCATGAGTTGCATTCCTTCTATCACCTCGGGGTGGTCTTCACGGAACGACCCCGAACCAATGAGCCCCATTTCTTCCGCACCCCAGTGTCCAATGAGGATCGTGCGCCGCGGTTGCGGATACGTTTCCTTCAAGATCCGCATGGCTTCGAGCATCGTGATCGTCCCGGTGCCGTTGTCGGTAGCGCCGGTTGCTCCGTGCCACGAATCGAGGTGTGCACCCAGCAAGACGTACTCGTCAGGCAACTCGTTGCCGCGCAGCTCGGCGATCACGTTGAACTGCGGTACCTCACCCAGATCCTCGGCCTGGGCATGAACCCTTAGCGTGGGCGTTTCACCCCCGGCCACGAGCCGATACAATAAGCCGTAATCCTCACACGACAAGTCGATGCCCACCGCGCTCTCCGCACTCGTGCTGAAGATCTTGTTTACGCCCCAGCCACCCGACCAGCGTGACGACAGCAGGCCGAGTGCCCCCGCCTGATCGACCGTGTCTTGAACGGCCTGGAATCCTGGTGCGAGGAATTGAAGGCGTGCTCGCCATTCCAGTGACATTGCCCTGCGGAGCGAGTCCAGCCGCGTGACGGTTTCCGGCCGGGCGTATCGCTGCAGCTCCTGGGACGCCCGACACATCTGCTGCGGCGCGCTCATCAAAACGAACTTGCCGCTGACGGTCTCCAACCATTCACGCGCCGTTTGCTCGGTGAGCCCCGCCGGCGGCATCACTACCTCGCCCTCGACCATGCCGTTAGTGGCCGGGCTCCACGCCAGCAACTCGGCCTCGAGCGTTTGCACCCGCGGCTCGATCATGTCCACATGTAGCATCCCTGCACGCCAGCCGTTCCACGTGCCGTACTGTTCCTTTCGCGCGGTCACGCCCCAACTCTCGTACAGCCCCACCAGCCAATCCTGCGCTGCGGCCAGGCCAGGCGTGCCGGCGAGCCGAGGACCGATGCGGTCCATGAGCACGTGCGCCAGTTGTTCTGTCTGGGAGTTCACGATCCCCACGTCCCACATCCTCCGGATGACAGGGTCTTGGATCGGGAAGGTCTGGGCGGTTATCTCGGCTAGGGGAAGGACCGCGAAGGTGGCGGCGATGGTCAGGCAGCGGCTGATGTGCATGAGGGCTCCTCTAGGGGTGGCATGCATATGACTAAGAGTACGCAGAAGAGGCAGTGAACGTCCTTCACAACACTGCAGCGATGTTTTCCAGATGCCGCATGCGGCGGTGCCGTCGCTGTACGGGCTGACAGTGGACGAGGGTGGGGCCTAGAAGTGGACGCGTTCTCCGAGAACGGTCATCTCGTTTCGTGGCTCGGCGAAGGTTTGGGCAGATGGGGTCGCGTGCCAAGACCATCCTGCCAGTTCGCAAGCCGGAACATCGCACGCTCTACCTCATCACCGTCTAGCCTGGCCTGACGCAGTAGCGCGTCCGCGAGCCAACGGACGCAGTGCATGTAGCGCTCAATCAGGACGCACGCCCGCCGCCGCTGCTCAGCCCTCCACGCACACGAAGTTGGCGGCATCGTTGCTGTCGCCACGTCCGGTGTAGCGGGCTACGAGCGGATACAGGCGACCACGCTGACCGCCACCGCAATTAGAGGGATCGGATTCTGC